>OODG01001290.1_pt1 | contig 17298 bp, 9 predicted proteins | sample 1671621 | NCBI WGS metagenome assembly OODG01 (sample SAMN06348175, study PRJEB24527) | human gut metagenome | biome: human gut; feature: ankylosing spondylitis patient; material: feces | host: Homo sapiens | place: China | collected 2015-10 | reverse complement strand
CCGCGCAGGATTCGGTGCGGGTGGATTCCCGGGGCGGAGAGTTCCGCCTCGCGGTCCGTGCCGAGGCAGGCTCGGAGGTCGAGATTGAGGGCCTCGTGCGCGGTGTGACCGCCTCCGTCGAACCGGCGGCACGGTCGTTCGAGCCGGTAGCGACGGTGGCTGTGTCGGCCGGGCGGCGTCTGCCGGGCGAATCCCGAGCATACCTCTATCTGAATATCGTCCGGGACGGTGTCCGCCTGGGGCGGATCGCGCTCCTCTTCGAACCCAATCCCGTGCAGCTGTCCGGCGGAATCGTGCTCGACGGGGAGGGGAACTGTGACTTCGACCGCTATGTAGATGGCGAGTTGGGGCGTCTGACGCTCCCCGAGGGCAAGGTGGCCCGGGTGGAGTTCGACGCGGACGAGGACCCGTGGCTCAAACTGGACGGCGAGGGACGGTCGCTGCGGATCCTGGCCGGCTGGAAGCCCAACGATCCGAAGGCCGACGGCCGCGTGCAGGAGGGGCGCATCGTCATCTCGCAGGCCGACGGTTCGGACACCGAGCGTTATGCCGTGCGGCGGCGCAACTGGGGCCTTCCGGTCGTGGAGATCGGGGGCGTGTGGTGGTGCAAATACAACCTGCGCGGCAACGTGAAGGAGTTCGCCGACCAGATCCCGATCGGCGCCGATCCGGCGGATGCGGATGCACTGGCCGACTACCTGGCCTCGTGCGACGAGGGGGAGCTGCTGCGTCTGTTGGGCGACCAGTACCAGGCGGGCAATCCGGAGGGGCTTCCGCTGCGGCACGACGGCGCCTCCTTCTACTACGAGGGGATGCAGTCGGCGGCGCAGAACTTCGGGTCGATCGACCCGGCTGCCATGGCTCCCGACGGCTACCGGATTCCGGGTTACGACGACTATGCCTTTTTTGCCGGCAGCCGCAACTACAATCTCGGCGGCGTCGGGACGCGGAGCTACCGCAACATGGCGGGCGACGAGCTCACGGTGCGTATCCTCGAGCGGGAGGCGACGCTGCTCGGGCAACGCTACGGCACGATGGCTCTCTATGAGTTCCGCTCGGGAGGGGCGTGCTGGGTGCTTTGCGGCCTGGGCCATCAGTGGAATACGACGGCGGGCAACATCTCGCCGATGATGTTGCTGCTGGCAACGGCCGGCGACGGTGCGAACACCTGGGTCCTGGAGGGGTATGCGCAGGCGGATCGCCCGGGACAGAACTGGCTGAAGTTCGTGGGGCAGAATTCGACCAAGACCCGGATGATCCGGTGTGTGAAGACGCCGGTGGAGTATATGTACGATTGAGAGAAAAACGGAAGAGAACGATGACGATGAAACGAAAGATATGGATGCTGCTGGCGGCCTTTGCCGCTGCAGGAGTTGTGGCGCCGGGCTGCTCGGAGGGTGGCCCGGAGTCGGATGCGGGCCCCGGTGCGGGTCCCGGTGGCGACGGTTCGGGAAGCGGGCCGCTGTTCGTCGCGGTACGAACGGCCGACTACGAGTCGGAGGGAGGCCCGGTGGCCGGCGACGATGCGGCCGGACGCCTGCGGGCCTGTCTGTTCGAGCAGGGGCGGATGACGGCGGTCTATGACGCTGCGGACGATGCGCAGGCGGGTGTCGGGTTCCGGCTCGACCGGACGACCGGGGACCGGCTCTATGTTCTCTCGGGCGATGCTGCGATGCCCGACCTCGAGGCTCTCTGCCAGGCGGGTACGACCGAGCGGGAGTGGCTCGCCCTGACGGCCGGTACGGCGGAGGGACTTCCGCTCCGCTTCTTCTCGGGACATGGCGACCTGACCGGTGCTGCGGCGCCCGAAGTGGTGCTGACGCGCGGTACGGCGCGTCTCGACCTGCACATCCGTGTGGTGGGAACGGCCTCTGTCGAGCGGCTTACGCTCGACGGTGCGGCTCTGCACACGCCGCTTTTCGGTGACGAGGCGTTTGCGCCGACCCAGCGGGGCGAGGTGTCATTCCTGCTCGACACTCCCTGCACGGAGGATACGCCCGATGTGGCCCGGATCTATGAACAGAGCGGTGAAGGGGCGATCCTGCGGGCCGAGGCGGTTGTCAATGGCAAACGGTGCGAAATCGAGGCGGAACTCCCCGGGCGGATCCTCCGCAACCGGATTTACGTGGTGACGCTGCTCAAGGGCGTGGCTGACCAGGAGGTCCGGCTGACGGTCGAACCCTGGGAGGAGGGCGGCGAGGTCGGGCTGCACCCCGACTTCGACGGGCGGATCCGCGTGGATGCCGCGGCCTCGGAACTGCCGGCAGGGGTCTCGGTCTCCGAAGCGGGCGACCGGGTGACGCTGCCCTGCGGGCGGACCGAGCTGTTGCTGGCGCTTGACTGCGGCGACGAACTCGAGCTGCTTCCCGTGGCGGGCTATCCGCTGACGGTCGAGCGTGAAGCCGATGCGGCGCAGGGGGTGGCGGGCCTCAACCGCTTCAGGATCCGCAAGTCGCTCTACGCTCCGGGGATGGAGGCCGACGAGGTGGTGCTGCAGTTCCGCCGCAAGGGCCTCTCGGAGTCCTATCCCGAGGACCGGATCGTGCTGCATCTTGAGCCCAATCCGGTCCGGCTCGAGGGCGCCATCTCGTTCGATGCCGAAAGCTATGCCTTCGACTTCGGCCGCTATGTGGACAACGAACTGGGCCGCTTCACGCTGCCCGAGGGAAGATGCCTTCAGGTGGAGTTCGGCGAGGACGAGGACCCGTGGGTGAAGCTCCTGCCGGCCGACGACGACCCGCAGGTGGTGCGCGTGTTGGGCGGCTGGCGCCCGAACGATCCCCGGGCCGACGGCCGCCTGCAGGCGGCGACGCTGGTCGTTACCGACCGGACGGATGCTTCGGTCCGCGAGGAGTACCGCATTTCGCGCCGCAACTACGGACTGCCCGTCACGTGGTTCCACGGAGTGTGGTGGTGCAAGTACAATGCGCGGGGTAATTCGCGGCAGTTCGAGGATCAGATCCTCTCGTCGGCCGATCCGGCCGTCGAAGCGGGGCAGAGCCTCTTCGACTACCTGCGCGACTGCTCGCCCGAAGAGTTCCGCGACCTGTGGGGCTGGGCCTATCAGGGAGACAGCGGCATCGGCATGCAGGTGGTCGATGACGGGGGAAAGCTGGTGATGGAGGGCTTCTCCGCCTCCTCCTCCGTCCATATCAACAAACTTCCGGCCGATGCCCTCTCTCCCGACGGCTACGAACTTCCGACGATGGAGGAGTTCAACCGCATGTTCGATGCAACGGATTATGTCTGGATGATGTGGTCCGGGTCGCATACGCTGCGCTCTCCCTGGGAGGGTCATTCGCTCGTGCGGCGCGAGCAGCGGCGGCGCAACGATGTTGCGGTGGGCAGCGTGCAGATGGCCGACGTGTTGTATGCGCGGATGTGGAGCCCGGATTTTCCCGACTGCGAACCGGTCGTGTGGTACGGGCCCGGTGCGCAGTGGAACGCCGACGGAATCCAGCATTCGGGCCATTACAACAACATCCTCTTTGCGGTCTGCTCGCCCGAAGGGACGGGGTGGTACTTCTCCGGAGCGATGAATGCGCTTTACCTCCAGAAGAACGGGGCGGGGACGAAGGATACGCGGATCCTGCGCTTCAAGAAATCCCCGGTCGAATACATCTACGGGGTGTGAATGCCGGACCCGGACGTCGGAAGATGTCCGGGTCCGCCTCTTTTGTCAGGCGTTGAGCAGCCAGATCGCCAGATTCAGGTAGGTGGCCACGGCCAGCCAGGCGAGGTAGGGGGCGAAGAGCCAGGCTGCAGGACGGCAGGAGCGGGCGGCCCGACAGGTGAAAAGAATCACCGCGGCGTCGAGCAGCAGCAGTCCGACAAGTCCTGCAGGCGGACAGCGCAGCGTGAAGAAGAGAATACTCCACAGGAAGTTGAGCGCCAGCTGGACGGCCCACGGGAGGATCAGCTCGCGGCGCTGCCGGTCGAGCGCCACGCCGAGCGCGATGCCCATGCAGAGATAGATGATGCTCCAAGCGATGGGAAAGGCGACGGCGGGGGGCGTCAGCGGGGGCTTGACCAGTGCAGGGTACCATTCGACGATGGCCCGCGTCTGGAAGAGGCTGGCTGAGAAGCCGACAGCGAAGCAGAGCAGGACGGGGCCCAGGTAGCGGAACAGGCGTTTCATCGTGTGTGTCGTTTTGATCCAGGATAGCAAATTTCGGGCAAAAAGCCTCTTCTGCCGCATCTTTTCGGGCGGGATTTCACTATTTTTGCAGATGTCCGGCCGAATGTCGGACAACATGCCATGAAAAACAACCTGCTTACCGAACAGTTGGCCTACAACGGTGACAGTAGGACCAAGACGCACATCCACCTGATCCGCTATTCGGCGGGAACGTTCGAGGAGACGCTGCTCGATGCCTTTACGCCCGAGGCCGTTGCGGTCGGGGCGGACGAGAAGATCTGGCTGCGCATCCACGGACTCAAGGATGCCGCCTGCATCGAGGCGGTCTGCACCCACTTCGGGGCCGATTTCCTGACCATCCAGGACATCCTGAACGCCGACCACCCGAGCAAGGTCGAGGAGCACGACGGGTTCAATTTCATGGTCGGCCGGATTTTCCAGTCGGACAGTGCCGTGCAGGTGCGGCTCATGCAGGGCGAGCATTTCGTGCTGAGTTTTGTCGAGGGCGATTCGGGCTTCTTCGACGATGTGGCCCGGGCGCTGCGCGACAACGTGCTGCGCATCCGTATGCGTACGGCCGACTACCTCTTCCTGGTGCTGATGAACGGCGTGATCTCGAACTACGTTTCGCTGGCCATGTCTATCGGCGACGAACTCGACGATCTCGAGTCGGAGCTGCTGGCCGCCCGCAACGAACGCGACATTGGCATCCAGCTCCAGATCCAGCGCCGCCGCTACATGGAGCTCAAGCGTACGGTCATGCCGCTGCGCGAACAGTTCCAGCGGCTGTTGCGCTCCGATTCGGGGCTTGTCCGCAAGGCGAGCCGCCCCTTTTTCAATGACGTCAGCGACCACTTGCAGAACGCCGTGCAACTGGTCGAGGGGTGCCGTGAGACCCTCTCGTCGCTCATGGACCTCTATATCTCGAACAACGACCTGCGCATGAACGACATCATGAAGCGGCTGACGATCGTCTCGACGATCTTCATCCCGCTGACCTTCCTCGTCGGGGTGTGGGGCATGAACTTCGAGCGGATGCCCGAACTGCACTGGCGCTACGGCTATGCCGCGGCGTGGGGCGTGATGCTTGTGGTCGGCGTGGCGGCCTACTTCATCTTCCGCGCCAAGCGGTGGCGTTAGCCTTCCTTCCGTTTCGCTCCCGACCCGGGTCAGAAAGGGTAGCCGATGGCCAGGTGGAAGCCGAGCCCATCCTTGAAACTTGAAAGGTTGTAGTATCCCCTGCGGTCGGGGTTCGGGTAGGGGGTGTGGAGCCCGATGCCCAGGTCGGCGCGGAGGACCAGGTAGCTGATGTCGTAGCGGAGGCCGAATCCGGTTCCCAGAGCAATTTCGTTGAAGAATCCCTTCCACTTGAGTTCGGCCCCGGGTCGTTTCGGGTCTGCCCGGAGCAGCCAGACGTTTCCGGCGTCGAGGAACAGGGCGCCGTTGAGTCTCCCCAGGATGCCGAAGCGCAGCTCGATGTTGGCCTCGAGCTTGAAATCGCCCGTCTGGTCGAGGTATCCGTTGCGGTCGTCGGTCGGGGGACGGTAGCTGCCCGGTCCGATCGAGCGCACGGTGAAGGCCCGGATGCTGTTGGCTCCGCCGATGTAGAACTGTTCGCTGTAGGGCATCACCTCGGAGTTGCCGTAGGCATAGCCCACGCCGATGAGGAGCCGGGTGGCCAGCCACGTGTTGCCCTGCCCGAGCCGGTAGTAGAAGCGCAGGTCGCTCACCTCCTTGAGGAATTGCGAGTAGCGGTTGCCGAAGAGCTCCTGCGGGTGGTGTTCGCCGCACAGGGCGAGAATCCCCGAGAGCAGGTTGCCGGCCGATGTGAGGCTGTTCTGCCAGAAGAGACGGCGGTTGCCCGTCTGTCCGTAGAGCCGGTCGAAGGTGTAGGTGTAGCCGAGCGAGGGGATGAACTGGTCGCGGAAACTCATGGCGATCGTCGGGTTGGCGTCCAGCGTTTGGTCGAAGGATTCCGTCGTGTGGAGCAGCTTGTTGTAGGTCAGCTTCAGCAGCGTCAGCGCGTGGTGGCTGTAGGCCGAGGTGCGGAAGGTGTAGCCGGCCGATCCGCCGAAGGAGATCATCCGGAAGTAGTCGGGGCGGTTCATCAGGTCGAGCCCCAGCTGGAACGAGGTGCGCCCCTCCGTATGTGCGGCCCGCGCATGTCGCCTTGCCGCCCCCGGCCACAGGAGCCGCGGCAGGTCGAGCGTGGCGTTGAGTCCCAGTTCGTAGGAGTTGAGCCGCGAGTCGCGTCCGCCCGACTGCTTGTTTCCCGTCTGCCATTCGTAGGACCCGTTGAGTTTCAGAGCCAGCACCTCGCCGCCGCGGAAGAGGTTGTTGTGGCTCACCTTGAAGGCGATGCCGGGCCCGAGGAAGCTGTTCGACTTGGAGACGACGTCGGTCTCGAGGTCGGCGGCAATCGGTAGGTCGAGGCGGGCGTCGATCTCTATGTCGAGCGAGTCGCCGCCCGCGAGCGAATCGGCCGGCGGCACGTTGAGCGTCACCGAGCGGAACACGCCGAGCTTGTTCAGCTCCGTGAGGGTGCGGTTCTGCGCATCGACCGTGAAGGGCTGCCCGGGTTCGAGCGACAGGGCGCGTGCGAGCAGGCGCGGGCGGATCTTCATCGGGCGCTGCGTGATGACCGTGGCGCGCTGCAGGCGGAGCGTGTCCGTCGGGCCCGGCGAGACGTTTGTCAGCCGTACCGTCACGCTCCCCGTGCGGTAGGGGCGCAGCACCTCGGGCGGGGTGGAAGACTTCAGCTGCAGGCGGATGTCGGCCCGGCGTCCGCCCACGGTCGTGTCGGCCAGGAACTCGAGGTATTGCGGCCGGAAATAGTAGTAGCCCCGGTTGCGGAGGATGCCGGCGATGCGGTTGCGCTCCCCGGTGAGCGAGTCGAGGTTGTACTGTGCTCCGGTGCGGAGCGGGGAGGTGGCCCGCAGGCTGTCGATCAGCGGGGCGAGGCTCCCCGTAGCGGGCGGGTATTCGATCGTGCCGTATCGGTAGGGAGGTGCGATGCGCAGCGTGTAGTCCACTTTGGCCTTGAGCCCCCGCTTGCGGTAACGGAGCTCGTTCGAGACTTCGGAGCCGAAGTAGCCGTGGTTGGCGAGCGCCTGTTCGGCGACCTGGGTGCGCAGGTCGGGGCGGACCTTCGAGATGAGCACGGGTTCCTTGGCCAGCCGCTTGTAGAACCAGTATTTGAAGCCCCGCTCCCTGGGTGTGTAGAGGTAGTTGTAGGCCCACAGCCCGATGGGCAGCGGGGTGCGCACGAAGGGGCTGTAGAGCGGGTTGTTCGGGGCGACCGAGAGGGGCTGCCGGGCTGCCGAGGCTGCGGCATCGGTGAGCGTGACCCCCGAGTCGGGCTCGATGCGGATCTTCCGGACCCCGGTGTAGAGTACCTCGCCTTCGCCGAGCCGCCGGGTCGTGGAGCAGGCCGCGCAGAGGAGGAGTGCGCAGAGCACGAGCGTGCGGCGTATGTCAGTGCGTGTCGGATTCATGGCGGTTGCGTTTTTTCCCGGTACGGTCGGCCGACCGGAAGAGGTCGAGCAGGCGGGCCATCTTCTTGCGGATGATGAAGCCCACGCCGGTCTCGGTGATCTCGCCTTCGAGGATACTCTCGTAGCCCGTGTGGCGGAACAGGCGGAGGAACATGTTCCCGCGCCGGGTGAGGACGTACTCCAGCGAGATGTCGTCGATCATGTTCTCCTTGAGGTTCTCGGTCGGGTCGGTGTCGGTGCTGAACTTGCCGCCGATGATCACCCGGAACCGGTTGCCGAAGAGGTTCTTCGAAAGGCGGTACGAGTAGTCGGTGCGGGCGCCGTTCGGGTCGGTCTCGTCGTAGGAGTCGATGCCGAAACTCAGGTCCACGCCCTTGAGCGAGTTTTGCGCCCACTGGTTCAGCTCCTTCTGTACGAAGGCGTTGAGCGGGTTCTCCGCATTGGCCTTGGCTGTGGTGCCGGGGCCGGTGTAGGTGTTGTAGATCAGCAGGTTCATGGCCTGTTGGGCGCGTTGCTCGTCGGTGAGCGACTGCAGCTGGTTCTGCATCGTGAGGTCCTCGGGCGCCGAGAGCCCGAACGAAACCGCCAGGTCCTCGAGCGAGTTGCGGACCTGTACCGAGATGTCGAAATTCACCGGCCGCGACTCTCCGCCGTCGGTCGATACGCTGGCCCGCACGGTCTCCGTGGCCGTGATGTCGAAGTGCGGGTCGGCGGGGTTGCCCGTCCATTCGACATAGCTGCCCGGGCGGATGGCGAAGACCTTCTGTGCGATGACGGGCGGGTTGTAGCGCACGCTTCCTCCCGTGAGCAGGTAGCGTCCCGAAAGGGCCATGTCGCCCAGCGGGTTCATCGAGAAGGTGAGGTCGCCGCCGCCGCGGAGGTCGATGCGGTTGTTGCCGTCCGGGGAGAGGTCCACACCGGCCTTCACCTCGTCGTTGATGTCGATCTCCAGCTGCAGGTCCATGCCCCCGATCCGCACGGGTGCGGCCTCGGTTTCGGGAGCGGGCTCCTGCGTTTCGTCCCGGAACGAGACGAACGTCACGACATCCTGCGACTCGTTGCGGATTTCGGTCGGGGAGTCCTGCATCACGTAGGTGAGCTCCGTGCCGCGGAGCAGCGCAAGCCTGCCGCGCACGGTGAGTGCGTCGAGCGGGCCGTGCACCGAGGCGTTCAGGTCGAGGTATCCGGTGCCGTAGACTGCCGTGCGCTGTTTGCGGGCCACGTCGAGGAACTGGAAGTCGGAGGCGCGCAGCTGCAGGTCGGCGGTCGTGCGGGCGAGGTCCGTGAGGTCCACCGTCCCGTCGATCGTGAACGGCCGGCCGTTGGGCGCCAGGAGGGTGAAGCGTTCGAAGGCGACGCGCCGTCCGTCGAGGCGGACCGTGTCGCCGGCCAGGCGGAAGGTGGTGCCGATCATCGGAACGCGGAACTGTGCCTGCGCGAAGGAGATGCCGCCGTCGAAGCGCGGGGCTTCGGGCTCTCCGTACATCCGGATGCGGCCGTGGAGCGTGCCCGCAAGGCGGAGCAGGTCGGCCGGCAGGAGGGGGTCGAGGCGCTGCAGTGGCAGTCCCGGGATCGTGCATTCGGCCTCGAGCGGCTCCCCGCCGCCGTAGCGGGCGCGGGCCGTCAGGAGCGTGTCGGCGTCGAGTGTCAGGAGGGCGTCGGCCTGCCGGATACTTCCCTGGGCATAGGAGGCGCCGATCCCGACATTGCCGAAGCGGGCTCCGTCGTAGGTTACCCCGGCAGCCGTCACCGAGCCCTGTACCGAGAGGCTGTCGGACGACAGTCCGAGCTCCACGCGGGTTGCGAGCGTGCCGCCTACGGGCGGAGCTTCGGGGAGCAGCTGCAGCGTGCGGGCGATGTCGATTCCCGCGATGTCGAGCCGCACGCCGTCGGTGAATCCCGGGGCCGGCACGGTGTGCAGGGCGAGCCGCTGGTCGCCGCGTGTGAGCTCCAGGTCGGCCGTGACCCGGCATCCGCGGCCATAGGCGATGCGGTTGTCCGCATTGACGTGCCATGTCCCGAGGTCGGGAAGGATGCGCCCCTCGATCAGGCTGTCGCTCCAGACGACGGCGAACCCCAGGCGGGTCGGCTGTTCGTTGGGGGCCTGCCGGCGCAGGAAGGCCCGGAGTTCCCGCCCTTCGATCCTGCCCGAGAGGGAGGTGTGTGCCAGCGAGTCGCTCCGCGGCGGGGTGTTGGCGATGCGCAGCTCGTAGTCCAGGGCATGTCCGTCGCCGGCGAGTCCGGCCGAGAGCGTGTCGAGGCGGACGCCTCCGGCCGTCAGCCCCTCGATCCGCATCCGGAGTGCTGCGGGGAGCGAGTCGCGGTTGCCGCCCCGGATCTCCAGCGCCTCGAACGATGCGCCTTTCGTGCGGAGGAAGTTGTTCAGTATGTTCTCCCGGCCGGCTGCGGCGAGCAGGCGGAACCTGGGCAGCAGGGGCTGCAGCGACCGCATGTCGATCCCCTCGGTGCGGAGACCGCGGCGCAGCGTGTCGGCACTGCGGGCGAGGGCTGCGGTTAGTGAGTCGAGCGGCGAGGGGCTGTCGAAGACCATCGAGAGGTCGCCCGAGCGGATGCCGCTGCGGGTACCCGCCGGCCCCGTCGCGAAGGTCAGTTGCGTGGGGCGGATGTCGCTCTCGCCGGCCGGGCCGTGGAGGCGGATGCTGTCGAACGAGATACGGGCCGATAGCCCGTCGGCTTCGGAGTGTGCGGCCGAGGCGTCGAGGCGGAACCTGCCGCCGATCGAGTCGGGTGTCAGTCCGAGCGCCGCGAGGTCGAACGACGCGACGTCGCCCGCGATGCGGAGCCGCTGTCCGGCCTGGGAGAGCGCTCCGTCGAGCCGCCATGCAAGCCGGAGTGCTTTGTTGTGCGAGGCGAGAAGCCCTGCGAGGCGGCACTCCTCCAGCCGGGCCTCGAGCGAGATGCCTCCGAGGTTGCGCCCGCGGTACTCCGCCCGGGCGAGGTCGCTCCGAAGGGTGGCTCGCATCGTTTCGTCCAGCGGGTCGAATCCCCGGCCGCCGGCCTCGATGTTCAGGTCGAGTCGGCCGAGCGAGTCGGCCGGCAGGAAGCGGCCGAGCGGGAAACTGTCGCAGCGCAGCACGGCCTCATACTCCTTGCGTGCGGCGTCGAACGTTCCCGAGAGGGAGAGCCGTCCCGTGCCTACCCCGAGTGCCGTCGAGGCGGTGATCCGCCCCTGTTGCCAGCGGCCGTCGCCCCGAAGCGTGATGCGCCCGGGGATGGCGATCCGGCGCTGCAGTGCCGTGTCGGGAAGCAGCGCACGGAGGAAGTCCATCTGCCGGAGCGTACCGTCGAGCCGCACCGCGAGCTCCGCGCGGCCCGGGTCGAGCAGCTGTTTGGCGGCTCCGTCGGCCTGCAGGTCGAGGTGCCCGGGCGAGGTGACGCCCAGATGCAGGCGGCGGATGTCGGCAAGGGTCCCGGCGAGTTGCAGCGATGCGCCGATCCGCTTGTCGCGCAGCACGGCGCGGTCGAGGCCGGGAACAAACCGTGCGGCGTCACGCATCCCGACATCGGCCGTCAGGTCGGCCGTCAGCGGGGCGTCCGGGGCCAGGGCGAGGATGCCCGCCCCGGCTTTCACATCGGCCCGGAGGCTCGACTGCGTGGTGGCGATCTTCAGGCCGGTGAGCTCCGCGCCGTCGGGGGAGAGGGCGAGCGATACGCACAGCTCCTCGACGGTGAATCCCGACCGTTCGGCGAAACGCATGCTGCGGATCCGTACGGCCAGCTGCGCCCCGTATGAGCGGAGCGAGTCGATTTCGGTGTCGAAACCCGTAACGGCGATGGCCTCAGGGTCGAATCCCGCTGTGGGGCGGTGACCCGCAATGGCATATTGTGCGCGGTTGTCGTGCAGTTCGATCCGGTCGATGCGGATCTCCCACGGCCCGGCAGCCGGAGCGTCGGCGGTCTCCGGGGCGGCTCCGGCCGTGCGGCGGGCCTCCGGCGACGGACCTTCGGCCACAGGGCCCGTTTCGTGCTGTGCGTCGTGTCCGGCCGCAGGCATGAGGCAGGCGTAGGATCCTCCGTCGAGACGAACCGAGCGGACCGAAACGGCTAAGTTTCCGAGGTCGATGCGGGCAGCCTCGGCCCTGCCGTCGTCGAGGCGTATGTCGAGCAGCAAGGGACCCGGCTCGTTCCGCAGGCGGAAGGCGGCGTCGGCGAGGCGGAGGCTGCCGATGTCGATCCGCCACGGCGCTGCGGCCGTATCCGTAGGGGGCTCCTCCCGTTTCGGGGCGGGGCGCATCGTGAGCGCGGCATCGCCCCCGGCCAGACGCGCCGATCCGACGGAGATCGCCCTCGTGCGGAGGTCGATCATCCCGTCGAGCGAGAACGAGCCGATTGCCGCCCGGAGGCTCGTGCCTGCGAGCGAGTCGCCGTAGTCGATGCGTGTGTCGTCGAGCTGGAGGCGGCGGATGTCGATCCGGCGGCGCAGTAGTGGTCCCGGACTGACGTCGAGGGCCAGGCGTCCGCACGAGAGCAGCGTGTCGCCCCGCTCCACGAGCCGGGTTTCGGTGACGGTGAGGCGGAGCGGAAAGGCCAGGCGGATGCGGCCGATCGAGAGCTCCATGCCCAGGGTGCGGGCGGCCTGTCGCTTGGCCTCCCGGCGGATGAGCTCCTGAATGCCCGGGATGTAGCACAGTGCGGGGAGAAGCAACAGCAGAAGAAGCACGGCAAGCAGGGCCCGGCGCGTGTATTTGAGGATCTTTTTCAGCATGTGGATGCGGTCCGGGTCCGCCTCTCCGTGCGGTCTGCCCACCGGGCGGCGCCGTACGGGTTCTGCCGCGGACGGCGGAATCCGATCGAAAGGTACAAAAAATCTTCCAAATCCGGAGCATCGCTCCGCCCGACGGGGCGTGCGGCCCGCCGGCGCGATAAACGCGATGGATCGGTACGTCGGAGCGGCTGCCCCGCCGGGCGGCCGCATGTCGGGTGAAAATTCGGGCCGGGCGGCTTGGCGCATTCGCTCCGGGGTGTTACCTTTGCGGAACGATCCCCGAACGAATGCGTATGAAACTCCGAAATCCGATCTTTGCCGGCGGCCGGGCGGCGCAGGGTGTTCCGTTGCGCGAGGCGGCGCAGCGGACGGTCTATCCGATCCTGCTGATGGCCTGCGCGGCGCACCTGCTCAACGACATGATGCAGTCGGTCATCCCGGCCGTCTATCCGCTGCTCAAGGAGAAGTTCGGCTTTTCGTTCGCCCAGATCGGACTCATCACGCTGGTCTTCCAGATGACTTCGTCCGTCCTGCAGCCCTTTGTCGGGCTGCATGCCGACCGCCATCCGCAGCCCTATTCGCTCGCCGTGGGCATGTGCTTCACGCTGGTGGGGCTGCTGTTGCTCGCCGTGGCTCCGGGGTTTGTGTGGATCCTCCTGTCGGTCAGCCTGATCGGATGGGGGTCGTCGGTCTTCCATCCCGAGTCGTCGCGTGTGGCCCAACTGGCTTCGGGCGGCCGCAAGGGGTTGGCGCAGTCGATCTTCCAGGTAGGCGGGAATGCCGGCAATGCGCTGGGCCCGCTGCTGGCCGCCCTGGTGGTGATCCCCTTCGGACAGCACTCGATCGGATGGTTCGCTCTGGCCGCCGTTGCGGCCATCGTCATCCTGCTGCGGGTCGGCGCGTGGTACCGCGACCGGCTGCGAACGGTCTCGGGGCCGCTCTTTCCCGGAGCTTCGGATGCCGTGAGCGGCCTTTCGCCGCGGCGGATCCGCCGGGCGCTACTGATCCTGACGGTGCTGGTCTTCTCGAAATACTTCTACATGGCCTGCATGACCAACTTCTTCACCTTCTTCCTCATGGAGCGGTTCGGCATTTCGGTGCAGGCGTCGCAGTACTGTCTCTTCGCCTTCCTCGCTGCGGCCGCAGCCGGTACGGTCATCGGCGGGCCGGTAGGCGACCGCATCGGCCGCAAGTACGTGATCTGGGTCTCGATCCTCGGAGCGGCGCCCTTCGCCCTGCTGCTTCCCTATGCCGGCCTGGCGGGGACGATCGTACTGGCCGTTGTCGTGGGGCTGGTCATCTCGTCGGCCTTCTCGGCCATCGTCGTCTATGCGACCGACCTCATGCCGGGTAAGGTGGGTATGATTGCGGGGCTCTTCTTCGGTCTGATGTTCGGACTGGGCGGCATCGGGTCGGCCTTCTTCGGGTGGCTGGCCGACCGCACGAGCCTTGAGTTCATCTTCAGGGCCAGTTCGCTGCTTCCGCTGTTGGGGATCATCACGGGCCTGCTTCCCGATGTCGAGGCCCGCAAAACAAGGTGAGGATGGATTGTGTCTGGAGATACCGCTCGCCGCTGGGCGACGTAACCCTCTCCTCCGACGGGGAGGCGCTGACCGGCCTCTGGTTCGACGGACAGCTGCATTTCGGGCGAACCCTCGCCCCGCAGTACGGATCGTGCGTGTTGCCAGTCTTCGAACGGGCGGCGGCGTGGCTCGACTGCTATTTCGGCGGTGGCCGTCCCGATTTCGAGGTGCCGCTGCGGTGGCGCGACACGCCCTTCCGCGAGGTGGTCTGGGCGTTGTTGCGGACGATTCCCTACGGCGAAGTGGTGACTTACGGCGAGATGGCCCGTGAACTGGCCCGCCGGCAGGGCGTTGCGACCCTCTCGGCGCAGGCCGTGGGCGGGGCCGTGGGGTACAATCCGATCTCGATCCTTGTCCCGTGCCACCGGGTGGTGGGGAGCGGCGGCCGCCTGACGGGTTACGCGGGCGGTCTGGAACGCAAGGCGGCGCTCCTGCGGCTCGAAGGGGCCGACCTCCTGCGTCCTTACAGGATCAATTCATAATCGACGACATCGAGCCAGCAGCTGAATTTCCGGCCGACCTCCCTGAAGTGCGAGACGGCCTGGAATCCGAGCGCCTCGTGCAGCGCCGTGCTGGCCCGGTTGCCGCCCGTGATGCAGGCGATCAGGACGTGGATGCCGCGCCGGCGGCACGCCTCGATCAGTTGCAGCATCAGGGCGCGGCCGATGCCCTTCCCGGTATGCCCGGGGGCCAGGTAGACGGTCGTTTCGAGCGTGAGGCCGTAGGCCGGGCGCGCTTTCCACGGGTGAGCGAAGCAGTAGCCGACCACCTCGCCCTCCTCTTCGCAGACGAAATAGGGACAGGCCGCGGCGATGGCGGCGATGCGTTGGCGCATCGTCTCCCCGTCGGTGGGTTCGGTGTCGAACGATGCGTCGCTGTGCATCACGTAGTGGTTGTTGATGGCGGCGATGGCCGCGGCATCCTCCTGCCGTACTTCCCGGATCATGTGTCTCTCTGTTTTGGATCGGGGCAAAGATACGCATTTGCGGCGGATCGGTTGCACCGGGCGACGGATTATTCGACCAGCAGCCGTGTCGGGCGCCACTGCCGCATGAGCTGCACGAGCAGGAAGCTCACGGCGAAGGCCATGCAGGCGGCGAGCAGGATCCGCACCGGATCCGGCAGGGCCGCGAGGGGCTGCGTCCGGCAGACCAGGTCGTAGGCCCCCTGCACGAAGACGAAGTGGCAGAGGTAGATGCCGAAGGTGGCGCCGGCCAGCCGCGACAGCCACGGACGGGGTTTTACGGCGAGTTTCTGCACGGTGAGGAATACGGGTACGGTCATCAGGAAGACGTTGAGCCCCGAGAAGTACCAGATGATCTCCAGGTAGGCGTAGTTGCCCGGGAAGTGTTCCTGCAGGAAAACGAAGCCGAACGACGTGATGAGGTATCCGACGAGGAATGCGGGGATGCAGCAGGCGGCCAGGCGGCGCCAGCTCCATGCGGGCGGGTATTTCGTGAGGTAGTGGGCCAGCAGGAGGTAGCCGGCGAATCCCGAGACGTAGTGAAAGGTACCGAACTCGTTCCAGTCGCAGATGCCGTAGAGTCCCATGTTGCCGTAGTTGCCCGCATAGCCGGCCAGCGGGGCGAGCAGCCGTAGGTAGGGCAGCAGGAGCGTGAGGCCCCAGACGCCGAGCAGCAGCCTCAACTCACGCTTCGAGGCGCGTTCGAGCCAGGGGCTCACTACGGGCATGATCAGATAGAGCCCGACGAGCATGTAGAGGTACCACAGCGGCGTGGTCTCGTAGTTGAAGTTGAAGACGAAGTTCCATAGCCGGGGCCGCGTTGCGTCCCACGTGTAGTTCTCCGCCGCGAGCGACGTGGCGTCGCCGGCCGCCTGCACGTAGAGGAAGTAGAGGAGTGACAGCGCGATGGACCAGAAGACGAGCGCCAGCACCACACGCCCGATGCGCCGGCGGTAGAATGCGGCGGTGTCGGTGCGCACCGGGAGCAGGAGCACGGCGGTCATCATGACGAACAGCGGGACGCTGCAGCGGACCAGACTGCCCGAGAAGACGCCGGAGAGGAAGGCCGTGCGGTCGGTGTCGAATGCGGCGACGTAGGGGTCGCAGCAGTGGGCGAATACGACCAGGAAGCAGGCCAGCACCCGCAGCAGGTCGATCCACCCGATCCGCTCCCGGCGGTCGGGTGTGGGGGTTCGAAGCGTGTTTTCCATCTTGGATCGGTTTGTTGTCGGCGAAGTTACGAAAAAAAGCGGGATCGGCCATCGGTGCCGGTCCCGTTTCTCGTGTGTGGCCGTCCGTGCCTTTCGGCCTGCTGTCTCTGCTCTTCTCTTCCGAAAATGACCGTTATCCGTTCGGTTGCGGCTCCCCTGCTTGTCAGCGGCTCCGGGGCGGGGTTCGCCGGACTGCCGCGTCGGGTTCGCTCATCCGGCTGCGGGCGATCAGGCAGGCCCCGAGCACGGCGGCGTCGGCACCGCTGGGGTGGGTGATGATCGGGACGTTCTGGCTCATCAGCTTGAGCGAGTATTTCCGTACGGCCAGTTCGATGGGTTGCAGGAAGTAGCACGGCTCGGCCTGCGCGAGGTTGCCGCCGATGACGATCACTTCGGGGTTGAAGAGGTTGATCAGTCCTGCAATGTGGTGCCCCAGTTCGCTGCCGGCCTGCATGACGAGCTCGATGCAGAGCGGGTCCTCGCGCTCCACGGCCTCGATGATGTCGGCCGTGGTGACGGTCTCTCCGCTGCGGACCTTCGGCGCGAGCAGCGAGGCCTCGCCGGAGTGGATCCGCTCGATGAGTTTGCGCTGGATGGCGCGGCCCGAGACCTCGGTTTCGATACAGCCCGTCTTTCCGCAGTGACAGAGGATGTTGTTGTTGTACATGTGGATGTGGCCGAACTCGCCCGAGTAGCCGTCCTTGCCGTGGCAGAGTTTGCCGTCGATGACGATGCCCAGTCCCAGCCCCCATCCGATGTTGATGTAGAGCAGGTTGTCGTACTGCCTGTTGAGCCCCGACATGTAGGCGCCGTAGGCCATGGCCTTGGTGTCGTTCTCGATGAAGACCCGCATCCCGAGCCGCTCGCTCAGGATGTCGGTCAGCGGCGTATCGACCGTCTCCTCGAAATTGAAGGTCGTGGCGCTTGTTCCCGTGCGGCTGTTCACGCGCCCCGGAACGTTGATGTTGATGCCGGCGATGCGTTCCGGAGCGATGCCGTCGAGCGTGGCGACGAACCGTTGGATGCGGCGGCACACCTCGTCGAGCGTGTCGCGGGTGTTCTCGAGCCGGAAATCCATGTGCCGTTCGATCCGCACGGGTTGCCCAACGAAATCCACCAGTCCGATGTTGAGTTCGAAGGCCCGCATGTCCACCCCCATGAAGCAGGGGCAGGCTTCGGGCC
>OODG01001282.1_pt1 | contig 17372 bp, 17 predicted proteins | sample 1671621 | NCBI WGS metagenome assembly OODG01 (sample SAMN06348175, study PRJEB24527) | human gut metagenome | biome: human gut; feature: ankylosing spondylitis patient; material: feces | host: Homo sapiens | place: China | collected 2015-10 | reverse complement strand
CGTATCGCCGGTGTGGCCGCCATACTGGCCATCCTCTTTTTTGTCACGACGATTACAGCCTACGCTCTGGGTTACGACGTCTGGGGAACCATCGCGAAATGGTCCAGCGAGACTTTCTCCTTCGCATCGAAGGAAAGCGGGGACCGCACGGATGTGCCAGGCCAGCAGTCCAACATTCTGGAGTTTTCTTCCATCCAGGAGACACTGGACTATTACGGTATAGAGGAAACGATCGCTCCAACATGGATTCCTGAGAGATTTGTTTTGGAGTTTGTCGAAGCTGCCGAAAATGCCGGGTTAATTGCATTTAATGCCCACTATTCATATGGAGAAGATATATTGGCTATGAGTGCTTTCTGCCATAAAGAGCCCCAGGAAAAATATGCTCAATGGCAAAAAGATGATGTAGAACCCACTACATATGAGGCAGGCGGTGTAACCCATTACCTCATGACCAACATGGGCCGGCAAGTGGCGGTGTGGATGACCGGAAACTGCGAATGCAATATCACAGGCGATATGTCAAAGGAAGAGCTGCTAGCCGTGATCGACTCCATTTACGAGACCAGCCGGAAATAGCCGCAGCTTCCCTTCGATGGCGGGTGACGGACAGCAGCGATCCCCGTTTGGGGATCGCTGCTGTCTTGACGCAAAGACCGGAGGCCGTGTTCCTCTCCGGGAGCGGCCAGCTCCTGGATCCCTGGTTTCCGGAAACTCTTTATTTGGAGGGCAATGACAGGGATCCAAAGTGGAGCGGATTTTCTGGCTGATGGATTTTTCTTACTTTCTTTCCTCGTAAATGGAGTCAATCATGGCAATCAGCTCCGCTTTCGAAATATCACCCGTGATGCCGCACTCGCAGGCACCGTTAATCCATACCGCCTTCTGCCGGCCCATGTTGGTCATGAGATAATGCGTCACGCCACCCACCGTGTAAGGCGTGGGGTCCCCCTCATCCTTTTCCCACTGCGAGTATTGTTGCGGAGGCTTCTCAAACCAGATAATACTCACGATCAAATTATTCTCTTCACATACAAAATTAGAGCAAAACGTAATCATACCGGGGATGTCATCAGCGCTGACAGACTCCATAACAAACCTCTCAGGGATCCATGTTGGAGCGATCGCTGTCTCTATGTCGTAATAGTCCAGCGCTTCCTGGAGAGAAGAAAACTCCGGAGAGGTGGACGATTGGCCTGACTCACCAGAGTTGTCCCCGCTCTCCTCCGCCGCGAAGGAGAAGGTCTCACTGGACCATTTCGCGATGGTTCCCCAGACATCGTAGCCCAGAGCGTAGGCTGTAATCGTCGTGACAAAAAAGAGGACGGCCAGTATGGCGGCCACACCGGCGATACGGATCATCCAACGAATACCGCGGCTGTGCCGATGGACTGCCGGAGACGGCTGCCTGGGAGCGGGGGCATTGTCTGCTGATGCGTCACCGCCTAGCAGATCAGTGGTGCCGTCAGGGAGATACCGGGTGAGAAGATCCTGCCAAGCCGCCTCCACATCCGGGCAGGAGGGCTGAGAGGACGACGCCTCACGACAGGCAATCACCTCCGTGATGTACAGGATCGTATCCTCGTCCAGCCCCTCGCCCTCTGGAAGCTGAAAGTCCAGGCGGAGAATGTTCTCCAGCTCCTCCGTTCTCATACGGGCGAAGTGGGCACGTCTGTTTTTACTTAACTCATGAGGCTCAGACATCTCGTCTCCCCCTTTCCGCCGCATGTCTGCCGTAACTGATCAATCAAAATGCCATCCGGTCAGCTCTTTTTCATACTCTTTCGTAAAATATGTTCGCCAGCACACACTGCTGTCCGCTGAAAAGCGCAGGCACTTTCTTCTGTTGCATTATAAGGGATTCTATCACATTTCTCAAGAAGGAGCTGAAAATATGGAAGTTTTCTGCTGTACTGTACATGTGAAACAACAACTCACGATGGATGCCTGCCGATACTATATGCGGCATAACCACGCCCGCTCCTGGCTCTCTCCCATACATGCGGCTATTACGCTTTTTGTCACCATGACGGTAATACTGCATATTTTCTGGGTCCGGGGACTACCTGTCCACTCACTTGAAAGTAAAATTCTAATCGTAATTGCGTATAGCGCGGCACTATTCACTTCCATCTTTTTTCTGTTTTTCATGCCCCGCGCCCTGCGCTTTGGGATGTTCCTCCTCTTAAGAGGATTCGGAACACGCCTGTCTGCTCCCCTTCCCATCGAGATCACGCCGCAGGCCGTGAAGATCTCCCCGAATCAGGAGATATTACTGCGCCCCTTTGGCAATGAGGGTGATGATAACAGAGCGGCAAGAGACAGATCTCAGCCGCGTAAAATTATCCTCGCAAAGGTGGACCGGATCCACGAGAGCCCATACGGACTGTATTTCACCATAAGGCATGATTTCCGGATTGCCTTCTTTATCAGCAGGGATGTCATGCCGCCGAACGAATTTGCCGCCCTGTGTAATATGCTGAAAGAGCGATTTCAAAGCCACTACTACAAAATATAGCTCTCCCGCCTTATTCTGACTGTTGCTCATAAGGATTGAGACGGCACAAATAAAATTCAAGAGATTCATTTCCTATGTAAATGCCTGGGATTCCCCCACGGAACCCCAGGCAAACCTATCACAGCGGCTCATCACAACTCGTGTCGGAGACAGGGGCCTTTGCTCTATAATTATGGTGCCTTCCTCTCTGCAGTATCCTCAGTTTATAAAAAGCAGGATAAGGAGCAGATACACAATTTCCATACCTAAAACCAATCCGTAAAAGTAACAGGAAAGACCGTTTTTGATGTGTACTTTAGCCGCAAGTTTCTCTGGCGTGCGATAGGGTTGACCTCGGGCCACGGCCTCCCGCATCTCTTTGAGATGCGCATTATCAATCTGCCAGGAAAGCAGATGAATGGCCAATTGTATGACCTGGAAAATACCGATACTGCCTAGCACTGCCAGCGCTGTCCCGATCATGCCCGTGAATTCAGAAAACTGATCAAGAGCACCAAATAAATTCAGTAGGTAAACACATGGAATCAAAAGGATGAAGGTTGGAAAAATCTGCAGGATCTGACCCAACAGGCGGGACCGCCGGAACAGGGTAAATCGGCCATAATTGACAAGCACCTTCTCGCACCACGCAGGGTCCTCCTCTCCGGTGGAGGCCCGGCGAATCATGATCCCGTTGTTCATCGCATACAGGTTGTCGCTATTCGCTGTCTCACCACTGTCAAAAGTAAGGGTATAGTAGGTATCTTCTGGTGAGGACTTCTTGAAATATGTATGCGTTGGCAGTATGCGAACCGCCTGGTATCCCTTTTCCGCCTGTTTATGCAGAAAAGTCAGAAAGGCATCCCGATCCTGAAGATCCACAGGATTCACCATCATCTTATATCCCATACCAGTCCTCCCTATAGCTTTGCACATTTTTTATCAGAAGCTATCTTTCTCTACCCTTACACAGTCACTATTGTCTCTTATCTCATTTGAATAACTATATATGTCTCAAATACATACAGAAGGGACTTCCTCTCACATAATCTACCTCGAACTGCAATATCCAGAATTTCTTTATGATTATGGTCCAGAAGGAAGTAGAAATTGGCAGCGGAATAACAGCGCCTCTCTCTCGACATCACCAATGATCTGGCGCTATAATAACCGCACAAATGTGCGAGAAAATGAAGATGATGAGAGACTAAGTGTATATTGCCATTGACCTCAAGTCCTTCTATGCCTCCGTGGAGTACGTGGAGCGGAGATTGGACCTCCTGACCACCAATTTGGTGGTGGACCAGCGCTGGACGGACAAGATTATCTGTCTCGCCGAGTCGCCCTCCCGGAAGGCCTACGGCATCTCCGGTAGGGCCCGTCTCTTCGAGGTGGTCCAGCGGGTACGGGAAGTCAAGGCCCAGCGGCAGCGAAAGGCCCCGGGCCGCAAGTTCACTGGTACCTCCTCCCACGGCCCGGACCTGCGGAAGGACCCGGCTCTGGCCCTGGACTACATCGTGGCTCCGCTACGGATGGCCTGCTACATGGACTGGAACACCCGGATCTATCAGGTCTATCTCAAGTATATCGCCCCGGAGGATAAGCAAGGAATGAAATATCTATGGAAAGCATTATCTTCCCACTGGTGATAGCCGACAGGTCGCTACCGACCATAGCAGCGCCAAAAAATCTGCTCTGTTTCGTTTTGCATTTCTTCATACGCTACCCCTTTAGAGCCATACATATCAAGATAGAACCTCTGACCCATTTCATTTTCCTCATATCGCCTCCTGACCAGATACCAGCCGCGGAGTTCTCTCCGCAAAACTGTATCCTGAGAAATCGGCTCTACCCATACTTCTCTTCTCCTCAGCACGGCTTCCTTTCCCATCGCTCTTTTTCCTGTAATATCAGGAAAGGAATACGTCGGCGGAAAAATATAAATGTTTCTCGCATCAGTAAATGGCAGAATCTGACCATCGGCGAAACAGAGTTGGCGCCCAACCGCATCCACAAACGCCCACCCTCGCTCCGGTACATAGACCGGCGTCTCATACAAAGCCAGCAGGCGCGCAGGCGCAGCGGGTTGAAGGATATCTATTCTCGGGTCACTATTATTTGTAAGCCCCAGCAGGAAATCTGTTGTTATCCCATAATACTTTGCCATATGGATCAAACTCTCAATAGACGGAGCCTTTCGCCCGCTCTCCCAATTGCTGTGTGTTGGTTGAGAAACCTTCAATTCCTGAGCAGCAGCTGTAACGGAAATTTTTTTATTTTTCTTGCTAATTTGTATTGCCGTGTCATAGCTGCCATTCTCCCCCTGTATTACCAATTCCAATAATCCGCATTTGGTCAAATATTGCTTATAACCCTATGAATTATTTTACTCATAAGGTAATCCATATTAAAGTTCTTCTAATTAACTAATAATATGCTACCGCTATCTGCATGGTATTATTATTTTCTCAACCATAGTTGCCGATGGTATATACATATTTTAAGGTTTCTTAAAATTATTGTCCTGCGTAAAAAAGTACCGCTTATCCTGTCCCCTACTGCCACATTTATTGCATAATGTTAGTAGAGAAGATTTTGTTTCCATGAGGTAGAAGATGTATTGAAATGAAGAACTTTAAAGCTAACTATATTATTTTCATTTTAATTCTATTGCTCATTGTAAGCTCCGCTTCACTGTCGCTTCACAGATTATTAAATATAAGTTGCAGGCCAGAGACGAATGGAGGCAGAGACGAGTGTTTACCAAATTCACTTGAAGAACCAGCTCCGGCCGAAAATCAGATTTCAGGATATGAAACACCTCCTTCTGAAGAAGTTTCAGCTTTAACCGAGAATAATCAAAACAAACCAGGCGGCAAACATGAGAGCTACATCATCAAGATCTACACAGATTCTCCTAACGTAAACAGCTCAGTCTATGTGGAATATCCATATTTTTATGGTAAGAACTTTTCCAAGCTGAACACCATAATTTATGACAAGGTTATAACTCTCGGAACAGATGACAGCATTACATCAAATTCTGATACAGGTCTAATATCAAATTACCAGGTCGCTGTCACTCTACAAAATAGTAAGGTAGTGAGCATGGTTTTCTGGGGTAGCCGCTACTTCACAGATAGCCAGCATCCATGGAGCAACCTGGTTGGTTTCACTGTAGATTTGTTAACCATGGAAGAAATCAAACTAAGTGATTTGTTTCCATTAGACGATCTAGAGTTTCGTAAAACTTTCTTTGAGCATGCTATTTTTCCAGGAGACCCCATTACCTCTTATGATGAAAAAAATTTTGAAGCTTTCTTTCCACGCTACCCTTACCATCTACCATTGGAAAATATTTACAACTATGACGGAAACTTCTATTTAAAGCCCGAAGGTGTTGTTATCAGTCGCGCTGCCACCCACGCCACCGGAAATGATCACATGGAAGCACTGCTAACCTACGATTTTGCTGAGTCGTATTATCTTCTGGACCAGTTTTATTGGGACGCTTCATACAATTTTAGCCAGTGATAATTGAAACGATTATACACTGCTTTTGAAAACATATCACACAATTTATTGTCATCCACGACAGAGGTGTTCTTTATGTACAAGCCATTCCGCAGCAACGTTTGTGTCCTTCTGAGCACCCTATTATTCTGGCAAGCTACCGCCTTCGCCGCTGATGTCACCATAGGCGGCGGTGCCTGGACTAACTGTGGCCTTGCCGGAGGGGATTTCGTCTCAGAAGTAGTGGAGACTGGGCAAGATCTCTACTATATGGTAACAGACGGAGAAACGTACAATAAGGAAATGATCCTCTGCCTCTCTGATGGAGGTCTTTCACCCTCTGTGTACCTCTCCGCCGATGCCGGTGTAGACGAAACCATGTCGTTCCTTACCATGGCTCCCTCCGGAGATGATCAGTTATGGACTGTGTTGGGAGATCTGCGTGAGAAATACCGTGTGGCCGTGTTTCAGGATGGAAAGTTGGCCACCTATGTGGATTGCGGCAGCAAGCCTGTCTTGGGAAGTGGCCAGGCGCTCTGGAAAGAAGGAAGGTTCCTCGTCTGCTGGAATGGCGAAGAAGTATTTCGGTACCCCCTCCCAGGAGAATGCTCAGAAATAGGAGACATTGCGCTGTTCAACGGTTGCCCCTGTTTTGTAGACTGGCAAAGTGGCAAGATATTACGCCTCCAAAAGGAAGGTCAAACAGAAAATTGTCTTTTCCCTGCCCATTGGAGAGGCCTTTCAAACGGCTTCCCTGGCATCCAGCGGTAATGAAGCGTATCTGTCTTACCGCTCCGGCTCTAAATCTGGTATAATCCGTCTGTCTGATGGCCGTGAGATCCTTGAGACAGCAGGAACCATCCTTTCCGTCTGGCAGCAGGTAGATGGAACGGACCATCTGGCGCTTGCCGTCGGCAGCGGGAATATGATTGAATATGAACAGCTTTCTATCTGTAGCGAGATCATTTCCTGCCGCCATGTGGAAACTTATCTCCCTAATTCCACCGCAGAGCAATTGGATTCTGGAGAAGACGGCCTTCCTACAGGGTGGCGATTCACCGACAGCAGTGGTAACCAATGGATCTTCTATCTCCGCTCTTCCCAGGATCGTGGAGCGATCACACGGGTGCTGTCAGACGGCACCATTGTTCGATATTTATCTGAAACTACTGACTCTGACTTTCCTTTATACGTCCAGGGAGCAGCAGTGGAGTTTAACGTCTCTCCCTTCCTATCGGACTCGGGCCACACCATGGTACCTGTTCGGGGACTGGCAGGTATCCTAAACGCAGAAGTGACATGGGATAGTAAAAGCCGCACTGTGACGGTACGTCAGGGGGAGCATATTCTTTTCCTAACCGTGGGAGTCCAAACAGCTATTGTGGACGGAGAGTATGTCCCCCTTGAAGCCCCAGCAGTAATTATTGAAGGACGAACCATGGTACCGCTACGGTTCCTTGTGGAAGCTCTTGGTTGGACTGTACATTGGGAAAACCGCACTGTATATGTGACGAGGTAGAACAAATTACGCAAATTAACAAGCACGAAAGGAGTGATTTATATTAAATCTGATGGGAAAAATTTATTATCAGGAATTATTATTCTAATTATTCTTGCAGCAGCAATACATTTTGAAAAAAGGAACGGTTCTCTCAGTTCCTTTATAATTACCGTTGGATTCTTTGCACTATTAGAGCCTGCCCTATCACAAGGAATAAAATCTAGAAGCTCTGCAGACCGTCCTCGTCACTGGTACGATTTCATATGGTTATTTCTCGGTGTATCTATGTTCATCTTCTTATTTGTACTAGAGCTCGGTTTTATTCCTAGTGAAAAACCCCCCTTACTGGTTTGGGCTTGCCCAATATTAATAATCTATTTTGGGATTCAACGGACAAAAAAAACTCCAAGCAATTTTCTTAGCAGCGGAATTACCCTTTTAGCAATTTTGATTGCTGGAATAATTGTTTATTTCACTCGAGTAGTCATGGCAACCTGAACCATTACATATATGCCATATATTTGTTAATTTCAATCCTGCAGGTTCAAACAAGGTGGCTGGATGACCCCAACGGGTTTTCCAGCCAACCTTTTTATTGTATGCAAATGCCACCGGCAGTGCTGGGGCATCGGACGTTTTTACTATCCAACCACAGGGCCGCCACCACTTGAACTGCCAGCACAAATGTCGCCAGCAACGCCCCATCCTCACACTGCACCGTCACCGCCATTGCGGCCAGCATCAACCAAAGAAAGGTCAGTAATCGTCCCCGCTCTCCCGCCATAGGGTTACCCCGTGTGAGGATCAGATAGAGGAGTAGTATTAAAGCTGTTGCTGCCAGGGCGCCGACCAAAGTCGTATTGAGAGGATCGTTATCGCCTGTTGACGGAGGCGATAGTAGTAACGGGATGAGATGTCCAGGCGATAAAGCAGATCCGTGTGATTGAGTTTATCTGGGGCAAGGTACGTCAGGTAGATCAGCTCATACATTTTCGCTCCGTTATCTGGTTTGCGTTTGAGGACGCTAAGGGCTTCATTGATCCGATCCAGCAGGAGCCGTGACTTACGTACGCTCTCCAAGCGACTCTCCAGTTTGCGATTTCCCATACCCATTTCCAGGTCCATCCGGTCCAGAAGCGTGTCCAAATCCCCCAAAGGCGTTTCCAGTTCCTCAGCGACAATATCCGGAAAGCATTCCAGCAGCAGGTTATATTCCGGTAGTTTTCCAGAAGGATCCTCGTATTGTGGTACATGTTCCGCCTGTTCTCTTTCTGTCCTGCCGTACTCGTTCATCGTTGATCCGACTATCCTCCAGAATTCCCTTCCTGGTAAGCAGGCGAATAAATTTGTCCGACCGTTCCCTGATCTTCTGCTCGCGCTCGTTGTCCACTTTTGTGGTATTTTCCAATGCCTTGTTCATAATAAATTTCCTTTGTGTACCATGGAAACCATGGGTTAACTACATTCTTTGATTGGTTATGTGGGTGTAGTACTCTGTTATTACTTCCGCAGTCCTTATCACAGTTCTTGCAATTCCAACACAGAGAAATATACGCACGCGTTATAGGCGTCGAAAGTGCAACACGACCCTTTTCGGAATTTACATCACCGCTTGGAAGGAATGCTTTGGTAATTTCCCGACTGTACCAAAAAACCATCTTGTTCAGACGTTCATGGTCCGTTCCGCAGATATGTGCATCTTTTCCCTGAATGCGTATTTTCTCCAAAATACGCATGACAGCGGCGGAGTCGGGTAATGAAACCTCAGCACCAGTTGGAATACTGTTTATGAAAAATGAGACAGCCGTAGGACCCAGGCAGACGGTACAGAGCGAAGGCATCCCCATACTTTCGAAAAAATCTCCATACCTTTGTCTTTTCCCAGCCCCAGCGCTGTCCCAAGGTTTCCAATGTCAATACAGCACCATGAGCACCAAACTGTTCCGTCGGCGCCAAAAAAGAAAACGCATTGCGTGGATCCCGCCAAATAGTATGGCACCAGAGATCCAGCCATGCGTCTGCTTCGCTGAATATATAGCTTTGTTCTGCAAGCCGCTGTGAAATACTGCGCGGAAGGCAAAGGAACCCATATCCTTCCGTTGTATATACCGTGCCTGACATGCATTCTGCTCCGGAACACTGTATGACCCAATCGAGGATTCTGTACTCCAGCTTCTTGGTTGACGAGTCCAGCGTGTAAGAGATATAAGTGAGCTCCTGCAGCTTATCCATAATGCGCAGTACCTCTCCCCTATTTTTGACACCCAAAATGCGCTTCAGACCCACGATTCCGCCAGCCCACATTCCCGGAACGTTTGGTTCACATGGCCGCAGAAATGGGCCTCACCCTTGCGAAATGCGGCCCTTGACGCCAAACGGAGCCAATATCCCAACAGGCCTTTGCCCATAGGCATACAATCTCTGGGCAACTTACCCCACTGATACTTGAGTAAACATTTAGCCATAACGACTTCTCTTCTCGTCAGAAATAAAAAGCCAGACGGTAGTGATACCGTCTGGTCAAAGCCTTATCGTGTAATTAATCCATTTCTGCCTAAAAAATGTTCAGAGAACTATAACATAATGAGCTGGTTTATCACAGTCACCTCTACACCTGCAATTTGGATTATGCGCTGAAACTTTCAAATATTCTATATCGTTGTTGAGCCTTTGTTTCCTCTCTGATTTTGTCAGAAAGTCTTGGATATCAGTGGGTTGCCGCATTCGTTCATATACCAACCAGCGAACAGAATGTAAACCGTTGGGGGCATTTGCACCGCTTCTCGGTCTACCCCTGGGGAAAGTAGCTGGTTTTGAGTTGATGGAGCCGCTCCAGTGCATCAGTCCCTCGCTGTCCCAGCCGGCCGGTCACGGCAACAGTAAGGGCATCCAACAGGGCAGTAGGCGCAGCCATGGAGTGGTACTCCTTTTCCTCCCCGCGGTAGGCAAAGAGACTGATATCGGCCTGTTCCTCCGCTGGAATACATGTGCGGCTGACAAAGGCAAGGGTCTGATAGCCTGCGATGTGGCTGTGCTCCAGAATAATACGTCCCTCCCGGGACAGTTTGGAAAAGCTGAACATGACCACTAGGTCCTGTTTCCCCGCCTGGAGCAGCCCCTCCAAAAGTTCTGAGCCGCCGGAGGGCAGCGGTGAGACCGGGAGCCCCAGCCTTCGCAGACGGAAAGCCAGCATCTGGGCCAGGGAGGACGAAGCATTTTTCCCGTGCAGGAAAATCTGTCGTGCAGACACCAGCGCCTCCACAGCCCGGTCAAATTCCGCCTGGTTCAGTTGGCTGGCCGTCTTTTGCAGATAGAGCTGCTGCCGCTCCAGCCAGGCGGCAGGGGAGAAGACACCGTCCTGGGACAGAGTCTCTGCCATCTTTGCGGCGGGACCAGCAGATTGTTCCACCACCATGGTTTTCAGCTCCTTGAAATCGGTGCAGCCAACATGGCGGGCAAACCGGGAGACGGTGGCGTCAGAAAGCCCCAGACGCTGAGCTAGCTGCCCAATGGAGGAAAACAAAAAGGCGTCCGTATTGGTGTTGATATAGTCCAGAATCTTTTGCTCCGCCCGGGTCAGTTCTCCGGGGGAAATGGCAAGGCTCAGTTCCATTGATTTTCTCCTATCCGTTCAGTACATCCATCAAAGTGGGGTGAAGGATTTGATTGGAGGCCAGCACAGCACCGCCCTCCGTAAGGGAGAGCGGCATGCCGTCTAGGGTAGTAACCAGCCCCCCCGCCTCCTCTACCAGCAGTAGTCCGGCGGCGTAGTCCCAGGGCTGGAGGGAGAGCTCCACATAGCCGTCCAGCCGCCCACAAGCTACCCAGCAGAGATCCAGGGAGGCGCATCCGGCGCGGCGTATGTCCTGGCACCGGTCATAGAGTGCTCGCATCTGCCGGAAGGCCGCATCGGCCAGATCTCGCCGGCCAGGAACCGTCCCTGCGGACAGAAGACTGTCCGCCAGACTGGAGGTCTCACTCACCCGGATGAGACAACCGTTCCGGAATGCTCCGCCACCCCGGAAAGCGGTAAAGCATTCCTGCGTATAAGGATGGTATACCACACCGAAAACCACTTGTCCATCCTCCGCCAGCGCCAACGATATGGCGCTGTGCTGGAACTGGTGAATCAGGTTGGTGGTGCCGTCCACCGGATCCAGGATCCAGAAGGGACGGCGGGGATCAATGGCGGCCCGTTCCCCCTCTTCCCCCAGAAACTGCACAGCCGGGGTCAGCTTGTCCAGCTGACCCCGGAGCGTATTCTGCACGGTGAGATCCACATTGGTGACAAAATCCGTCCGGCTTTTGGGAACCACGGCCTGGATGGCGGCGGGGTCAGTCAGCAGAGCGCCGGCCTGGCGGACAGCCTCTACCACCTGACCGGCAAGAACATCGGTCAGTACACTCATGCGATGGCCTCCTGGGTGAGAATGGAGACGTAGTCACCACCCAGCTCATGGATCTCTTTGAGAGAGCGCTTGAGGAGACAGGCGGTGCGCACCTGGGCTGCGGCGGTGTCGGAAAGCTGGATTTCGTACCGACCGGCATCCATCTCGGCCTTCAGGGCGGAGATGGAGCAAACCTCCCGCTGAAACACCGTCGTGACACAGCCGTACTGTACTGCCTGGTGGGTATCACTGCCGGAAACCACAGGAATGCTCAGCCGCCGTGCCAGGGCGTAGGTCAGCTCCTCTGTACGCGCCCGGTCCAGTGCCAGATCCTTTCCGTTGAGATCCAGAAAACTGAGATGGCGCAGCTGCTCCTCAGGCAGCTCCGGCACATGGCCCGGAGCACGGTAGGGGTGGCCGCACCCCACCAGCACGGGATATTCCTCAAGCAGGCGTATCAACTGGGAAAAGGGAAGAAACTGCCCCTTCTCCTTATGGGGTTCCAGCCGGTGATTGAGCTCCAAAATGGCCTCCAGAGGGCCAATGGACAGGATGTGGCCTCCCTCGGCCACATCGGTCTCCATACCTGGGAACACCCGCAGGCCATTTTCCAGCTCCAGTACATCCTCCGTCCGGCGGCTCACCGAGGAGAGGTAGCGGTAGAGCTCTTCGAATTGCAGGGTGTTGAAATGCTCCGTCAGGCACAGGGCGTCCAGTCCGGCCCGGCGGGCCTCACCGAAGAGCCAATCGGTATAGGCGGTGGAGAAGGGCAGCTTTTTGGCCAGCTTTCCGTGGGTGTGAAAATCAAGTCGCAAGGAAAAAACCTTCTTTCAGAGCAGTGTGGAGAAGAGAACAGACAGCGCCACCCACAGGGCGGATATGGCCAAAAACAGCAGGTCGTTATCGGTTATCTTCAAAGTGGAGAGTTTGATTTTCTTTACTGTCTTGTTGACTGCCGCGTACCGGTAGCCCCGCAGCTCCAGAGCCTCCACCGTGGTGCGGGAGCGCTTGGCCGTATTGAGCATTAGGGGGTAGAAGGACTCCATAATAATTTTTACCTGATAAATAAGGTAGCGTACTTTTCCGGTCAGCGTGTCATGGGCGGGGGGATTGCCCCGCAGACGGTAGGAGAGGAGCACATTCTGGAACTCCTCCATGAGCATAGGCAGCATACGATAGGCGTAGGAGATGGAAAAGCTCAGCCGCTCCGGGCAGCCGTACCACATTAGGCCGTTGCTGAGCCGGTCCGGGTCCAGGCCGGAGAACACAGTCACCGAGGCCAGGGAGATGGTGGCCACCTTCAGGGTAAGAATCAGCATAGGTGAGATGGCTGAGGCGTCGCCGCCAAAGAGCAGGGTAACCAGAAACAGATACCCAGTCTGGGAGAATACACCCAGAGCAAAGAGGAAGAGCACCAGCCCCGCCACCCGGGCCAGGAGGGTGGTGACCATCACCAGCAGGAAGCAGCCCAGCAGGAAGGGAAGATCGTTGACAAACCAGGGCACCAAGCCAAAGAACAGGTACCATGCAATGAGAATCCGGGGGTCCAGGGCTGCGATGACCGTGTCGTCGTTGCCATAGGCATTTTTCAGCACCTGGTTGCGGAGAAAATCCATGGAAAATTTGTCCAGAATATTTTCCGACAGTTTGCTCATCATTTTTTCCATCATTACGCCTCCAGAAAGCAGTTGGTAAATTCGTCGACGGTATAACAGAGGGCGTGAGTATCCAGCTCACGGGCCATGGAAAAGATCTCCGGCGGGCGGATGCCCACCAGATCCACCAGGTCCTTTCGGGAGAAGACCTCATCCCGGCTGCCGTCGGCCACAACCTGGCCGCCCCGCAGTACGATAATCCGCTGAGCCCACTGACACACCAGCTGCATGTCGTGGGTAGCGATGACGGCGGTCTGGATGATGTCCTTCATATCCTCCAGCACCCCCATAATCTCCCGGCGAGTGGCGATATCCAGATTGGCGGTAGGCTCATCCAGCAGGAGAATGCCCGGCTCCAGGGGTTGATTACCGTTCCTTTTTTCTTTTAATGCACTTCGTCATCTTTGGAGTTATTACATAAAAAAAACATCCCATGAATTTATTTCGCTTCATGGGATGTTTTTTTATGTAGAGAGAGTGATTCTCTTGAAAGAATTAGTGATTTTGACGTAGGTCTTTTACTCTGACTGCTTTTCCTTCGCTTTGTGGCAAGGAGCCTTTTTTCACTAGTTTCAGTTTGGGAGTCACTAATATCTCGTCTTTCAATTGACGTGTGATCTCTTTGCGTATCTTTTCCAATTCAATGTAATTATCAGTAGAGAGATCGCTGAGTTCTACTTCCACAATCATTTCATCCTGGTTGTTTACTGTTTCTAGTGTGATTAGATAATTGCTGCCTAATTGTGGGAATTGTACCAATATCTTTTCTACTTGCATTGGGAAGATGTTAACTCCCTTAATGATGAACATATCATCGCTACGTCCTTTAATACGGTCAATACGTAGGTGGGTGCGTCCACATGGACATTCTCCGGGAAGAATACGGGTGAGATCTCGGGTACGATACCGTAGAAGTGGCATCATCTCGCGGTCGAGAGTGGTCAATACTAACTCACCAATTTCTCCATCTGGAACAGGTTCTCCTGTTTCAGGATCAATAATTTCAACCAGATAGCAATCCTCCCAGAAGTGCATGCCGTTTTGTTCCTGACATTCAAAAGCAACTCCAGGGCCGTTCATTTCCGTCATACCAAAGCTGTTATAAGCTTTAACACCTAACATACGTTCGATCTTTTTCCGTTGTTCATCTGTATGAGGCTCAGCACCAATGACAAGTGTTTTTAAGCTGGTGCTTGTCGGATCTATACCTTCTTCTTGAATGACTTCTGCCAGGCGAATAGCATAGCTGGGAATAGCATGGAGCGCAGTTGTTTTGAAATCAGTAATGAATTTAATCTGTCGCTTACTGTTTCCGGCAGCAGCAGGAACTGTCAGTGCTCCCAAACGTTCTGCTCCATATTGGAAACCTAATCCTCCGGTGAACATACCATATCCGGAACTATTCTGGAAAACATCCGTTTTGCGTATGCCTACCATATAGAGACAGCGTGCTACCAGGTTTGCCCAAGAGTCCAGATCGTGCTGAGAATGAACAATCAGAGTCGGAGTACCGGTTGTTCCACTTGAAGAATGAATACGTACCCCATCTTCCTGCATATTACCTGAAACTAGACCAAAAGGGTAGGTGGCACGCATATCAGCTTTAGTAGTAAATGGGATTTTTCGAATATCTTCAAGGCTTTGAATGCTATCAGCTGTGATATTATGTTCTTGGAACACTTTTTTGTAATACGGTGAATTAGCTGCAATATTTATCGTCTTTTTAAGCCGCTGAAGTTGCAATTCCTGCAACTTCTCACGGCTCATGGTCTCTATGTCTTCTTCCCAGTATTTGTTATTCATGGTAGTTTGTTTTGGAGGGTCTTTACATTAATTTTTCGGCAATTTCTTTTCCGGCAGCCAGTGCTTTGAGGTTCATCTCTACAATAGCCTCGCCTTTGCGTTCGAAGATTTCGCGGATGCTGGTTTGTATTTTCTCATAGTCAATTCCTAGAAAGGGAATGGTAGCCCCAAGCAAAACAATATTTGCTACGCGAATAGAACCAATTTCTTTAGCTACCTTATCCACATTCAGAACGATTTTATGGGGCAATTTATCCAACTCTGCCCGCACATCAGCTTCTGCTGGATAGTTGGGGATATTAACGAACGGAGTTTCGTTAGTTACCAGCCAGCCTTCAGAACTTAAATAGGGGAGATAGCGTAGTCCTTCCATGGGCTCAAGTGAGATGATCAAATCGCATTTGCCTGAAGGAATAAGATCAGAGGCAATAGGTTGATCACTGATACGTAAATTGGATTGTACGTCACCGCCACGTTGGCTCATGCCATGTACTTCCGCTTGTTTCATATATAATCCGTCTTTAAGGGCGGCTTTACCAATTACTGTGGCGATAGAGAGGATGCCTTGTCCACCAACGCCGGAAAGTATGATATCTTTTTTCATGGTTTTACTTGTTTCGTTTTTTACGTGCTAAAGTTTGAATGCATTCTCTGCGTGGTATAATAACAGATACACCACGATATTCGATTTCTTCACGGATAATCTGTTTCATTTCTTCATAATTCTTTTTAAGGGGAACTACTACGCGAATGTGTTCAGGAGCTACGCCGATACCAGCGCAGATTGCTTCGATACGTCCTGTGCCGGCGGAATCCTGACCGCCTGTCATAGCGGTAGTTTCATTGTCTGAGATGACAATGGTAACATTAGCATTTTCATTGACACAGTCTAGAAGTCCTGTCATGCCGGAATGGGTAAAAGTTGAGTCTCCGATGACTGCCACTGCGGGGTGAAGACCGCCATCAGAGGCGCCTTTTGCCATTGTAATGGATGCCCCCATGTCTACACATGAATTGATGGCATTGAATGGCGCATTGGCTCCTAAAGTATAACAACCGATATCACTGAATACCTTATGAGTTGGATATTCTTCTTTTAGTACTTGCGTCAGTACAGTATACATATCACGATGTCCACAACCTTCGCAAAGTGCAGGTGGACGCATTTCTACAAGAGAAGGCACTCCAAACTCTGATTTGTTTTCTTTTCCTACGGTGCGCGCTACCTTGTCCGGATTTAATTCACCGTCCTGTGGCAATGTGCCATCCAGACGTCCTTTTACTTTAACGCCAATGCCGAGATAACCTTTCAACTGTTTCTCAACGAAAGGTTGTCCATCTTCCAATACCAGAATCTCATCGCAGGCTTCTACCAGCTGTAGAAGTTGTTTCTTGGGCAATGGATATTGCCCAATCTTTAATACAGGATATTCACAGCCGTCAGGATAGTTTTCCATCAGATAGTTGTAGCCGATACCGCAAGCTATGATACCCATTTTTTTGTTAGGACCATCTATATACTTATTATATGGAGAACTTTCAGAGGCTTCTATGAATTCAGCCTGACGTTCCAACAAAACTTTGTAACGTTTGCGTGCATTACCTGGTAATAGGATAAATTGGCGTGGGTCTTCACTGAAAGATATTTCATTCTGGACTTGTTGAGCCTTTTGCTCTACACCTGAACGAGAGTGGGCGAGACGAGTGACCATACGCAATAATATCGGTTCGCCGATTTTTTCAGAGAATGCAAAGCCGTTATAAACCATGTCGTACGCTTCTTGCTGATTACTTGGTTCGTACATGGGAATAAGTGAGAAATCACCGTAAAAGCGGCTGTCTTGTTCATTTTGTGAAGAGTGCATGCTGGGATCATCCGCTGCTATTACGATTAATCCACCTTTTACACCGGTAACGGCTGAATTGATAAAACAGTCGGCAGCTACATTCATACCTACATGTTTCATACAGACTAATGCTCGTTTACCAACAAATGACATACCCAAAGCGGCTTC
>OODG01001277.1_pt1 | contig 17424 bp, 17 predicted proteins | sample 1671621 | NCBI WGS metagenome assembly OODG01 (sample SAMN06348175, study PRJEB24527) | human gut metagenome | biome: human gut; feature: ankylosing spondylitis patient; material: feces | host: Homo sapiens | place: China | collected 2015-10 | reverse complement strand
CGAATCCTCCGATGACGATCCCTCACGCGCAGAACAACAGGGGGCTGTTGCAGAGGCCTTGAAAAAACACTTTTTCATTATCACCGGCGGCCCCGGCACAGGTAAAACAACGGTTGTTGCCAAACTTTTGGAATGCCTTCTAGCTCAAGACGCTTCGCTTAAAGTGGCTCTGGCTGCTCCCACGGGAAAAGCCACAAGCCGCATCATGCAGTCTCTTATGGGATCTTGTCAGCGTTTCCCGACATTCTTTAGCCGTGTACTGAAACGAATCCAAGAAGAGACGCTTCCCGCCCGAACCATTCATAAGTGGCTTTTGACACGAAATATTAAAGGCGTAATGCCCAGTGAAAAGGATCCGTTGGATATTGACGTTATGATCGTGGATGAAGCCTCCATGATTGATTTGCGATTAGCCCAAAGACTATTAAAAGTGATTGATCCGAAAAGAACTCGTCTGATTCTTTTGGGTGATAAATTCCAGTTGTCTGCCGTGGGACCGGGTTCTGTCTTAGCTGATCTGACCGCAGAAGATGGAGCGCTTGCCAATAATATGGCAGAACTGACCATCAGCCACCGTTTCACAAGCGACTCCAATGTCGGCCGTTTGGCTCAAGCCATTAAATCAGCCAGCTCTAGCTTTAATGGTGAAGACTTTATCAATCAATTTAAAAAAGCCGAAGACGGTAAAGATAAGGTAAGCATCCGCCTTTACCGAACAGGTTTTGTTGATCCGTCTCTTATTAACTGGATTCGCCCACATATCAAAAGCTATTTGCAAGCGCTAAACGACTACCTGAAGGATTTGGAAAATCTGATTGCCGATGAAAATCTTCTTAAAAAACTGTGGGATGAAGCGGAGAGATTTCGAATCTTAGCTGCGCAGCGCGAGGGGGCGAATGGCGTCAATGCCATTAACCGGTTAATGGAAAGCATTGTTCGGGAACATGTAGGCGCTGAAGAAGATTCCCTTTTTTATCCTGGACGCCTGGTCATCATCCGAAAAAACACGCCGGTTCTTGATGTCTACAACGGTGATGTGGGAATCGTGATCCCTCAAGCGGACGACCCTACCCGATATGATCTTTATATCGGTGACCGCCATAAACGCATTCCTGTCGGCCTCTTGCCCGAACACGATACAGCTTTTGTCATGACGATTCACCAATCACAAGGCTCGCAGTTTGAACACGTTGCCGTGCTTTTGCCGGTTGCAGATGATAATCCCTTGTGCTGCCGGGAACTTTTCTATACGGGCGTTACCCGTGCTCAAAAAGAAGCGGCGGTCTTCGGAACGTTCAAGAGTATTGAAGCCTCTGTTTTACATAAAACAGAACGCTCTAGTGGCTTGGCAGATCGCCTTCTAGGTCTATGATGAAAAATGGGCTCCGTCAATGGAGCCCTATCATCTTAATATTAAAGTACGATTAGATTTTTCCAACCAATTCAATTGAAGGTTTTAACGTTTTCTTACCCGGCTCCCACTTAGCAGGGCAAACCTCCCCCGGATTCTCGGCAACGTACTGAGCCGCTTGAACTTTGCGAAGAAGTTCCTTTGCATCACGACCGATACCACCGTCGTGATGTTCCATAATAACGATCTCGCCTTCAGGATTAATTACAAAAGTTCCTCGCTCAGCCATACCAACGGCTTCGATCAAAACATCGAAATTACGAGCAATCGCCTTGGTGCTATCGCCTAACATCGGGAACTTCACTTTACCGACCGCCGGCGATGATTCATGCCAAGCCATATGAGTGAAATGTGTATCACAACTGACTGCGTAGATTTCGACCCCAAGCTTAGTAAATTCCTCATAGTGTTCGGCTAAATCTTCTAACTCCGTAGGACACACAAAAGTAAAGTCTGCCGGATAGAAAAAAATGACAGACCAGTGTCCTTTAAGGCTTTCTTCCGTTACAGTAACAAAGCGACCATTTACAAACGCTTCTGTTTTAAAGGGCAATACCTTGGTATTTAAAAGAGACATTTTATTCTCCTAATTGATAATGATTATCAATAATGATACAGAGAATAAAATTTTTAAACGTAAAGAAATGTCAGAAACTATGGAAATGATTGGAATTGGGCCACGGATGTTTCCAGTGACCCATGACAAAGCTAAACAAACCGCATCACGCACATAATGCCGATCATAATAAAGGCAATGGCTAGTTTTGCCGCGATGCCGGCAATCATGCCGATCCAGGTAGCCCAACTGACTTTCCCTGCTTTTCGCATATCACGGTGACCGATCATTTCCCCCACAAAAGCCCCGATGACGGGGAAAAGGAAAATACCGACCAAGCCAAAGGGAATACCGACAATCGTGCCGACAAAGGCGCCGCTTAAACCCAATTTTGTCGCCCCTGCTTTCTGGGCTCCCATGGTCTGGCTCACCCAATCAATGATAAGCGAAATAACTGTCAGCACCCCCAAGGCGATGAGCGTTCCCCAGCCGAAGAATTGATAATCTTCGAGGTAGGCAATCAACCAACCGCCCGCAAAGATCATTGGGATACCGGGCAAAGCAGGAATAACGGTTCCGGCTAAGCCAACAAGAATCAACGCAAACGATACGGCGTACAAACCGTAGGTTATCAATGCATCCATAGTCTTATACTCTTGCCCTGTTCTTAAATTGCGTGTACTCACCGAAGAACGTGAGTTCTACGGTTCCGGTCGGACCGTTACGCTGTTTGCGGATAATGGCTTCTGCATCGCGTTCTTGGTCCGTATCCTTTAAATCTTGGTTATAAACGACATCACGATAAAGGAAAATAATGACGTCTGCGTCCTGCTCGATAGAACCGGATTCTCTCAAGTCGCTCATCATCGGACGCTTATCGGGGCGCTGTTCCAATGAACGGTTTAACTGAGACAAACCGATAATGGGACAATTGAGCTCTTTGGCCAAAAGTTTCAGACCGCGGGAAATATCGGAAATTTCCTGCGCACGGTTCTCTCCCCGACCATCTCCGGACATCAGCTGAATGTAGTCCACAACAATGAGGCCCAATTGTTTGACTTCACGCGACAAGCGTCTTGCGCGGGATCGAACATCGGTAATCGTCAAACCCGAAGAGTCATCAATAAAGATATTGTGCGAATTGGCAATATCGGTAACTGCCGCCCCCATCTTTTGGAATTCGTCACCTTCCAGGCGTCCGTTTCTTAAGTGTTCCAAACGAATTCGCTGATAAGAGCTGATCAAACGCATGGCTAACTGTTCAGCCGGCATTTCCATCGAGAAAATCGCAACAGGCATCTCAGCGCGCAGGGCCACGTATTCGGCGATGTTCATCGCGAAAGTCGTTTTACCCATAGCGGGACGCCCTGCCACAACAATCAATTCACCGGGGTGCATGCCTTTAGTTAAACGGTCTAAATCAATAAAACCGGTCGGCACACCTGTAACGGGATTTTGACTCTTGGAGTTATAAAGTTTCGTGATTTGTTCAGAAACTGCGGCCAATGCGCCCTTCACAGGCTTTAATCCGGCCCCTGCAACCTGAGCGTCTTCACTGATCTTGAAAATAGAGCTTTCTGCTCGATCCAAAATGTCTTTGGTTTCCATTCCCTTGGTATCCAAGGCGGAATCGACAATCTGGGAGCCGACATTAACCAAACTGCGAAGAATGCTTCGGTCGCGAACGATTTCAGCATAACGGCGAGCGTTGGCCGAATTGGGCGTATTCATAGCCAAAGAGTTTAAAAAACTCTTGGTTCCTTCCTGACCTAAGCCCACAGCGGCCATTGAATCGTGAACAGTCAAAACGTCCGCGGGACGTCCTTGACTGATAAGCTGAACAATATGCTCGTAAATGCGGCGATGATCCCCCCGGTAAAAATCTTCAGGCGAGACAACGTCGTTAACCATGTCGAAGACACGGTTATCAATCAAAAGGCTTCCTAATAAACCTTGTTCGGCTTCTGTCGAATGCGGTGGTAAGCGTACGGTATCGGTGGATTTTTCTTCAGGCATTCTGACAATAAATTCATAAATGTATTAACAATGGAGAGGCTATTTTAGCAGACGACCTTGTCCGCTCTTGAAAGAAAATGTTTCTGCAAGCGAATTATTTTTGAAAAATAAATTCCCGATGGCGAATTCTCACCACCGGGAATATCTTATTGTTTTTAATAAATATTATTAATTACCAAGCGTATCGGACACCGACATTAAAGCGATAGTCCGTATCCACTTCCCCGCCGTTTCCAGCTTCCAAATCAGCATACAGATGAACCTGTTCAGTGGCGTTGTAATCGGCACCTAAACCGTATTCATACCAGGTCCCGCCAAGCGATTCTGTAAGCGTTCTGGAAACATCAGCACCCTTGCTGTAACGGAACTTAGCATCCCCTTCCCAGTCATGCAAAACAGAGGCTTTTAGGAATACACCGCCTCGACCTTGACTATCTTTGTAGCCCATCTTCAGACCGACTCGACCAACCAAGGAGTCAACAGAGTCATTTTCAACCTTAATACCGGTCGAAGTGTGGTAATCAGCATCAAAGACATGACCGTACCACATTTGAACTAGCGGCTCTAAATACAGCTCTTCAGTTGCAAAATAACGCCAGCCCATTTCAGCCGAGAGCGAAGCGGCGTTGGTGTGGTAGTCGCCCGTGGATTTAATGTCATTGAAACGAATATCAAAAGCATTCTTCATCCGTCCGACTTTTCCGACTAAGTCAAGGTACACGCCGTTCTTGAAAAGCCAAGAACCGTAACCGCTGAACGTATAAAGATCGCTGTCTCCGTCACCATAGTCAAAGTTATTATCTCCATCGGTGTACGAAAACGCGCTGCCCAACCAGAAACCATCACGAACTTGACGGTCGTAACCGAATTGGAAAGCGGTATAGCGATTGGTCACGTTTTGGTCACCGTATTCCGCCTTACCGTGATAGACACGTGTCCAAAGACCGTTTGATTGCGCCGAACTATCTCTTAACTCGCCGACACGACGGTGCATGTCATCGATTTCATTACGCCAAATATGTAAGCCCAAAGCTGCCATTTCGGCAATGCCGTGAACATTAGGATTGTCTTGAATACGCACGTTAGTGATAGTGCAATTAGGACAACCTTCGGCAACTGTCGCCGTCGCACCATCGTAAATGTCTGAAGCTTCTTGAACAATGTTGATACCACCTAAACATTGCAAGTTATTGTCCCTCAAACCGTCACCGTCAGTATCTATCTTGGTATTTGTGTAAGCGATGTTAGCCAACTGATTTAAATCATCCGTCACGTTTCCCGTATTGTTTGATCCATCAGCTATTAACGTAATATTTTTTTGGTCAACTTCCAGATTCTCTTCTACAATTGTTTAACTAGTTGCGTTTGACAGACCGCATACTTGTTCTATCAAATTGAGAGGAGTTTTTTTATTGAGGACAATTACGCAAAGCTTTAAGCTTTTTTGAACTCCCCAGCCTAGCTGGGGGTTTTCTAATGACAAAAAGCCGACCTCCTAAAGACAGGAGGTCGGCTGCGGTTAATTAACGTAAGCTAGGTTAGAAATTCCAACGCAAACCGACGTTAAAGAGGTAGGGGTTTTCAACATCGCCACCGGAAGTGCGTTCCAGTTCACCGTAAACGTAGGCTTGTTTCCCTAATTGGAATTGGGTGCCAACGCCATAGGTAACCCAACCTCCTCCGAGATCTTCGCTGAGATCGCTCGTGAGGTTGTTCTTAATGGCTTTGCCTTCGGCTTCGCCCAAGAAATCATATGAATATGAAACTGTGGCATAGACGGCCCCGGCCTTTTCAGGGAAATTCAGCCCGGCGCGGACACCGAGTCTGGTGATCAAGCTTTGATAGTCATCTTGCTCAATTTTGACTTGATTGGATGCTTTAGCGTTATCGCCGGAAATAAAGCCGTAGGTTAATTCGACTTGAGGCTCAATGTAGGCACGTTCTTGCATGAAACGGAATGTGTGCCCGCCTTCCATGGACAGACTGAAGGCATTGGAGTCCGTGTCAAGCTTCATGTTGCCGGCATGAATGTCATTCTTCAAATAACCATACCGACCAATGACGTCCAAATAAGAGCCGGTGTTCGTGAGGTATGTGGCATAAGCGGCAAGACTGTAAGATTTGCCGTCTGCGCTGCCATTGACCAGATCCGCGTCAGAGTCCGTATAGGAGAAGGCACCGCCGACAATCAAATTGGGATTGATGCGATAGTCGCTGCCGACCTGAATGGTGGTGTGATCCATGCTGATTTCGTCGCCGGAGCCCCATTCGGATTCACCGCCATAAACACGAGCCCAGGCGCCAATCGCAGACTCAGAAGCGCGAACGTCGCCCAAACGTTTGGTGAGGTGATTGATTTCATTTCTCCATTGAACCAGACTCATGGCGTTGACAGAACTGTAGTCGGCAAGCTTAGTGTTAGCCGCTTGTGTCGTATTCGTTTGACCATCAGCCGTTGTTGTTCTTGTCCATTTACCGTTAATGTCGCCTTCTTCGACCACTTCAGTCATGGCAATGCCATCGGCTGTTTCAGCCAGTTGAACCGCTTTCAAGTCAGAGGCATTTTTCTCAGTGATTTGGTCGGAATTGATGCCGGAATAGTTAACATTGAGAGCTCCGCCTTGGCCTTCTTCAACAGAGCCGACAGAAAGCGTGGCGGTGGAGATAGAGCCATCTTGATTGGCAACGCTCCAAGCGTTCAATGTGCCGCCATTTTGACTGAGCTTTAATGTTTGCACTGCCACTTTTTGTTCGGCAGAAGAGGTTTGAATCACGCCGCCGTCCATGGAAAGATTGTCGGCAGAGAAAGTACTCGTTTCCTTAAGAAGCGACACGGAACCTGCGTCTTGCAGATTGAGGCGGTTGACAAAACTGTCTCCGGTTACTTTCCACGTGCCGCCTTGAGTCATTGTCATAGAGAAGTTTTTAACGTCAGACTTCTCTTGAGGAGGATTACCTGTAATTTTGCTTTGGCCTTCAAGGTAGGAATTTTCACCGGATAATGTTATGTCAACGGTAGCGTCAACGCCTGTGCCCGAAGTGGCCTCATCGTAACTGAAAGAAATATCACCATTAATTTGCGTGGTGGATTGAGTTTCTTTATTGATAACAACAGAGGCGTCACCACGAGCAACAATGGCGTTATCTGCGTTAATGATGGTATTACCTTCGATTGACACATCTCCTGCGCTCATTGCAGAAATACCGCTGGAATTGCGTTCGGCATTTGTGGACTTTGCCTCAATGACAATATTGTCGGCCTTAATGGAAAGTTTAGAACGTTTAGCTGGATCAAGGTCATTACTGGCAACGTGAATAGCTCTCGTGTCGGTTCCACCTTCAGCATAAATTGAAACATTTTGTCCAGTGATGTTGGCTTGACCACCGTTCTTTTTCCAATCAGCAGTATTATCAACCCATATACCGAAGGCTCTGGAGGAAGGATTCGATTGAATGTTGATTGCCTTAATTAAAACCTGATTCGTTTCCTTCGTTCCAATGTTTAATGTTCCATTTGTACCAATATAGGCACCGACAGCCTCGATATTTCCTGTTGCATTGGACGTAATATTTGTACCAATCATTGTCAAGCTGGAGTGATTGTCGAGACTGCTATAGACTTGAATGCCATTCGCACTAGAGAGTGCATCTTCAGTTTGTGTACCAGTACTAATTGTTGTCAGAGAAATGAGACTGTCTTCAGCTCCAATTGAAATGTTACCGCCATGTAATGCAGAGATTCCACTAGCTTGATGCCCAGCTTCTGTCGTAATGAAAATATTTTTTGCAGTAGCTTCTATTGATGAGTCTGGAGCAGACTTCTTACCTTCGGCCCAAATGCCCGTCGCATTATTTGAAAAGATAGTTTTTATATCAATTTCATTTACTTCGGAATTGCCAAGCGTGATCTTTGCACCATCTAGTGCTTTAATGCCTGATACTGTCTTTGATGTAGACGTTAATGTGGATGCTGTTTGAGTTTGTATTTTTATGGTTCGTGCATTTTGACCTATGGTAATCTTGCCATTATTTTGGCCAAAAACAGAAATGAGGTTTTTATTTGATGAATCTGCTATCGTGGTTCCTATATTAATCTCTTTGGCATCAATGACTAGGGATGAATCCGTTCCGCTTCTAACGCCATAGCCTTTCCCATCTAATCTCACATAATCAGTAGAGGAAGAACCGATAAGTACCTCTGAGCCTCTATTTGCATATACTGCTGCGTCTGCCCCCTCAACGTCAATCTTAGAGCCCTCAACAGTTAATTTAGCTCCATACGCATATAATGAGTCGCCTTCCCCTTTTTCTACTCTAATGTCATCAGTGATTTGACCAATTGATGCAGAAACGCTGACATCGTCTTTAATTACCCCCCCTCGCCAAATTCTTGAGTTTGGTCATTAACAAATAAAGTTCCATTTAACTTTACTGTTGCAGCATTAGTAGTAGAAAAAACACTCGTCATCAGCACTGCCGTAGCGATAGCAGAAAGCCGTGCCAATTGATATTTTTGTTTTGATTTCATGGAGAAGACTCCTTTTGAGTTAAGAACAAAGCCATTATAGGATTGAGTATTTTTGTAACTCAACTATTTTTTGAATTTTAAGACATTGCTGTCTAAATCGAAAATGTGCATAGGTTAATTCTCGGGAGGTCATTTCAATAAACACAGGGCTTCCCGGAGATTGGCTTAAAAGTAGGCCTTCCCAATCATTTTCAATCAGAATTAAGCGCCATTTGTTGCTGTGTTTTTGGGGGAGATTGCTTCTGAACTCGAAAATCCGGCCGATTAATCCACACATCCAATTTTTTGTACGTCAAAAGATTTAACCTCACAAACTTCAGTAATCTGGAAAAACTCCAACGATACCGCGAAATGCGCCGTAAGATCTCGATTAGTATCGTAGCCACGGCTGCTGTCCAGATCTGAGTCATCACCGCATTTTCTGATGTTCCGATAAAACTTTTGATCTTTAGATTCTGTTTGAGTTTCTTGAAAAATAATTCGATTTGCCAACGTTTACGGTACAAGTCGGCAATCTGTTGAGCCGTTAAATCAAAATCGTTACTTAAAAATTCAAACCAACGATCATGATCCGAGTCATACCATTGCACCAACCTGAAACAAGTGTTCCCACAGACTTTTTGGGCTTGCTCTTGAGTAAAACGAAACCCATAATCCCCATAGGTTTCGGTTTCTTCAATAACATCGTCTTTTAATCGAGTGGTTTTGGCGTTTTCTTTGATTCGAGTGACAAACTTGGTGCCTCGTTTACTTAACCACATAAAAAGGGAATAATCGTTATAGCCTCTGTCCATGACAACCGTAATGTCGTTGTTTCCCAGGGCTTCAATGACCGCTTTTGCTTCTTTAACATCGGCTCTTTTCCCTTGAGTCATGTTCATCACAACCGGAAGTTGAATGTCCTCATCCAGAACCGTGTGTAGCTTAAAGCCGCCTTTGGCTCGACGGTAATGTGCCCACTGAAACCGACTTAAGCAGACGGATATCGTTGTGGAATCCAACGCATAGACCGGACGAAAATAGTCTTGATCTAGATGAGCGTTAAAGAGGTTTCTATAAGTTTGCAACAAGCGAAAGTACAGTTTCTGAGCGCTCTCATAGCCGCGGTTTTCGTTGGCATAAGCCAGAGTGGTTCGCCCCATGGCTTTGGCTGATAAATGTTGCAGTTTGCCGACAGCTGAAACCAAGCCATCTTCAATTTCTCTTAGCGAATCACACCCGGCCAGATGGCAAAACAACAAAGAAACAATTTGGTCCCATAAAGAAAATTTTCGAACATTGCTCTTTAAGCTGATCCTTTTATCTTCTTGCAGTATCCAATCCTGAGGAAGGTACTTTAAAAGCTGAGCGAAGAAGCTGATCGGAGCATTTTGGTTGGCTGATTCGTTAGAATAAGTGTTCATGGCGGTTTCTTGATTTTTGGTGTGGTAACTTAAAATCTACAAAGAAAACCACCATTTTTCTGTCCGTTATTTCCCTACCGGAGACAAACAGAATTTAGCTACTTTTTTAAAGTTCGATTTGGACACTACTGAAAAAGATTACAAAAAAGGCCCAATTCCCAAAAGGAACCGAGCCTCTAGTGTCGATTACGATACTAAAGTTTAAGCTTCAGCAACGACGCGGACGGTGATTTCGGCGGTGATGTCCGTCATCAAACCGATCACGATCGGGGTTTCACCCAAAGCCTTGATCGGGCCGTTGGGCAAACGAATTTGAGCCTTCTTAATATCGAAACCTTGAGCTTGAAGAGCGTCAGCGATGTCAGCGTTCGTGACAGAGCCGAAGAGGCGTCCGTCAACACCGGCCTTGCTGGCCACTTCAACCACGTCGCCGTTCAACTTGGCAGCGATCGCTTCAGCAGCGGCGATGCGTTCAGCCTGAGCCTTTTCAAGTTCAGCGCGACGTTGTTCGAATTCGGCAATAGCGGCTTGCGTAGCACGCTTAGCACGCTTGGTGGGGATCAAGTAGTTACGAGCGTAACCATCCTTAACCTTAACGATGTCACCCAATTCACCGAGGTGGGTAATCTTTTCAAGAAGAATAACTTGCATTTGATTAACTCCTCACTCGATTATTGATTGTCCGTGTACGGCAACAAAGCCAAGAAACGAGCGCGCTTGATGGCCGTGTCGAGTTGACGTTGATAGTGTGCCTTCGTGCCCGTCAAACGAGCCGGCATGATCTTGCCGTTTTCTTGGATGAAGTCACGGAGCGTTTCCACATCCTTATAGTCGATCATTTCGACGTGTTCAGCCGTGAAGCGGCAGAACTTCTTGCGCTTAAAAAGCGCGTTTTGTTGGTTGCCACGGCGCGGCTTACCCTTGCCCTTTGCACCAAAAGCCATTTTTAAACTCCTTGTGAGTATTGCGTAATATGAACGATCATTTGTCGGGAACGCTGTGAGCGGGGAGCTAAAAAACCGGAGATCTCAAAAACCGATCCCAATGGTTCTTTATCGAGCGCCAAGGCGATATCGCCACAGGCTTTACCGGCAAAATCGAAAACTAATTTCCGATCACTTCCGGCCTCTTTAACCACACTCATGTGGTGAAACACCACTTCTAAAACCGCCAGCCCCGCGGGTGTGTACCGCATCTGGGCTTTTTGTGTGAACTCGCCCGTTAATCTGATCGTGTTCACCGGCGTATCTCTTTATTGTTTCCGACAGGATAAAAAAATTAATTAAGCGGCGGCAGCTTCTTGAGCTTGAGCGGCTTGGGCTTGAGCCTGAGCAGCTTCGCTAGCGGCCTTCTTTTGTTCTTCTCGTTCGACGATCTTCATCATCGGAGAAGGAGCCGTTTCAGCCTTCTTCATCTTGATCGTTAAGTGACGCAACACGGCGTCGTTGAAGCGGAAGCCGTTTTCGATCTCAGCGAGCGTTTCATGCGTGCATTCAACGTTCATGAGAACATAGTGAGCCTTGACCAACTTTTGAATCGGATAGGCCAAGGGACGACGACCCCAGTCTTCCACACGATGCATCTTGCCGCCTTGTTCAGCGACGAGAGCTTTGTAGCGTTCGATCATAGCGGGAACTTGCTCGCTTTGATCCGGGTGCACAATAAAGCAAATTTCATAATGACGCATTGGAATTGTCTCCTTACGGGAAAAGCCACCCGGAGCGTCTATTTCCGGTGTGGCAAGGACAGAAAAAGCGTGATTGTAATCAACAATCTCGTCTTTTGCAAGCCAAAAGAACAGCTTTTTCGCTGACTTTTTAAAGAGTTAGCGAAATTTTTCTTCATAGATTGCCAAAGCGGCGCTATATTAGCACCAATAACACTGTTTTTGGGGATTTGGACTATGCAAGTGACTGTTGTCGTTGAAAATTTTTGCACCAACCGCCTTTTAAAAGCGGAATGGGGGTATTCCGTTTATCTTGAAAGCGACAAAACCCTTCTTCTCCTCGATACGGGCTCCGAAGGTCACGCTCTTACGCATAACCTCAAAGCGCTTCAAATAAACCCTAAAGCCATCGAGCATATTGTCTTTTCTCATGCGCATTTTGATCACACGGGAGGCTTAGTGGACGCCATACTGCTCGCGCCCACCGCCAGGCGCTGGGGAGCTCGTTCCATGTCCATTCAACGTTGGGCCGACGCCGATCAAAAAAGAAATGGCGGAGGCGGACCGCTTTTCCGTTCCATTTTGACTGATCCTATTGACGGATGGGCTCAAGTAACCGATGAAGTGATTGCGTTCACTGTTCCCCAAGATGAACGCGACCTCCGCTTTGTGAATTCGAAAAATATGTGGGAAGAAGCAGAAAACGGCGAAATCATCCCAGATACTTTCGCCGATGACCTGTCGCTTTTGGTCAAAGGGAAAAACGGAACAAGTGTTGTACTGGGGTGCGCGCACGCCGGATTACCCAACATCCTCCGGTATGCTCAAAAAACATTTGGTGTTAAGGAATTTGACACCGTTTTAGGCGGCACGCATTTGAGCGCCGCTAAAGATGAAGAACTTCCTTTATGGATTGAAGCGCTCAAGACGTTCCCCGTAAAACATTGGCGTCCAAACCACTGCACAGGTTTTAAAGCGGCCGCGGCCATGGCCCGGGCTTTTGATGATGTGGATTGGGCTGGCTGCGGACAGCGTTTGACTTTATAAATTATTCCCGACGTAGCTCAAAATGACTGAACATTGCCTTTAACGCATCCAGTGTTTCGGGTTCCGGGTACTCGTGCCCAACGTTGGCAAAGGGAAGATCCAATTCTTTTGGCTTGCGATAAACCTGTAGCGCAAATGTCTCCACTCCCCGCTCTTTAAGTTCACAGGCAAGACTTAAAATCTTCTCATCGGGTAAATAGATCGGATGGGCGGTTGTCCGACACTCATAATTCACATGAGCCGCTTGAATAATAGCCAAAGACTGCTCAACGTTTTGCGCCGGATTGGATTTTTCCAGTCCGGTGATCCAACGGTATGCAGCCTCGTCTGAGAGCGCCGCCTTTACATCAAGTCCTACCCAATCAACCAAGCTGATCACAGCTTTGACGTGTTCCGGATAACAGCCCGAGGTATGTAGTCCAATCTTAAAGCCCATTTCTCTGACTTTGGACATGGCATCGGCCAACGCGGAATCTAGCGTCGGCTCTCCGCCCGAAAAAACCACCGCGTCTAACAGACCCTGACGTCGCTTGAGTAAAGCGAGCAGTTCCTCCCAACTGCTGTGTAGGTATTGAGGCGGAAATTCCCGTGGTTGCATGTGTGGATTGTGACAGTAGCGGCAACGCCAAGGACAGCCTTGAATGAAAGCCACGGCTGAAAAATACCCCGGGTAATCGATACTGGTATAAGGGGTGATGGCCGCAATCTTTAAGTGTTCTGCACTCAAGCGTGAAGTTTCGTCAGGCATAAACAGCAATCCTTACAACAACACGAAGACAAAACGGCGCCGAAAAGAAGATCCTCACGGCGCCTCGCTGGTGGTTATTTAGACAAACCGCACTTACTTTCTACAAAGCACTTGCGTTCGTAAAATTCCCCCTTTTTACCGGTATTAAAAGAGGAGACCGGGCGATGATACCCCATCACGCGGGTCCAAACTTCACAGGGTTGGCGTTCACTGTCTTTTAGTTCAATTCTTTCGTCTTTTTTATCCATTTTCTTTCTCTCAATAATTAACAATCAGCCTTTTGGCAAGCTGCCTGAGCCTTTTTGGCGCGAATTAGCTCGGCATCACAGATCGGACAGAAATCATGACGGCCGGAAATATAGCCATGTTTCGGACAAATCGAGAAGGTCGGCGTCACCGTCAGATACGGCAAGCGGAATCTCGAAAGGGCTCGGCGCACCAATTCCTTACAAGCCTTCGATGAGCTGATGGCATCGGCCATGTAAAGGTGAAGCACAGTGCCGCCCGTGTACTTGCGCTGCAAGTCATCTTGCATTTCCAGCGCCAAGAACGGATCATCGGTAAAGCCCACCGGCAACTGGGAGCTGTTAGTGTAGTAAGGATTGGATTCCGTGCCGGCTTGAATAATATCCGGAAAGCGCTTTCTATCTTCTTTGGCAAAGCGGTAGGTTGTGCCTTCGGCCGGTGTAGCCTCAAGGTTATACATGTGACCGGTTTCCTCCTGGAATTCAACCATACGGGCACGCACATGATCCAAAAGCTTTAAGGCAAAAGCATGGCCCCAATCATCGGTGATGTCATTGGCGTCGTTCGTGAAATTACGGATGCATTCGTTAATACCGTTGACACCGATCGTGGAGAAGTGGTTACGAAGCGTACCGAGGTAGCGTTTCGTGTACGGGAAAAGTCCCTGATCAATATGGCGTTGAATAACCTTGCGCTTGATCTCAAGACTCGTCTTGGCCAAATCCAAGAGGTGATCTAAGCGATCAAAAAGACCCTGTTCATTGCCCTTAAAGAGATAGCCTAAACGAGCGCAGTTGATGGTGACGACACCGAGCGAGCCCGTCTGTTCTGCGGAACCGAAAAGACCGTTGCCGCGCTTGAGAAGTTCACGCAGGTCCAACTGCAGACGGCAGCACATCGAACGGATCATATTGGGCTTTAATTCCGAATTAATGAAATTCTGGAAATAAGGCAAACCGTATTTGGCGGTCATTGCAAACAATCTGTCTGCGTTTTCGCTGTCCCAATCAAAGTCAGGGGTGATGTTATAGGTCGGAATTGGAAACGTGAAAACACGACCCTTGGCATCACCCTTGGTCATCACTTCAATGTAGGCGCGATTAATCATGTCCATTTCGCGCTTGCAGTCGCCATAGGTAAAGGGCATTTCTTCACCGCCGATAATCGGGTGCTGGTCCTTTAGATCTTCGGGGCACGTCCAGTCGAAAGTGAGATTGGTAAAGGGGGTCTGCGTACCCCAACGGGAAGGAACATTGAGGTTATAGATAAGCTCCTGGATGCTTTGAAGGACTTCCTCATAGGGCACGTTGTCTTTCTTGATAAAAGGTGCTAAATACGTATCAAATGAGGAGAACGCTTGAGCACCGGCCCATTCGTTTTGCATCGTGCCTAAGAAATTGACAATCTGACCCGTAGCCGATGAGAGATGTTTCGGGGCGCCCGCTTCAACTTTACCCGGTACCCCATTGAGCCCTTCCGTTAAAAGAGTACGCAATGACCAACCGGCGCAGTAGCCCGAGAGCATATCCAAGTCATGAATGTGGAAATCAGCTTCACGGTGAGCACGGCCGATTTCAGCCGGATAGATGTAGTTGAGCCAATAGTTGGCCACCACTTTACCGGAAACATTCAAGATCAAACCGCCCAAGGAGTAGCCCTGATTGGCGTTGGCGTTAACGCGCCAGTCAAGCTGCTGAAGGTACTCATTGATAGAAGATTCAACATTCACCCAACTCTGTCTGGCATCACGGGCCTTCTGACGTTGTTCACGATAGACAATATAGGCGCGAAGCGTTTTGAAAAAACCTTCCTCAAAAAGGGCGCGCTCCACAGCGTCCTGCACTTGCTCAATATGAGGCGTGACTAAATTGAGAGCAACCAGGCTCGGCAATACGCGCTCTTCGGTGATTCGGGCGGCACGAGACTCGTCAAATTCACCGGTCGCTTTTCCTGCTTTGGCGATGGCGGCAACAATCTTGTTTGCATCAAAATCCTTGACGCTGCCATCACGCTTGATCAAGTGCGATAACTTCTTCTCAAACATCAGAGGTACTCCAAAAAACGAATATCGCTCCCAACAACTAAGCGATTGCACGCTTAACTTTAAAGAAGTACTATGATTTTTCTGCCTATTTATTAAGCACTTTTAGGGAACGCACTACATTTAGATTAGTGACTTATCCACAGTTTAAAAAAACACTTGATTTACAGAACAATGGGATAAATTTTAAAAATATAGGGTTTTCCCTTGAACACAATATGTTGTGTTTATGGAGTAAAAGCAAACAATGAATTGATAAAAAATGGGCAAACTTATTGTTTTAGCAAGGAAAATTAAGCGATTAGGCATGCCTGCGCACTTTAGACCGGCTACGTTGCGCGTTTGACAGGCAAAAAAATTTGAAAATGAAATGGGTTACCTTGCCTTTGCGCAGGAAGCATTCCGGCGCTTCTACCGGGAGCCGATTCCTCCCCAGCTGGCCCCGGAGGCCTATGAAAGCCTGCTGCGCTTTTACCACGGGGCCGACCCGCCCGGACGTTCCGGCGGCAAAGGCAGTGGTTCCGGTGAGCTTGCCATGGATTTTGCCTGTGACGCGGACTATCTGACCGCAGCCTTTCAGCAGGCTTACGGCATCGACCTTACGGCAGAGCGCATCCACTGGTGGCGGTTTCTGGCTCTGCTGCGGGGGCTGCCGGAGGAAACCACCATGGCGAAGATCATGTCCTGGCGCACGATGGACACCTCCGGCATGGAGGGCAGGCAGCGCCAGCAGTACGAGGACCTGAAGGAGACCTTTGCCCTGCCCAAAGAACTGCGGCACACCCGGACGGCAGTCACGGTGGCCGACCACAATGCCGCCTTCCTGCAGCGGCTCAAGCATGGCGATGATGAGGAGGTGAGCGCCCCCAATGGCTGATTTCAGTATTACGGGTGATGTCCGGCTGAACAGCGACCCGGCAGAGCAGAGCGTCAATAAATGGACGGTAGCCGCCGGGCAAATGATCGCCGATTTCGCTAAGAAAGCCGCCGATGCCCTGATGAGCGTGGTGAAGAGCGGTCTGTCCTACAACCGGGACATGGAGAGCTACCTCACCAATTTCAAGGTCATGCTGGGTGACGAACAGCTTGCCGCCGAAAAGCTGGAAGAGATCCGCAAAATGGCAGCATCCACACCCTTCACACTGTCTAATCTGACTGAAGGCACCCAGACCCTGCTGCAATTCGGCATTGCGGCAGATGACACCACCAACGTTCTGCAGATGCTGGGCGATATTTCTCTGGGCAACGCGGACAAGATGCAGACCCTTGTCCGGGCCTATGGCAAGATGTCCAGCGCCCAGAAGGTCACGCTGGAAAACGTGAACATGATGATCGACGCGGGCTTCAACCCGCTCAATCAGATCTGCGAGGCCACCGGTGAATCCATGGCTGACCTGTATAAGCGCATCTCGGACGGCAAGGTGGGATTTGAGGAATTGCAGGCCGCCGTGGAAGCTGCCACCAGTGAGGGTGGGCAGTTCTACAACGGTATGCTGGAGGCCAGCCAGAACTTCCGCGGGCGGCTGTCTACCCTGCAGGACAACGTGGCTGCCCTGACCGGCAAACTGACTGACGGCCTGTTCTCGGCTCTTGGCGACCTCATCGTCAAGGCCAACGAGCTGGTGGTCTCCATCACGGAGGATGACCAGAAGCTGGCCAAACTGAAAGACACCATTGGTCTGGTCATCACCGTTGTCACCTCTGCCGGCGTGGCATTTCTGACCTACAGGACAGGAACAGCTTTCCCCGATTGAAAAACTGG
>OODG01001267.1_pt1 | contig 17496 bp, 10 predicted proteins | sample 1671621 | NCBI WGS metagenome assembly OODG01 (sample SAMN06348175, study PRJEB24527) | human gut metagenome | biome: human gut; feature: ankylosing spondylitis patient; material: feces | host: Homo sapiens | place: China | collected 2015-10 | reverse complement strand
TCGCAGCCTCGGCCCTTTCGTTCATCCTCGCGCTATGCGTGTCGAAGCGCTCGCATATCTGAAAATTTCCAACTTAAATATTAACCGAAATAATTGATTGAATGGCAAATTTAGACAAGTCGAAAAATCATTCGATTTTTGGGCGGTCGTTTTCTCGCCTTGGCTTAGTCCGAGTAAGTCAGGCTCTGCACTCGACTTTACGAAAACGCTGCTCCTCATTCCGTCGCTTTACAGCCGGCGTGTTGGCAACGTTGGCTTTGGCGACGGCCGACACGGCTTTCGCCTTCGACGCCCTGTCGAAACCGCAACTCCCGCCAAAACCTTCGGCGACGAAGTCCGGGTCCGGTACGGCTGCTCCGGCACCCTCCGCACAGCGTTCGCAACCCTCCGCATCGTCGGACAAGACGGTAACCGTAACGGGTATCGTCCGCGACGAGGCTGGCAAACCGATGTCCGGTGTGGGTGTTATCGTCAAGGGCATGCTCACGGGCACGGTGACGGGTACCGACGGCTCCTATGCACTCAAGGCGCGTCCCAACGACGAGCTGTCGTTCAGCTTTCTCGGCTATAAGACGCAGGAGGTCTTCGTGGGCAGCAAATCGACCATCGACATCACACTCGTGGACGAGGCGCAGGCCATCGACGGGGTCGTCGTCACGGCTTTGGGCCTCAAACGCGACGAGAAATCGCTCGGCTACGCCGCCTCCAAGGTCGACGGTGACGTCCTCGCATCATCCGCGACATCCACCAACTGGCTCTCGGGTTTGACGGGACAGGTTCCGGACTGACATTGCAGCAGACAGGTGCCGGCGCGGGCGGTTCGATGCGCGTCACGCTTCGCGGCGAGTCATCGCTCGACCTGAGCAACAACGGAGCGCTGTTCGTCATCGACGGCGTGCCGATGTTCAACACCTCGTCGGGCATGGGCGAGTCGGCGTATGCCATCGACTACGGCAACGGTACGGGCGACATCAACCCCGACGATATTGACAACATCACGGTGTTGAAGGGCCCTGCGGCCACGGCTCTCTACGGTTCGGAGGCCGCCAACGGTGCTATAGTCATCACCACCAAGTCGGGTGACAAGGAGGACGGCAACGTCAGCGTGACCTTCTCGTCGGATTTCGTCGCCGAGGTCGTCAATACGTCGCCTGATTTGCAGTACGTCTATGGCCAGGGCGGTACCAAAGGACACGATACGTTCCATTACGGCGAGCCGGTCGACGGCAACGAGGTTACGACCACCGACGCTACATCGTGGGGTCCCAAGATGGACGGTACGCCTTACTACCAGTTCTACGATGAGAAGCGCGGTATCGGCCTCGATCAGAACGGTCTGCGCGTCAAGACGCCGTTCGTCAGCTACGGCAACTGGTTCAAGGACTATTTCAAAACGGGTTGGACAACGACCAACTCGCTGTCGCTGTCGGCCAAGCTCAACCGCAATAACTCGATGCGGCTCTCGATATCCGACACGCGCAGCGAGTCGATTACACCCAACTCACCCGCCATGCGACAATCGATAAAGCTCAATTCGCATAACAAGGTCAACAATTGGCTGTCGATGAATACGTCGATCACTTACTATCGCCGCGATTGCGACAACCTGCCGCAAATGGGTTACGGCCAAGCGTCGGTCATGTACTCGCTGTGGTGCATGGCGCCCAACATCAACATGGACTGGGCACGCGATTACTGGATCGATCCGGGCGTGCAACAGAATGCCAACCTGACGGGCGCCAAGAACAATCCCTATTTCGTGGCCTACGAATGCCTCAATACGCTCGACCGCGACCGCATCTTCGGAAACACGTCGCTCGACCTGCATCTCTACAAAGGTCTCGACCTGATGCTGCGCGGCGGTATCGATTTTTCGCGCGACCACCGCACCATGCGCCAGCCCAAAAGCTCCTATTCGCAGCGTTACGGCATGTATCGTGAGGGAAATGTCAGTTCGTTGCAATTGAGCACGGACTTTCTGCTCAAGTACGACCGCAAGTTGGGCGCCGGATTCGACATGAAGCTCAATTTCGGCGGCAGCATCATCAACCGCATGTTCCGCGAAACGACCCAAACGGCCGAGCAGCTCAAACAACCCGGCGTTTACTCGCTGGCAAACTCCGTAGAGCGCGTCAAGCCGAACAACTATGACTACGAACGCCAGACCAACAGCCTCTACGGTCTGATTCAAATCTCGTGGCGCGATGCCGTGTTCCTGGACATTACGGGTCGTAACGACTGGTCGAGTACGCTGCCCGTGAACAACAATTCCTATTTCTATCCGTCGGTATCGGCGAGCGTACTGCTCAACGAACTCATCGACTTCGGTGCGGCGCGCAACGTCGTCAATTTGGTGAAACTGCGCGGCAGCTTCGCACAAGTGGGACACGACACCCAACCCTACCGTACGACCGACTATCTTTCGTCGTCGGATTTCGCCGGCAATTATCAGATACCGGGCACGATGAACAATGCCAACCTCCGTCCCGAGATCGTATCGTCGTGGGAGGTGGGTCTCGACCTGCGCATGTTCCGCAACCGATTGGGTGTCGATCTGGCGTATTACAACAACACCTCGAAAGACCTCATCGTGAACATGCCGGTCAGCTCGGCTTCGGGTGTGACCAAGCGTTTCGCCAATGCCGGAACCATTCGTAACTACGGCTGGGAGCTTCAGATCAACGGTACGCTCATCAAGACACGCGACGTGCAGTGGAAGGCGTATGTCAACTGGTCGAAGAACCGCAACGAGGTAGTCGATCTGGGCGAAGGCGTCGATTCGTGGATCGTGGCTTCCTACTCGTCGCACGCTTACATGACCGCCTACAAGGGCGGTTCGCTCTCGGCGATGTACGGACTGGGGTACAAACGCGCTCCCGAAGGAGCGTACATCGTCGAGAAGGACGGCAGCATCACGAACGTATCGGGACAGATCATCGTCGATGAGAACGGTTATCCCCAGTACAGCGATGAATTGCAGTACATCGGCGAGTGTACGCCCGACTGGAAGGGCGGTTTCGGCACGAGTGTCAAGTGGAAGGGATTGACCGTGTCGGTTGCTTTCGACGGCCAGCACGGCGGAAACGTCTACTCTTATACCAACGCCGTTCTCGGTACACGGGGCAAAGGCAGCTTTACGCTCGCCGGACGTTACGACGGACTGGTTCTCGACGGAGTGAACCAGTTGCCCGACGGCAACTTCATTCGCAATACCCACAAGACAGCCGACATCGTCGAGTACTACGGTCTGGCATATGCTTTCCAGAACTGCGAGCAGAACTTTGTCAGCACCGAATTCCTCAAACTGCGCGAGATTCGCATCGCATACGAGTTTCCGCGCCAGCTGTTGGCAAGGAGCAAGTTCATCAAGGGACTGTCGCTCTCCGTCTACGGCCGTAACCTCTATTGTTGGTCGAAGTTCCCGGGGTGGGATCCCGAGGGCGCCTTCATGCGCGGTGCGTCGGTAGTTCCCGGATTCGAGATGTTGCAGATGCCCGGAACAGCGACGTTCGGCGGCAACGTAAGGATAACTTTCTAACAGAGCAGCGTGATGATTATGAGAACAAAACAGATAAAATATTCGATAGCCGCACTGGTTGCATCGGTGACCGTCACAACCTCGTGTTCGCGTTTCGAAGAGATGAACATAAACCGAAACGCCGTGCAGAATACGACGGCCACTACGTTCGTGCAGCCGACCGTCTTTAACTACGAGTACCGCATGATCAACCGGTCGTTCACACTGACCTCGCAACTCATGCAGTATACGGTCGGCCACCAGCAGAATGCCGACAAAATCAGTAACTATCGCATTCAAAACAGCGTTGCGGCGGGCTATTGGAACGATTTCTATTCGGTCGGCGGCAATGCGCAGGCAATGCTCGAGCAAGCCAAGAAGGACAAGAACGATGCGGCGCTGGCCGTCGCCTCCATCATCAAGGTCATCGCCATGTCCACTCTGACCGACGCCTACGGCGATGTGCCCTATTTCGAGGCGTTGCAGGGATATACTTCGGGCGGTACGGAATTCACGCCCCGCTACGACAGCCAAAAGGAGATCTACCGCGATATGTTCCGGCTGCTCGAGGAGGCCAATACGCTGCTGGCGCAGTCGAAGGAGAACTTCGACGCTTCGGAGGACTACATGTACAAGGGAGACATCAAGAAATGGCGCAAGCTGGGTAACTCGATCTATCTGCGTCTGTTGATGCGTGCGGCGCTCAAAGACGAGGTCGATGTCGAGACCGAGAGCCTCTTCGCCGTGTCGAAACTCAACCAGATTTTCTCCTATCCGGCGGACTATCCTGTTTTCGAGAGCCGCGAAGACGCTGCCGATGTGCCTTTCAACGATGCGGTGGCCGCCCAGCAGACGCCGTTCTTCTCGTGGCGTGCCGGCAGCTGGAACAGCAATATGATCTGCGAACGGCTGATGAACGAGATGTACGTGCTCGACTCCGATGAAAACGTGATCTTGTCCGACCCGCGTCTGAGCTTCTATTTCGACAACAAACGCGTGGGTGCGCCCACGCAGGTTACCTATCAGGAACTGGTCCCCTATGTGGATATAGTGGCCCACTACAACCGCGGCCTGATCCAGAATCGCGACCACTTCTCGATCATGTGCTTCTCGGAAATATGGTTCATCTGGGCGGAGGCGGCGCATCGCAAGTGGATATCGGGAACGGCCAAGAGCTACTACGACCGAGCCGTCGCCGAGTCGATCTACGAATGGAATCCCGATGCCTCCGAGTCGATCGTATCGTCGTTCCTTTCGAATCCTTTGGTATCGCTCGACGGACTCAGGGACGATGCCGCACTCGAACGTATCATGACCCAGAAATGGATATCGACCGTTCTGGTCGGTATCGAGGCATGGTGCGACTACCGCCGTACGGGATATCCCGAGATGCCGGTCAAGTCGCTTGCGGGCAACGACGGCGTGCTGCCGACTCGCCTGCTCTATCCTGCCGACGAAGAGTTCCGCAATCCCGTCAACTACGACGAGGCCGTCAACGGCTGGCTGGGCGGGGTGAACAACATGAAAACCGAGGTTTGGTGGGCTGACCACAACCAGAAGAGAAAGAAAGAATAATCGATTGCAGCTATGAAAAAATATATTTTGATATTGACAGCAGTAGTGTTGGCGGTCATGTCATGTTCGACGGACAACATCGAGAACGGCCCTTCATCGCTCGATATAGAGATCGTACCCGCGTGGGACATAACACGCGGCATTACCAGCGCGAGTCAGACGGTGAAATTGACGGTTAATCTCAATGTGCAGACGATCCACTGGCAGGTTTCGTCCGACAGCGAGTGGTGCAAGGTCGATTCCGACCTGATCCATACGGGCAGCGACGAAGTCGAACTCGTGGTGGAATCCAATGACTCGTTCGACAAGCGCAATGCCGTGCTGACCGTCACAGCGGGGCGCTACACCAAGAAGGTCGAGATCGATCAGGCGGGCAATGTCTTCGTCATGAGCGATGTCTATAAGATTCTGGGTTCCAATGAGGCGCTTTCATACGACGTCGAGGTGCGTACCACTTCGGAGTGGACGATCGAAGCCCCCGACTGGATCAAGGCCGAGAAGGTCGGTACCCCGACAGTCGACGAGTTCGGCCAGACTACGACCGTCATGCACGTCAGCATCGACGCCAATCCCGGCGAGCAGTCGCGTTACGGAGCCGTGCAGCTGATTCCGACGGAAGGCTATAACGGCGAGTTCACTGTTTTCCAATTTGGCAGCGAAGTGAACATGACTGACGACGGCAAGATCGCCGTGGCAGCCGAGGGCAATGTCTCGTTCGAGGTCACGGCTCCGTTCGGTATTATCGAGAAGGTCGAGGTTCCCTACTGGGTTCAGTGTACCGAAATGCCGGCAGAGGATGGCCTCAACTCGGTTTTCGAATTCTGGATAGGCAAAAACCTCAGTGACACGAAGGCCGGACGCGAATGCGTTGTCGAGTTCACGGTCAAGGACAGCGGCCGGTCCATCGCGTTGCCAGCCATCACGCAGGACTTCGTGCCCGCAGGTGGCATCGTTACGGGACCCGGATTCAAGATGTTCGCCGAGGCATGGAACGCCGGCGAAGATATCTCCTACTGGACCACTGAAAACGAAGGCGGCGTGCTCGTGAACGTGCTCTCGGACATCAATATGAGCGAAGTCGAGACCTGGACGCCGATCGGCACCGCCGCGCGTCCGTTCGATGGTGTGTTCCGCGGTAACGGCTGGCTTGTCAAGGCGTGGAAAGGCGATGCGTCGCTCTTCGGACATGTAGGTGCCGGCGCCACGGTTCAGGACATCATCGTCGACGAGGATTGCTCGATGACCTTCTCGGGCAGCGTAACTTCCGAAAGCTGGTTCGGTGTGATCGCCGGCGTATCGTACGGCGTGATCGAAAACTGCGAGAACCGGGCTGCCGTAGCGGTCGAAAATCTGGACGCCTCGGCCGAAACGGGTTTCGGTGGCATTGTCGGCCTGTGCGACAACGGCACCGTGCGCAACTGCAAGAACAAGGCTTCGTTCACTGTGGCCGAGAGCGTCGTCTCGAATGCGAGCCTCAATACCGGTGGCATTGCGGGCAAGAGTCACGGCGAGAGTTCGTCGATCGTTTCATGCTCGAACGATGGCAGCATGAACGTTTATGCCCGTATTTCGGAGGTCTCGTCGGCATTGCGCATCGGCGGCATCGCAGGCGAAGCTGCGGGAGTGGTGAGCGGCTGTTCGACTGGTGAAAAAATGTTGATCGTCAGCACCGACGCTTCGCGTACGGTCTATTGCGGCGGCGTAGCAGGATACTCTACGGCGGCGGTATCGGACTGCGTGAATGCACAGCCCGTGTCCACTACGCTCTATCGTAGCGGTGATGCCGTTTACAATGAGTATACCGGCGGTGTGGTCGGTTATCAGGCGTCGGGCAGTATCAAGAGTTGTACCAATCGCGGCTCGATGATTTCGTCGTCGAACCAGCAATATCTCTATATGGGCGGTATCGCGGGCGATTTTGCCGAGGGCGAGGCCGAAAACAATGTCAATGTCGCTAAACTCGATTTGCAGGGCGACGCCACGTCGGCCGTCAAGGGTGTGAGATACGCATCGGTCGGCGGTCTTTACGGTCGGTTCGGTGCCGTGCAGAGCGACTCCGACAAGAACAGTTCGAACAGCGGCCCTATTACGGTTCTTAATGTCGAGACGGCTGCCGACAATTCGACTACCCTGAATCTCGGCGGAGTCGCCGGCTATATCGATTCCGAATCACCGTTGTCGTCGCTCACCAATACGGGCGCCATCACAGCCGATCTGGTAGCGAACTTCACCGCGTTCGCCATCGGCGGCATCTCGGGTTCGACCGAGTGCGGAATCTCCGACTCGAAAAACTCGGGAACCCTGATGATCAATAACGGCATCCTGCTCAAAAACACGTCGAGCAGGATCTGCTTCGGCGGTATCGCCGGCCGCAATGTAGCCGGCGACCTCAACACCTACTCGGGCTGCGTGAACGACGGCGAGGTGGGAATCAGCACCAAATCGAACGACTTCAACATCCTTCCCGCATTCACGGGAGGCATTCTGGGCTATACCGAGATGCCCGTAGCGGTGAAAGGCTGTGAAAACAACGGTTATGTGAACTCCTCAGGCGCCAATAACAAATACGACGGCCTGTTTTCGGCAGCAGGTGGCATCGTCGGCGCCATTGTCGAGACGGTAGCTGAGGTGGCCGATTGCATCGTCTCGGTCGATATCCGCAACTATGCCTACAACCGCAACATCGATATGGATCCGTTTAAGATGTGCCACTGCGGCGGTATCGTCGGCTGTGCCGTAGGCGAAAGCCAGTCGAACATCGTGAAGATTTCGAACTGCTCGAACTCGGGTGCGCTTGAAAACAAGCGTTCGACTGCAGCGGGCATCGTCGGTTTCGCCAAGTATGCGGCCGTGTCGGATTGCCGTTTCACCGGCAGCGTGGTTGGCAGCGGTCCCCACTTTGCGGCGGGTATAGCAGGCTGCCTGAGTGATGCCTCGGTGACCGACTGCATCGTGAAATCGCCGGATATTTACAGTCACAGTAGTTTGGGCTTCAACAGCATCAACCATTTTCCGGCAGCGGGAATCGTCGGATACCTATACGGCAAGTCATCGGTTTCGAGGTGCAAGGCTTTCGCCACCTTGATCCAGAATGTAGGTTCGACTGCCAACGAACAGATGCATGTGGGTATGGGACTGATCGCGGGCATTTCGACGGCAGGTTCGACCATCAGCGACTGCGGTGTGGGCGGAACGCTCAATACGGGGTCGGCAGGCAAGGTTCAGAATGTGATCATGACGGTTACGTCCGACAATTTCGGCAATTGCATCGTCGGCGACGGCAATGTCACGCCGAGCGGGTGTTACTACTGGAACGGACAGGAGTAAACGGATGCTGGAAATGCAAGAAACAGATTCTACTAACCAAAACTTTATATGATGAACAAAATCAAGAAGGGATACCATTCTCCCGAAATCGAATGGTGGTCGGTGTCCATCGAGGCTGGATTCGCCGCGAGCGAAGGAGAGTGGGAACTTTCGCCCGAGGAGTTGCAGGAGATCGAAGAGATAGAGAGCGAATGGTAATCGGAAGTCGAACTACAAATGAACTGAGTGTCATGAAAAAGATTTTTGCGGTATTGGGCTTGGCAGCCGTGACGATGGGTTCGTGCACCACCGATATTTCGGAAGATGTTACGAATGCCCGCGGAACGACCGAACTGACCGCCGCCCTCGAAGGTACACGTACTCATCTCGGTGACAAAGACGGAAATACGGGCCTGTACAAGGTCTACTGGTCCAACGGCGACTGCATCGCCGTCAACGGTCGTCAGAGCGACGCGCTCTCGAATGTCGAGGAGGGTACGGCTTCCGCGGCGTTCTTTGTGAACGGGACTGTTAATCCTCCCTATGACGTGATCTATCCCGCCTCGGCGTATGTCGATGGCAAGGTCGTACTGCCTGCGGTGCAGAACCGCAACGGAGCGTCGTTTGCCGAAGGGGCGGCCGTGTTGGTGGGACGCGGCCAGACGCCGTCGGTCGTGCTGAAAAACGCATGCGGTTTCGTCAAGATCCGGTTGACGAAGGGTACCGAGGGCTGCGATGCCGTGGATCGCATCCGGTTCTACGGCAATTCGCACGAGCCCCTGTGCGGCGAGTTCGATATCGATTATACCGCGTCGGCACTGGTGATCCCCGATGCGGAGGTCGAGGAGTCCCGCCAGAGCGTGATACTCGCGTGCGGCGAAGGGATAACCCTCGATGCCGATGCCGAAGCGTTCGTCGTGGCGGTTCCGGCGCAGACCTTCGCTGCGGGTTTCACGGTCGAGATCGTCGATCCCGAAGGTCACCTCATGCGTATGAGGAGTGACAAGGAGCAGGTCGTCTCTGCCGGCAAGATGCTGGCGATGCCTGCCGTGGCGTTCGCTCCGACCGAAACGGTGGCCGAGACTGAGATTCGCAGTGCCGCCGACATGCTCGCACTCGCTGAAAATGTCCGCAACGGCATCCTCGGTGGTTCGTACTATCTGGCGGGAGACATCGATATGGCTGAGGTTTCGGACTGGAAAGGTATCGGAGTCGGGGATCTTAACAATGCGTTCAACGGCACGTTCGACGGGCGCGGATTCTCGATCAAGAACCTCAAATCGGCATGGCCTCTCTTCAACTTCACGCTCGGCGAATCGGTGATCAAGAATGTCACGATCGACGCTTCGTGCGAGTTTGCGAATACCCTGTCGCCCGACGACAAAATAAGTCTCGGTGCATTGGTCGGCATGGGGCGCGGTGTGGTCGAGGATTGCGTGAACAATGCCAAAGTATCTTATGCGGGTACGAGCGGCTTCGACATCTATGTCGGTGGACTGGTAGGTCGTATCTACCGCACGGGACGTATCAGCGGCTGCGTGAACAACGGCGATGTGTCGGCTGCCGCTCAGGCGTCCGGGAAGGTCGTATGCGCCGGCGGAGTTCTCGGTACGTTCGATCGCAGCGATGATGCGGGGGATACCGCCGAAGTTCACTCGAATACCAACAACGGTACGGTTACCAACTCTTCGGACGTCAAGACCCTCTGCGTCGGCGGCGTCGTGGGCCGTTCATCGAACGGCACCTGTGTAATCAGGGACTGCATCAACAAGGGCACGGTCGTCTCCAACAGCACGGCTGTGAACAAAGTCCAGGCCAACCGTTCGAATTTCGTCGGCGGCGTGTCGGGGCAGAACAGCGGTTCGATCTCGGGTTGTACCAACCATGGCGACGTCAGCTCGACGTCGTACTACTGGGAGACGCGTATCGGCGGTGTAGCCGGAACGGTTTTCGGCGGCCAGCGCATCAGCGGCTGCACCAACGAGACCGAAGCCACGGTTACTACCAAGTATGAGCGCAAGTTCAACTCCGAAAACGCCGCTGTCGTCGATCAGGAGCATCTGGGCGGCGTGATCGGCCAATGCGAGGGCAGCATCGTCGACTGCACGAACAGGGGTACGGTCGATCAGGCTTCCGATCCGCGTACCGTCAATGCCGGCGGCATTTGCGGATTCGTACGAAATGCTGCCGAGTCGCTCTCGGGCAACGCGAACGAAGGAGAGGTCCGTATCGGCGGTGCGGTTACGCTCGCCACGGTCGGCGGCGTTTACGGTTCGTTCGGCAAGGCACAGACGGTTGCCGATGCGGCGACGACCAACCGCGGCGGCGTCACGGTCAGCGGTATCGAAAGCATCGAAGGGGCGTATTTGCGTCTTGGCGGTATCGTCGGGTTCGCCTATCCCGGAACCGTGCTCTCGAATCTGACCAATGCCGGCGATATGACGGTCGATCTGCAATCGAAGTTCAGTTACTACGCCGTCGGCGGCATCGCCGGTTCGGTGGAGTGCGGCGCTTCGTCGTGTGTCAATGAAGGCAGCCTGAGATTGAATAACAACCAACTGCTGACCAAAGGCATGTGCAAGATTTTCGTGGGAGGGATTGTCGGAATCAACTACCGGCCGACCGACGACGGACCCCACATCTATGAGGATTGCGCCAATCGCGCCGAAATAGGCTTCGCAACCACCGATAACGCATTCAAAGTTCTGCCGTCGTTCACGGGCGGGATTCTCGGCTATACGGAACACCCCGTCGAGGTGCGGAACTGCGAGGGTGCGGCCTATATCAACGTGAACAATGCCAATGCCAAGGAGAACGGGATCTTCACGGCAACGGGCGGTATCGTCGGTGCTGTCAAAGGGACTGCGGCCCTTATCGAGAAGTGTCATGTGACGGCCGACATGCGCCACTATCAGTACAACAATACGTGGGACGATCCGTTGTCGGCTGCCAACGGCGGTGGCATCGTGGGCTGTGCATTGGGCGCCGATGAGGCCAACCGCATCGCGATTACGGGCTGCTCGTGCTCGGGCATGGTCGAAAGCAAGCGCTCGGGGGCTGCGGGCATCGTGGGCTATGCCCGTTTCTCGGATATCTCCGACTGCGGTTTCACGGGCGGAATCGAGGGAAGCGGCCCCCACTTCGCAGGCGGTATCGCCGGAACGCTGGCGAACTCGACGATTGCGGGCTGTACGGTCAAAGCCAAGAATATCTATGGCCACAATGCGTCGAGCCCCTCGTTGATCGGGGTCAGCGGCATTGCGGCATACGTTGTGGGTGTGTCGTCCGTTTCGGATTGCAAGGCCTACGCCACGCTTATTCGAAACAGTACGGTTTTAGGTACGGAGGATGCATCTGTCACGCCTGACAACCTCTTCGGTATGGGTATGATCGTGGGCATAGACGCCGGAACGACTACCGTTACGAACTGCGGCGTCGGAGGATCGTTCTATCTGGGTGCCAGCGAGAAACCGCAAGAGTTGATCCTGACGCTCGACGCCGATAGCTATGCGAAGGGCATTATCGGCAGCGGGAAGACCGCAACGGTCGGCGGCTGCTATTACTGGAACGGCGAGAAGTAGGGACTTCACGCCGTTAGGCACAGGGGCAGGCGAGGGTGATGCCTCCCTGCCCCACAATGAAACGATTGTGAGATGAAACGATTCTTCCATACACTCGTTGCCCTGCTGCTGCTTGCGGCATGTACCGACGGTAATAACGAACTGGGTTCGAAAGATCCGTTCAGCATCCCCGACAAGGAGGGCTGTAACGTCAAGGGAACCGTCTTCGACGATTACGGAACCCCGCTCGAAGGAATTGTCGTAAGCGACGGCCTGCAAACGACCCAGACCGACCGCAACGGTCATTTTTGGCTCAGCAGCGACCTGTCGAAACGGCGTTTCGTGACGGTTACCGTTCCGTCGGGTTACGAAATCGAATCCAAGGAGGGGCTGCCGCAGTTCTTCGACCGCATTCCAGAGGGTTCGACCTCGTTCAGCACCGAATTCCGACTGCGCAGCCGGCGCGGCAATAGCAACCGCTTTACGGTCTTCATGGTAGGCGACCCGCAGATACGCGCCCGCGACAGAGGTTATGACAAGTTCGCCTATCACTCCATCGACATGTTCGAGGACATGTGCCGCGATATGAACAAGTTGTGTGCGACGATGACCGACCGTCCGGTCTATGGCATCGGATTGGGCGATCTGATCCACGAGGATGCAAACATGTGGGAGATCTATCGATCGGGGTCAAGACGCTCTCGTTCCCGATATTCGGCGTCATCGGCAATCACGACCATGATACCAAAGCGCCGACGGACGGCGAGGCCATACGTCCCTACGAGGAGAATATTGGTCCCACGAACTATTCGTTCGATCTGGGCAGGCTCCATTTCATCTGTCTGGACAACATCGTCATGAAGGGCGACGGCGCGGGAGGATACAGCGACGGTCTTTCGGACGAGGTCTATACATGGTTGTGCAACGATCTGAAATACGTCCCGAAGGAGAAGATGATAATGATCTGCTCGCACTCTTCGATGTTCGGCAAGCCCGGGAAAGATCCCGTCGACGTGGACAAGAACGGCCGGCTCTATGCGCAGAAGCTTTCGGAGTACAAATACGTGCATTCGTGGGCCGGACATTCGCATATCAACTTCAACAAAGTCTACTCCAAAAACGGCGAAAACCGGCTGAGCAATATCGAAGGGCATATCGTTGCGCGTGCTACGGGAGCCTTATGGCTCAACGAGTGGGTCTGCTCCGACGGGACGCCGCGCGGGTACTATGTCGTCGATGTCGACGGCGAGAAGATCGAATGGCATTACCATCCGTGCGGCAACCAGTTGGGCGTATCCAACGGACTGGGCGACGATTACCAGATGCGCGTCTACTCTCCGTCCGACTACGGCGACGGCTATGTCTATGCCAACGTCTGGGCGTGGGACGCCCTATGGGGCAGCGTACTCTATACCGACAACGGCCCAAATGCCGTGGCGGGCCGACCGATGGCCCGTATCGAGAGTTACGACAAGGCATACAAGGAGTGCTGCGACCGGAGCAACTCGAAACCCGGCAACCTCGCCAAAGAGGAGTTCAAGCCGGACACCAATGTCAAGCACCTGTTTCGCATCAAGCCGTCGGACGGAGCGACCTCTTGCACGGTCGAGGTTACCGACCGTTTCGGCCGCCGCTACTCCGCTTCGCTCGACTGGGATTCCGCGTCAACGTCGGATATGGCCCTGTAAATCGCAAAACTTTTAAACTTATATAATGCAAATGAAGAGAATCATTCTGTTATCGTTCGTCTCGATGTTGCTGTCGGTCGGGACGACTATGGCCGAGGGCATATCTTCGGCCAGGGAATTGGTGGCGTTCGCAACCGCGGCCAATGCCGGCGAGGATATTACCCCATGGGCCGACCGCGAGGGGGTAATAAGTCTTACGGCTGACATCGACATGGCCAAGGTGAAGGACTTTGTACCGATAGCTGTTTTCGACGGTATTTTTGACGGCGGCTGCCACACGATCTCCAACTGGAAAACGACGGCAGGGCTTTTCCATATCGTTTCGGAAAAGGCCGTCGTACGGAACCTTACGATCGACGCCTCGTGTTCGATGAAATGTACGGACAACGGCGAGGAGGAGTTCTACGCAGGATTCATCGCTGACGTGAACCACGGGACGCTGGAGGGGTGCATCAACCGCGGCCAGATTTCGCACCGGTCGGGCAAATCATTGATGTCCAACTACGTGGGAGGAATTTGCGGAATGAATAAATATATTGTCATCAATTGCGACAATTACGGCAATGTTTCGTCGTCGGGTAATTTCGGTGGCAATCTCGACAATCGCAGTGCCGGCATTTATCTGGGTGGCGTGGTCGGAGGCAGCCCCACCCGTCCCCTCTCCTGCGCTTTTATCGGCTATTGCGACAATCACGGTACGATAACTTATAGCGGAGCTTTTCCCAACAACTATATCGGCGGCATCGCAGGGAGTCACACGTATGTCAAGGTCAAGTTCTGCACCAATCGAGGTAACGTTACGGTGGCGGCCAAATCGATCTCCGAATCCGATGTCCCGCAGGGATTGCAGGTCGGAGGCATCTGCGGTCTGACCAAGGGAGACATCGTTTGCAGCGACAACTTCGGCGAGATCATCGCCCGCTGCGACATCTTCACGATGGCGGGCGGCATCGCCGGTTCGACGCACTCCGCGCTGACTGTCGGCGATTGCGTCAACTATGCCGCGGTCACGGCTTCGGGATTTGCCGGCGGATCGGTCGGCGGCATCGTCGGTCAGGCGGCACGTCCGATCGTGGCGGTGCAGTGTCTGAACAAGGCCGCCGTGAAGTTCGCCGGCGAAAGCCCCAAAGTACGCACTGCCGTGGGCGGGATCATCGGCAACGCTTTTGCCAAGGGCGATGCCAAGTGGGCCGTTGCCGTGGTCGAGTGCCGTAACGAAGGCGACGTGTCGTGCGGCTATGCCGCCAACACCTACAACAGCGCCCGCGGCATTCATGTGGGCGGCCTGTGCGGCTTTATCGCAGGCAACGAAACCGTCAATGCCGTCGTGCGTTTCAGTTCCAATACGGGAGCTGTCCACAGCGAATCGGGCCGCATCGGAGGCATTATGGCGCTGGCGTCGTTCTGTGATGTGCAGGAGTGCGTGAACGAAGGTACGGTTGACGGCTCGGCTGCGGTGGCAGGCGGCATAAGCGGTCTGTTCGAGGCGGGCGACATGTACGGTTGCGTGAATGTCGGCGATGTGCTCCTCAAAGGAAGCGGCAATGCCGGAGGTATCGTGGGTACGACGCAGACCCCAAAACGGTATACAGCCATCACCGACTGCCGCAACGGCGGCGTGATCTGCGGCCGCTTCGGCTTCACGGCATCGATATTGGCCGAGAGTCGCAACGACACCGACAGGGTGGACGGTTGCGGTGTCGGCGGCGCCGTCGGTACGCCGTCGCAGGGGCGTGAGGCTCCGCGTGTGACGGCCGAAAACTACGGGATGTTCATACTCGGACGCAATACCGAGCGCAACAATGCCGAGGTCGGCGAAGTAAGACCTTGTTACTATTGGAACGGAACGAAATAATATTCATACATAGATGAAACGATTCACCCTATTATTCGCAATGCTCGTAGCGGCATGTGCCGTGTACGCGCAAATCCCCAACGTGTCGGGACGGGTTACCTCGACCGACGGAAGCCCTGTCGCTGGAGCCGTCGTCAGCGACGGACTGAACTGCACGCAGACCGATTCCGACGGCCGTTATACGCTGACGAGCGATCTCGAAAACCGTCATTTCATCATGCTGTCGGTGCCTGCCGAGTATGAAATTCCCGCTCGCCACAGCCTGCCGATTCCTTTCAAACGCATCCCCCGCTACGTCGAGACCTTCACGGCCGATTTCGTACTCGAACCGCGCAAGGAGTCGTCCGATCACCATACGCTCATCGTGCAGGGCGACCCGCAGATCAAGGATTTCTTCTGGGACAACTCGGCGGAGGCCTACCGCGATGTGGTGATTCCCGACATCATCAAGACGCGCAAGAGTATCGCTACGCCGTGTTACGGTATCGAACTGGGCGACGTGATCTATAACGAGCTGACGGTCTATCCTGTCTATCTGCACAATACCGACCGTGTGAACATGGTGACTTTCAATGTCATCGGCAACCACGACCACGACCAGACCACGTTGCTGAAAGATTCGCTCGGCACGATGCACTACGAGATGCATCTGGGGCCTACGTGTTATTCGGCCAATATCGGTCGCGTGCATTACATTTTTATCGACGACATACTCTACGACCGTAAGGATGCCAAGGAATCGTATCGCCACGGCCTCTATGACGAGACCGTGCACTGGCTCATAGAGGATTTGAAATATGTGCCCAAGGACAAGATCATCATGATCTGCGCCCATGCCCAGATGTTCAACAAAAAGACGACCATGGTGCGCCGCAACAAGAACTTTGCGGCTTATAGCAAGGCGCTGCTCGATTTCAAGTATGTCTATTCATGGGCGGGACATAACCACCATACTTATCTTTATACGAGCGAACCCGAGCGGAACTACGATATCGACAACCTCACCTCGATCACCGTCACCAAGTCCACGGGGGCATTGCGCTTGAACCGTTTGCTCAACAATGACGGCACGCCGCAGGGTTATTTCGTCGTCGATGTCGACGGCGAAGAGGTTTCGTGGTACTATCTCTGCTGTGGCAAAGATCGCAACTACCAGATGAAGGTCTATCCTCCGGCACGCACCGGCGGCGAATACGTGATGGCCAACATTTGGGCGCACGATAACAAATGGGGTGCTGTCGAATGGTGGGAGAACGGAGTGAAGGTCGGCCAGATGGAGGCGCACGATGCGTTGGATCCCGACTATGTCGACCTCTACGCTACCGTGACGAACAAGACGACGCGCAAATACTGCAAGCCCGTCAATTCGTTCCACATGTTCCGGATCAAACCGTCGGAAGGAATCCGCGAGGGTGAGGTGCGTGTTACGGACAGGTTCGGAAACCTCTATACTCAAAAGGTATCGTGGTAGTCGGCCGAACCGAATGAAACGAAGTGAGATCATACATCTTCATGTCGTAATCAGGTCCAGCCCACAGACTGGACCTGATTCGGCGGCTCGCGCTTTGCACGACGATGTCCCTCTCCGAAGATAAGCAGGGCGAGACGAGACAAAATAGGAGTTACGACATCGGAGGGCATATTGGCACACAGTAAAGTTAGTCATCTAAAACGTTCGAAATAGACCATTAGAAAGACTTCTTAGAAAAATAGCCTCACAAAATTTATTCTGAATAAAATAGTTATGAATATTTCAGTGTAAGAAAATAGGGGACATGAACAATTTCGAAGGTCGGACAGAAATCTTTGAAGTTGTTCATGTTTTATTTCTCCCATTTATTCTCAAAAAACAAATTATACCCACCTTATAAACGGTTCATCGGGATGTAAGTTGTTATAATTACTGATAAGGCTATCCCATAATGCAGGATCAGAGGTGCATCCGATCCGCTTTTCGAAATCCGGCGAGGGTAATATGTCCGCGCTGCAAACTCG
>OODG01001230.1_pt1 | contig 17756 bp, 19 predicted proteins | sample 1671621 | NCBI WGS metagenome assembly OODG01 (sample SAMN06348175, study PRJEB24527) | human gut metagenome | biome: human gut; feature: ankylosing spondylitis patient; material: feces | host: Homo sapiens | place: China | collected 2015-10 | reverse complement strand
GCTCTTAAGTTCCTCCTGATAGGCCTGCTTGGCCTCGATTTCCGCACGGATCTCTCGGAGGCTGTCCAGTACGCTCTGATCGTAGTCCATGACCTCCTGGATATCTGCCAAGCGGCTGAGAAGATCGGAAAAATCCTCCGCATTGAACAGCACCGCCCAGTAGGATGCGGTACCGTTCTCCTCCATCACCCGGGTGCGTTTGCAGAAGAGCTCGTAGCGCTCCTCCTCTTCCTTCTTGTTCTCCTCCAGCTCCAGGGCTGTCTGGGCCAGCAGGGCCTCATACCCTGCGATCTGATTCTCAGTGTTGGCAATTTCCTTCTCGGTCACGGCAATTTGCTGGTCCAGCAGCACCCGCCGCTCCAGAATATTCGCCTTCTCATTGCGCAGTTCTGAAAGCTTGGATTTAATGGCACTCTTCTCATCCGCCAGAGCGTCGGCATCATCCTTCAGAGCGTCAATATCGCCCTGGGTCACCGCCGACGCCGTCTGGACTAGAGGCGCTGTGTCTGTGCCAATCATAGCAAACAGCACCGCTAATACCAACACTAAGCTGCTTATCCGTTTCCAAACCTTGCTCTTGCTCATGTATGTGCTCCTTTTCCGTATCCACCGTACGCCGCCAGTCTCCCTCCTGCAGCAAACAGACATCACACCTGGAGGAACTTGCGGATGGCGGAAAGGCTGCCGCCCACGCCGATCAGCATACCCACTCCCAGGAAAATACCCGCCACATAGACCCACATATCGCCGAAGGGAACAATACGAATCAGACGAATGGTATCGTTGGCGTCCACAGACCGGGTCACCATCTCATAGAGACCCCACTGGAGGAAGAAGCCGATGACTGCGGAGAACAGTCCCAGCAGGAATCCCTCATACACGAAAGGCCAACGGATGAAGCCGTTGGTAGCGCCTACCATCTTCATGATGGCGATCTCATCCCGCCGGTCAAAGGTGGTGAGCTTGATGGTGTTGGAAATAATGAACATGGACACAACGAACAGCACTGCGATCAGCGTCAGGCAGATGACCGTGGCGATATTCCGGACTGTGATGAAGCCGTTGGTCAGCTCCGCATAGGCGTTGATGCCGCCGATGCCGGGAATGGCCTTGATGAGTTCCACCGTCTGGCTCTGGAGTTTCAGCTCCTTGACCTTGATGGCGAACCGGTCCCGGAGGATGTTGGGGTCCAGATCCTGAAAATATTCCTCATCCGGGTGTTCGCTGATGAAGGACTGCATGGCCTCCTCACGGGAGATAAAGGTGACGGACGCCACATTGTCCACCGCTTCCAGTTTCTTTTGCAGGGCCTTGGCCTGTGCCTCCGTATAGCTGTCATCCACAAATGCTAAAATCTCATTGTCCCGCTCCGCCTGCTTCAAGTTGGCGTCCGCGTTGACGGCCACCAGCGTAAAGGTGCCCATGATCAGCAGGCACGCCACGGTAATGCCGATGGCGGCGAAGGACATGAAGCCGTGGCTGAACATATTGGATAGACCCTCGTGGAAGAAATATCCGAAATCGTGTTTACTCATGGATATGCCCTCCCACATAGCCGCCTATGCTGTCGTTGATGATGCGGCCGGGTTGATCACATTCTCGAATAATTCTCGAAATTGCGTGAAGGCCGATAACCGGGTGGGTCAGTTAAATCGGATAAGTGAGGCTTTGTATCGTTTGGAAGCGCATTATCAAGAGACTGATTTTGAGAAACTATACGTGTCGGTGAATCGACAAATCCCGACTCGGAGTCTGCTGATTTTGTTTACTAATTTTGATACCGTATCGGGATTACGACGTCATTTGCCTGCATTACAGCGTTTGGCTGCACGACATCTCGTGTTGGTCATTTTATTTGAGAACTCGGAATTAAACAAGGCTTTGGAGTGTCCGGTTCGCAATCTAAAGGATGCGTACTTCGAAACGATAGCAGCGGGATTTGCTACGGAGAAACGGCAAATGGTCCGGGAATTGGGGCAGCTTGGTATCCGGGTTATCCTTTCCAAGCCGGAATCTCTGACGGTGAATAGTATCAATAGTTATTTAAACTTGAAAGAGCGAAAGTTAATTTAAAACTGCCGCTCTTTCAATATATTTTCTAATCCTTTTTATTTTCCTCTTCACTAAGGATCTTGGGATTCTGGAAGGTCTTGTTTGTCGTGTGTTTGTCCAGCGTGAGTAACAACGATGGGAGTAAAATCAAGTTCGAGAGCATGGCTGCTAATAACGTGATTGATACAAGTATTCCTAATGCAACCGTACCACCGAAATCGGAAAGGGCAAAGATGCCAAATCCGAAGAATAGGATGATTGCATTGTAAATCATACTTTGTCCTGTTTCTTGTAGGGCCAGTACGGCGGAAGATCGTATACTCCAGTTTGTTCCTTGTAGTTCTTGACGGTATTTAGCAAGATAATGGATCGTTCCATCGACAGAAATACCGAAGGCAATGCTGAATACCAAGATCGTGGATGCTTTGATCGGGATACCGAAATATCCCATGATGGCAGCCGTGATGATCTGTGGTATGATATTGGGAATCAAGGCAACCAGAACCATACGCTTGCTTTTGAACATCCAAGCCATAAAGAAAGCGATGAGAACAATCGCTAATGCGAGTGAGGTAAAGAGATTAAATACAAGATATTGAGTTCCTTTAAAGAAAATAATACTTGAACCGGTAACTTTTACCGTGTAGCGGTCATTCGGGAAGTATTGTTCAACGATATTGTATAGCTTGTCTTCCTTTTCTTGCATTTTCTTGGTCCCGATGTCTTTTACCCGAAAACTGAGGCGCACCCGTTGAAGGGTAGAGTCGACGAAAGAATTTGCCTGTCCGCCAATCTCTCCTGTGGATTGGGAGGCATATTTTAAAATGAAATTCTTGGTCATGTTTGTCGGGAGCTTGTAATAAGAAGGTTTCCCGTTATAGAACGCCTGATTGGCAAATTTAATGACTTCAATGAGGGAAATGGGTTTGGAAATATCTTCGTCTTTTGATAATTCCTCGGAGAGTTTATCCAGTTTTTGGAGGTTAGGTAAGTTCAATACTTGCTTGGGTTTTCCAAAATCAACAGTTACTTCTAGGGGCATTAATCCGTCAAAGTTTTCCTCAAAGAAACTCAGGTCTTGTCGAATCGGGTCTGTTTCTTTCAAGTCGTCTACCATGTAACCCGTGGATTTCATGAGGGTAAGTCCGATAATTCCAAGGATGACAACGGAAATGGCAACTCCGTACACGACATTCCGACGATTTAAGATAAGTTGAATGACACGTTCCAGTGTTCCGGTTACTGTTTTATTGTGCAAGTGTTTGATTTGTTTGCTATCCGGCTCCGGCATGAAGCTAAATCCACAAGGAATCATGACCAAACACACAAGGTACACGAATGTGATACCGATGGAAGCGGTTATACCGAATTCCACGAGGATTTGACTAGAGGTCACGATGAAAGTTGCAAAACCGGCAGCCGTGGTCAAATTGCTTAGGAATGAGGCATTCCCGATCTTTTGAATCATACGTTGCAAGGCCTTGATTTTATTCCCGTGACGGTCGTATTCTGCGTGAAACTTGTTGATCATGAATACCAAGTTCGGAATACATATCACGATCAACAGAGGCGGTAACATGGCAGTAAGTAACGTGATCTTGATACCTAGCATGGCCATAACACCAACCGTCCAACTGACACAAATCAACACGATCAATAAACAGAAGCCGATAATGCGGAAGGAACGGAAAAACAGGTAGAGGATAAATGTTGTGATCAATAACGACAGGATGATGAACATGTACATCTCTCCTTTGATGTTTTCTGCGTTGACCACTCGGATGTAGGGAAGTCCCGAATAGTGCATCTGGAGGTTATGTTTTTCCGAGAAATGTTCGGTAATCTCTAAAATATCTTTTACTAATCCAACCCGTGCAGGAGAGTTCATAACATCAGCGGAGACGGAAACCATCATTCCATAGATGTCTTTTTTTTTGTTGAACAGCGTTCCGTCGTAGAATGGAAGATTTTCAATGATGTTCACTAAGCTATCCAGTTCTCGTTGATCTTTGATATGGTTGGGAAAGATGGGTTGGATGTCAAATTTTTTATTCAGCGTGTCCTTGTGAAGATTGAATGAATGGGTAATATCCACGAGAGCCACGATGCCATGAAGGGTTTTCAGGCTATCGCACATACTGATCCAGTCATTCATTTTGTCGAGCTGGTAAAAGTCTTTGTCCTGTATGGCAAAGACCATCACATTTCCTTCCTGTCCGAATTTCTCGTGAAAATCAAGGTAGTCTAGATATGCGCTATCCGTGGCTGGTAACAGGTTCGAATATTCATATGACATTTCCACTTTAGGGATTTGAAATCCCATGAAAACGGTGATAAGCAAGACCCCGACAATAAAGGCCACTCGGTTACGAAGAAGAATCCCTGCAATCTTAATCCACATGATATTTTTTTATTTGCGCATTTGTTGGCAAAAGTAGGATAAAAGTGTTTAATCTTTTAAGAGTTTCGGATTTTTTTTGTGACGATTAGCATCTCTTGCCGTTTTTTTTGCAAAATTATTGTTTACGGCCTCGTTCAGATCTACACCCGTTTGATTTGCCAAGCATACCAATACCCAAAGAACATCACTCAACTCTTCTGCCAAATTATCCTTCTCTCCTTCCTTGTACGATTGTTCTCCATATTTTCGAGCTATTACCCTTGCGAGTTCTCCGACCTCTTCAACCAGAATGGTCATGTTTGTCAATTCGTTAAAATATCTTACCCCGTGGGTCTTGATCCATGCATCTACTGCGGTTTGTAATTCTGCGATATCCATTGTTACCAAGTTAAAAGTTAAAAACTAAAAGATAAAAGTTCATTTCTTTAATTTAGATTTGAGTGTTTTTACAGTGGCGACAAGCATGGGATTAATTCGTTATTGTCTTTTTCCATCCTTGTAAAATTATTCTCGTCAATATATCCTGTGTCTTTTAAAAGATTAAGCCAGTAATTCGTTTCATTTGCCTCTTTAAGGCTAATGTAAAACTTGTTAATGTAATCAGCTTGACTTTGTGCAAATTCAGCTTCACGGATTAAAGCTCCCGTGGAGGTTCCGCTTTTTAGAATTTGATTGCTGATAACAAATTCTTTCTGTTCTTTTTGGAGAAATTGAGCAAGTTTCACGATGCTTATGGCAAAAATATAACTTTTATCTCGTAAAATTGAATCCATGTAACTTTTATCTTTTATCTTTTAGTTGTTAGTTTCACAATCATTGTCGATTCTTAGAATCGATGATGATTGTGACGGGTCCATCATTGATTAATTCGACTTTCATGTCAGCTCCGAATTGTCCGGTTTGAACTTCTTTGTGAAGCTCCTGGCTTAGGGTTGTTACAAATTTTTCATATAACGGGACAGAGATAGCGGGAGGAGCTGCATCAATATACGAGGGGCGGTTGCCTTTTTTGGTTCGAGCCATGAGGGTAAATTGGCTGACCGTGAGAATTTCGCCATTTGTGTCTAAAACGGATTTGTTCATAACTCCATTCTCGTCATCGAAGATACGGAGATTTACAATTTTGGAGGCAAGCCAATTAATGTCGTCATCCGTGTCATCAGATTGGATACCCACTAATATAAGCATTCCTTTGCCTATCGAAGAAAACAACTGTTGCTCGATGGTAACACTGGCACGTGTCACTCGTTGAATAACTACTTTCATTTTGAACTTAGTCTTAAAATTTAGAGTGAAATATATGAATTTTATTCATATACTCCACTCTAATATTTTAAATTTACATTCTAGATTATTTTTTTTCTAGCGTATAGTTCTTTGATTGCGTCGGCTAATCTCTTAACACCTTCGATGTTCATTTCCTCGCTCATGTAAGAGAAGTTGATTCGCATAGTGTTTTTACCTCCACCGTTAACAAAGAACACGGTTCCAAGTACGAATGCCACGTTCTTTTCAATAGCGATTTGGAATAATTCTTCAGCATCGTATCCTTCCGGCAAGGTTAAGAATAGGAACAAACCACCTTCCGGGCGAGTCCAAGTAACACCTTCCGGCATGTATTTTTCGAAAGCACCTAACATGGCTTCCAATTTACTGCGATACATATCAACAATTTTCTTTACGTTGGCATCGAAGTAGTTCTTCTGGAAGAATTTAACCGTGATTTTCTGTAAGAAAGCAGAGGTACAAAGGTCTGTACTTTGTTTTGCTTTCACGAAGTTGTCAATCACCATCGGGTGAGCGAGAACCCAACCCATACGGAATCCCGGCATGAATATCTTGGAGAAAGTTCCTAACGTGATCACGTTACCCTCTCCATTATCCAAATCGTACAACATACGTTGCGGTTTTCCGGAAAAACGTAGTTCACGGTAAGGACTATCCTCAATAATCATGATCTCGTGTTTTTTGGCAATATTCAGAATTTCGATTCTTCTAGCTTCTGGCATGGTCATACCTGCAGGATTCTGGAAGTCCGGAATCAAGTAGATGAATTTCGGTTTTTCACCTTTAGCCTTCATTTCGGCCAAAGTTTTTTCCAGTTCCACGGCACTCATACCTTGTTCGTCCTGAGGAATACCAACGCCTACACCACCGTAAGAATTGAATGCTCCAAGGGCTCCAAGATAAGAAGGTAATTCGCAAATATATTTGTCTCCACGGTTCAAGAAAATCTTACCAACAGTATCCAAACCTTGTTGAGAAGAAGTGATGATCGTGATATTTTCTTTTGTAACATAGCTCAAGCCTTGATCCCGGTAACGTTGAGCAAGGATTTCCAATAATTCAGGAACTCCTTCGGTTGAACCGTACTGGCAAGCGGCAGCACCATCCGTGGCAATTACTTCCGCGCAAATTTCTTGTAATTGTTCTAATGGGAAAGATTCTTTAGCGGGAAGCCCCCCGGCGAAAGAAATAATTTCCGGCTTTTGAGTTAATTTCAACAACTCTCTGATAGCAGAGCGCTTCATCCCTTTGGCGCTGTCTGATAGAATTTCTTTGTAGTCGCTAACCATGTTTATTCTTATTTAAAGTGAATATACGCTGTTAAGTATTTGTGTTGCGAAGTTAATAATAAGTTTTTGAAATAAAATTTTTCATATCAGTTTTTTATTAAAATCGATTGCGGTACTTTCATTTTGTATGTTTTCGAGCTTTTTTAGTAATAAATTGAATTTTGAGGCATGGCGATGGTGTTTTGAGTAGAGAAAAACTTCTTTTAGAGAATGATTGTAATGTGGTGCTATAAAATTTTCTTGACTATGAATAAAGACAATGACGATATTATTTGGAATAAAGCGTTTTTTCGATTAGTTTTGCAAGCCAAACAAAGGCCCTTGTAGTTCAACGGATAGAACGGAAGTTTCCTAAACTTTAAATGGCAGTTCGATTCTGCCCGGGGGTACTGAAAAGTTAAAAGCTAAAAGTTAAGGTGATCCGGTTACTTCTAGCTTTTTTTATTTTACTAAAGGGGATGTTCCTATTTTTATTGTCTTTTATTCGGTAGGGAAAAGGATTGATGTTGAAAAAAGATATTTCTTAGTATTGATGATGGGTTGTTGGCTCTTTTTTTATACTTTAGCCGAACTAATTTGAAAATGTGACGGATATGTATACTGTAGATGAACTTAGAGCGATTATAAAAGAAGAGTTAGATAAGAAAGAGTATATACAGGAACCGTATTCCCTGTTCGAGCCGATTCTGTATATTTTGGAAGACGGGGGGAAACGCTTGCGGCCTCTTTTGACATTGATGGCTTACAATCTTTATCGGGAAGATATTGAAAAGGTGTTGAAGTCCGCTATCGGGATAGAAATATTCCACAATTACACGCTTTTGCATGATGATGTGATGGATGATGCGGAGTTGCGGAGAGGCCGGCCGACCGTTCATAAAAAGTGGAATAGCAACGTGGCAATCTTGAGTGGTGATGCGGCAGCGATCACGGCTTACCAGTGTATCGAGCATTGCGAGGACAAGTATCTGCGTCGAGCGATAGATTTTTTTTCCAGGTAGCGATGGATGTGTGTCGGGGACAGCAGTACGATATGTTGTTCGAGACCCGGAATGATGTTTCGGAGGAAGAATATATTAAGATGATTTATCTGAAGACTTCGGTGTTGCTTGCCGGAAGTTTGCGGCATGGAGCCTTGCTGGCGGATGCTCCGGAGCACGAGTATAACGCTTTGTATGAATTCGGGGGATACTTAGGGCTGGCATTCCAGTTGCAGGATGATTATTTGGACGTGTATGGCGATGTGGCAGAATTCGGGAAGAATATCGGAGGTGATATTGTGGCCAACAAAAAGACTTATATGCTGATCAAGGCGTTGGAACTGGCCGATCCGGAGACGAAAGAAGAGTTGTGGGGATGGATAGAGCGGAAAGAGTTTGACCACGAGGAGAAGATTAAAGCGGTGACCCGGATATACGATCGTTTGGGGATTAAAGAGATCGCTTTTGCGGCGATTGATAAATATTTGAAAATGAGCCGGGATATTTTAGATAAGATTGATGTACCGAAAGAAAGAAAGATCGATTTTTACGAGACGTTGGATGCGATCGGGAATCGGAAAAAATAAAATAAAAGGATAAATGAGTAAATCGAAGCAACAGTTACTGGATGAGCGTTATTTGAGAATGGCCCGGATATGGGCGGAGAATTCGTATTGCGAACGTCGGCAGGTTGGTGCGTTGATTGTGCGGGGGGATGCCATTATATCCGACGGGTATAACGGGACTCCTTCCGGGTTTGAAAATATCTGCGAGGACGAGAATAACAAAACGAAACCTTACGTGCTGCACGCCGAGGCGAATGCGATCACGAAGGTAGCGAAGTCGAATAACAGTAGTTTGGGGGCAACGTTGTACGTGACAGCCTCTCCTTGCATAGAGTGTGCCAAGTTGATCATACAAGCTGGAATCCGGCGGGTGGTGTATTCTGAAAATTATCGGAGTGTCGACGGGATCGAATTGTTGCAGAAGGCCGGGATTGACGTGGCGTTTATTGAGTTAAGCGAGAATCAGGAAAATAAAGATTAAATAGGAAAATAATGAATAAGAGTAATTTGAGGGCTTTGTTGACTCCGATCGTGCTGGCTCTGGCCATCGTGTTCGGGATGATGTTGAACCGGTTCCTACCGGATCGGACTCAAGTGTCAGCGTCCTCGGAAATGTTTTTGCCTGTGACGGGGAGTAAGCTGGATTTGATTATCAGTATGATACAGAATTCGTACGTGGATACCGTGGACACGAGGCAGATCGTGGAGAATACAATTCCGGTCTTGTTGAAGGATCTGGACCCGCACACGGTATATATTCCCGCGAAGGATATGCAACGGGCGAACGAGGGGATCGTGGGAAACTTCGGGGGAGTCGGAATCCAGTTTTACAAGTATTTGGACACGGTGACCGTCGTGAAGGTGGTTCCGGGGGGACCTTCGGAGAAAGCCGGGATAAAGGACGGAGACCGGATTGTTCGGGTGAACGATTCTTTGGTTGCCGGGGTGAAAATGAGCCAAGATAAGATTCAGGAGCTAATGAGGGGGGAGCTGGGAACGAAAGTGGAGTTGACGATTGCTAGAAGAGGGGAACCGAAGTTGATCAAGAAAGAGGTGGTTCGCGGAAGTATCCCGGTGAAAAGCGTGGACGTGGCGTATATGCTGAATGACACGACGGGTTATTTGAAAACGAATACTTTCGGTATGCACACGTATGCCGAGTTCATGCAGGCTTTAGTGAAGTTGAAGGCAGAGGGGATGAGAAAAATTATTATCGATTTGCGGGAGAATGAAGGCGGCGTGTTGCCGATTGCGATACAGATGATTAACGAGTTCTTGGATGCCGACCGTTTGATTCTTTACACGCAGGGACAGGCGCAACCTCGTACGGATTATAAGTCTAACGGCAAAGGGCAATTCAAGGATTTGCGCGTGGATGTGTTGATTAGCGAGTTTAGTGCGTCAGCCAGCGAAATTTTTGCCGGGGCAATACAGGATAATGATCGCGGGTTGATTATCGGGCGTCGTTCGTTTGGTAAAGGATTGGTTCAGGAGCAGCGGATGTTGCCCGACGGTTCAGCCTTGCGTTTGACGGTAGCCCGTTATTATACCCCTTCGGGGCGTTCTATCCAGAAACCTTATAATGAAGGGAAAGAGAAATATTACAATGATATTTACAATCGTTTAGTTCATGGGGAGTTCTCCCAAAAGGACAGTATCGTTTTTGACGAGAATCTGAAATACCAGACTGTGGGCGGGCGTACCGTGTATGGTGGTGGCGGTATCATGCCGGATGTCTTTGTACCGGCGGACACGACCGGGGTCTCCCGTTATCTGAGTGATGTGACGAGAACCCAGTTCTTGTACGAGTACACGTTTGATTTCATGGACCGGCATCGTCCGGAAATGGTGAATCTGAAGGATTACAAGCAGATTCAGAATTACCTGAAATCATTTGACTTGGTGAACGAGATGGCGAATTATGCAGCCCGTCGCGGTTTGAAACGGGACGAGAAGGGAATAAAGATGTCCTATCAGATTTTACGCACTCGGATCGAGGCGTTTATTGCCCGTCACACGATAGATGACGAGGGATTCTACCCGATTCTTGGACAGATTGATAACACGTTGCAGGAAGCGATTAAACAGTAATTGATGAAGAGTATATTACACGGGAGGCTGATTTTGGGCCTCCTGTTTCTGTTTCTTGCCTTAGGTAGTTTTGCCGATGGGCGCTATATTCCGGCGTATGATGACGGGATACGGGTGGATTACAAGCACTATTGTTTGGGATTCAACAAGGAGCATCGACAGGCGAACTGGGTGTACTACGAGTTGGGAGCTACGAACTTGACAGGGAAAGCGAGCCGGAAGAATGACTTCCGGGTGGACCCGAAGATCAGTCGTTGGAGTGCCACGCCTGACGATTACAAGCGGAGCGGTTATGACCGGGGGCATTTGTGTCCTGCGGCGGATATGTCGTTTAATGCGAAGGCGATGAGCGAGACGTTCTACATGTCGAATATGTCTCCCCAAGTGCCGATGTTTAACCGGGGAATCTGGAAAGAGCTGGAGGAACACGTGCGTAACCGGGCCAGGAAGGAGAAACTTTACGTGGTGACAGGTCCGATTTTCAAGAGTAATAAAGGTGCGATTGGCAAGGGAAAGGTGACGGTTCCGGGGTATTACTACAAGTTGTTTTACTCGCCTTCCAAGCAACAGATGATCGCTTACGTGTTGCCTAACGAGGAGAGTAAGCGTCCCTTGAATAGTTTTGCAGTTCCTGTGGATAAGGTGGAGAAGATGACGGGGATTGATTTCTTTTCTCAATTACCCGATGATTTGGAGCGGGTGTTGGAGGCGGATACGCTTTCGCACGTGTCACGGGATGGGGGACAGGTATCGGGAGGTTTATATCGTCCAACAAGAAATCAACAGATTATAGCGGTTGTCGCTGTGGTCGCGATCTTCTTGCTAGTACATTTTTTGATAAAACACCAGGGAGGTAAGAAGAAAAAAAAGAAACCGGCACGCAAACCGGTCAAGAAAAAGAAATAAGCCAAACGGCTTATTTCTCTTTTAAAAGTTGATCAATGACTTTCACCATTTCCTCGAATTCTTTCGGGTCGTAGAGACGGGTGAGGAAGGCAATGTTACCTTTCTTATCGATGATGATGTTACGGGTAACGCCGGCTCCTTGTGCGGCGTAGGTGTAGAATGCTTTGCCTTCCGGATCAAGGAGTAGGGGATAGGTGATTTTGATGTCCTTGGCGAACTTTTCGGTGGTTTCTTTACTTTCTTTGAAGTCGATGCCGAAGAGAGCGAATGCCGGGTTGTTCTTGTATTTCAGCCATATGTCCTTTTCGATAAAGGGCATTTCCTTGCGGCAAACCCCGCACCAACTGGCGGTGAATTGTATCATGATGACTTTCCCTTTCAGGTCTTTTAGTTGTTTTTTGGTTCCGTCGGGGAACAATAATTCAATATTCGGGGCTTTCTCGCCTACTTTCACGATATACCCTCGGTCATCTTGCCGGGCTTTTGCCAGCGAACAGGTCATGACTAGTAATAGTATAAATGTCAGATGTTTCATAGGATAATGTATTTGTGTTAATAACGTTTCAAGCTTTTAGGGCTGCCGCTCCACGAGCATCCGAGACAATAAAGGGTTTCCGTGTCGAATCCTTCCAAGGAATCTCCCTCGTGGACGGGGACTACAACGTGGTCGGTTGTGACTTGTACGAGACAATTATTTCCCTTCTCGTCTTTCACGTAAAAGCGGCGTATTCCGCATTTGGGGCAGAGTAAGTATCTCATAACGTAAAATTAATTTCAAGGCATAATTAGTAAATATTCTTGATAGTTGTACCGGGAAAAGGGGAGAAATTGTTTGTTTTTTTCTTAGATTTGCGGGTATAGTTATATTTGGGGAATAGTCCCTTCCTGTATTAACTGAATTATAATGATTTTTGAATCTCAAAATATAGAATTTAAAGAGAGTTGGCGAGATGAATATCTGAAATGGATATGTGGATTCGCTAATGCTCAAGGTGGTAGGCTCTATATTGGAATGTGTGATAATGGTGAAGTTTGTGGTGTAGAGCATGCTAAAAAGTTGATGGAAGATATTCCCAATAAAGTGCGCGATACATTAGGTATTCTAGTGGATGTGAATTTGAAAAAAAAAGGAGGGAGAGAATATCTTGAGATTATAACAGATGCTTACCCGTATCCGATTAGCTATAAGGGACAGTACCATGTGCGGAGTGGTAGTACGAAACAGGAATTGAAGGGTGTTGCTTTAGATCGATTTTTACTCCGGCGACAAGGGCTAACTTGGGATAGTGTGTCATTGTCCTCTTTGAAGTTAGAAGATTTGGATAAGGCTACGATAGATCTGTTTCGTAAGTATGCTCTGAAGGGAGGACGGATGGAAGAGGATGATCTGCAAGATGATAATCAATGTTTACTTGAAAAACTTCGTTTGTTTGAGGGAGAATATTTGAAGAGAGCTGCGGTTCTTTTGTTTCATCCGGATCCGGAGAAATATATTACAGGAGCTTTTATTAAAATAGGTTATTTTATAAATGATGCTGATTTAATCTACCAAGATGAAGTTCATGGTAATTTATTTCAACAAGTTAATGTATTAATGGATTTGTTGACTACTAAATATTTGAAGGCATTGATTCGTTATGAAGGTATTCAACGTGTGGAGGAGTTACCTGTTCCTCGTGATGCTTTGCGTGAGGCGATTCTGAATGCCATTGTTCATAAAGATTATGTTTCAGCTACGCCTATTCAGATTAGCGTGTATGATGATAAGTTGATGATATGGAATTGTGGCGTATTACCGGAGAATTGGTCAATAGAAACATTGTTGAGTAAACATGGTAGCCGTCCATATAATCCTGATGTTGCCAATGTGTTTTTTCGGGCAGGAGAAATTGAGGCATGGGGACGTGGAATAGAACGAATTGTATCAGTTTGTAGGGAGGCTGGGAATAAAGGACCGGAGTTTCGCTATGATGGTACTGGATTGTGGACTATTTTTGAATTTAAAGAAACTACCCAAGAAACTACCCAAGAAACACTTCTTAAAAGGACAGAACTTCAAGATGAGATAATCCGTTATTTGAAGGCTCATCCCCACGCGACACGTAAAGAGTTGACCGGTAGTATACCAAATGCAACAGAAAATGGTGTAAAATATAATTTGTCTCGTTTACAAGAGATTGGGATTTTAAGACGGGTTGGAAGTACTAGATATGGTTATTGGGAAGTAATGGTAGATAAAAAGTGAATTATTAGAGTTAGAATATGAAAAAGTATAAGATACATTTTGCTCCGGTACAAGGAATTACCGATTGGACGTACCGGAATATGCATGCAAAGTTTTTCGGGGGAGTGGATGCTTACTACACGCCGTTTATTCGGGTGGAGAAAGAGGATTCATTTCGTTCGAGGGATATGAAGGATTGCGATCCGGAATTGAATAGTGTGAAGTTGTTGGTACCCCAAGTGTTGGGAGGGGAGCCTGCGGAATTGGATGTTTGCTTGCAGATGCTGGAAGGACGGGGATACAAGCAGGTGGATATTAACATGGGATGTCCGTTCACGATGATTTCCCGACGGGGAAAGGGGGCCGGATTGTTGCCTCACCCGGAGAGGGTGGAGGCTTTGATGGAGGTGGTGAAGGATTTTCCGGAGATACAGTGTTCCGTGAAGATGCGGTTGGGATGGGAAGACCCGGGGGAATGTCTGAAATTGTTGCCTTTGTTGAATGCGGCCCCGCTGGCCGCCATATTTCTTCATGCCCGGGTGGGCGTCCAGGAATACAAGGGAGAGGCGGATAAGGAGGCTTTTGAGATTTTTTACAAGGAATGCGAACACCCGTTGTATTATAACGGGGACGTGTTAACCTTGGAGGATATTCAGGCCGTGACGGAGCGTTTCCCTCGTTTGGAGGGTGTGATGATCGGGAGAGGTTTGTTGGCGAATCCGGCCTTGGCACAGGAGTACGCGGAGAATAAGGAGCTTACCGGGGAGGAACGATTGAATAAATTCAAGGCATTTCATGCCGAATTGCTTGCGGCGTATGCCGAGCGATTGCAGGGAGATCGCCAGTTGTTGATGAAGATGAAAACGTTCTGGGAGTATTTTATGCCTTCGACAGACCGGAAGATTTTGAAGAAGATTCATAAGAGCAATAAGTTGACGCAGTATAACGAGGCGGTGGTAAAGGCTTTTATGCCGGGTGAAGAGGATGAGTAAGTGCGAATGAAAAAAACGATATATATCATCGTCGGTTGTATTTCCGTGGTTTTGGGGATTATTGGCATTTTTGTTCCCGGATTACCGACTACGCCCTTTTTATTGTTGAGTTCGTGGTTGTTCTATAATAGTTCGAAACGATTACATGATGCTTTACACCGTTCGAAATGGTTGGGACCTTACCTAAGGCGTTTTCAGGAACGTAAAGGAGTCGGGTGGAAGACAAAAGCGATGTCGATCGTGTGTATGTGGACAATGATTTCTATTTCGGCTTTCGCGGTTTTTGAAAACTGGCATGTGCGTTTATTGCTTTTAGGTTTGGGGGTGATCGGGACCTGCAGCGTGTTGTTTATTGTTCCTAATGCCAGGAAAAAGGGAGAAAAAAAACTTGAAAATGACAGGAGCTAAATGAGAACATTCTTTGAGGGAAGTTTATACTCTCTTGTAGCTCTATCGATAATGAGCGTGAAAGGAAGATTAAGGGTGTGAGATGGCAAAGAGGAAATAGCCCTTTCGGGTTTTCGAGAGTGTAATTCGCTGCTTGTCAATATATTGTGGGATTAAAAAAACGAACGTTTATTGATTGGCAAAGATACGTAATTTTAGCTTACAATAATCACGTTTAGGATTTTTTTTATCCTTCATAATTAAGATGTTAGATATAATGTTTAAAAAAAGATATTGCCTATCAATAATCGTTCGTTTAATGATAGGTGAAAATGACGCGTGCAATAAAAATTACGATAATCGTCACCTTACTGCTAACAGTAGTACGAGAAATGGCGGCACAAGAGAAAAATCAAATCCATAAAACAGAAGTCTCGGTAGATTTTCGGTGGGATTGGGCTGTCATTGACTTTGACTACATGGGAACGGGCAAAACGCTATCCAACTTGAGGGCGTTGATCCGGGAAATCGGGATGGCAAACATCGACAGTTTGGAAGTCATCTCCTACTCCTCGCCCGAAGGAAGATTCGACTACAACTTGAATCTATCGAAGCGACGGGCACAAGCGATGATAGACTACTTCGCTCAAACATACGACAGCCTTTTTCCAAGGATTTCGGTCCGCCCGGACGGGGAATCATGGCACTTGTTCCGCGCAAAAGCGGCAAGCGACACAATGCTGGACGAAGCGACACGCCACGCCGTGTTGGAAATCATAGATTCCGACCTACACCCCGACATCAAGAAACTTTGTTTGAAAACCATCGATAACGGTCGCTTGTACAATTACTTCGTAAAGACGTATTTTGTCAACTTGCGACGTTCCTTTATCCGGGCGACGTGGTTCGAACGCAACCCGCTGATCACTCGTGCCGGATTACCATGCCGAATCAGCGCGATCGCACCTGTGGGGATAGCGTTCAGAGACTCGGGTGCACGAACAACACCGATTCTCCTGCCTGCCACGAACAGGAAAACCATCATCGCCTTGAAAACGAACTTGCTTTACGACTTGATAACCGCCCTCAATTTCGAAATAGAGATCCCGATCGGCAAGAAATTCTCGATCGCCGTGGAAGACGTGTTCCCGTGGTGGAGCTGGGGTCCCCACGATCGGAAATACTGTTTCCAGATGTGGGAGATGGGCATCGAGCCGCGCTGGTGGTTCCGGCGTACGGACGAGCGGGATGTGCTGACCGGACAGTTCGCGGGCGTGTACGGGATGTCCGCGAAATACGACTTCCAGTGGAACACCAAGGCCTGTTACCAAGGCGAATACTGGTCGGCGGGAATCACCTACGGGTACGCCCGGAAGATCAGCCGCCGCTTCAACCTGGAATTCTCTGCCTCGGCAGGATACATATCGAGTGACTACCGCCACTACGTTCCGAGCGATGACTACGAGCATCTCTACCGGGATCGCTATAAAACGGGACAAGTAAACTATTTCGGGTTGACAAAACTCAAGATTTCGCTGGTCTGCCCCATCAACATCACGCAAAAGAAGGGAGGGAAGACACGATGAAACAGGCGATGCTACTACTTGCGTTTCTATTGCTACTGTTCGTCAGTTGTCACCGCCGTCCGCTGGAAGACCCGGCCAACAACACGACATTGCGCATCGCCGTGAACATTAAAGCCATCATGAACGTCACGTGCGACATATATAACGAAAAAATACCGGTGCCGACCATCGAACCCGAGATGATGCGAGTGCCGGTCGCATATAATGATTGTGACAGAGCCCACCACGCATAAGGCGGCAACGCACTGCGGACCACGGTGGGACTTTTTATACCTTGGAGGCTGCTCTATGGCAGAACTAAAGAAACCGCTTTCGTACGAGGGCCAGCTCAAACGATTGAAGGTCGATCACAATCTGAAAATCGACAACGATGATGCGGCAACCAAGATTTTGAAACGGGTCAACTATTATCGTCTGAGCGCATACGGGCTTGGTCTGATGCAGGAGGATGATAAAGAAAAATACCGTGATGGAATAACATTGGAGCATATTTTTCGTCTGTACACATTTGACAGCAGACTGCGCAGCATTCTCTTTCCTGCCATCGAGAAGCTGGAAATACAGCTCCGCGCCCAAATATCCAATCATCTCGCCATGACGTATGGAGCAGACGGGTACACATATCCTTCAAACTTTACAGATAAGGCAACCAAGGACGGGAAAACTGTTCACGAAAAAATCATGGAGGACTTCAGGCGTGAGATAAATCACCAAGGGAATGCTCCATTTGTACGGCATCATATGGAAAGATATGAAGGACGCTTCCCAGCGTGGGTAGCTGTGGAGCTTTTTACCTTCGGAAACCTTGCCTCGATATACAGCATTATGAAACCGGATGACCGCAAAGCAATTGCCGGTCTATATAATACGGATCCGAAGTATCTGGGAAGCTGGATGCTGTCGTTGGTGGAAATCCGCAACATCTGTGCACATTACGGTCGGCCGTACGTCTGATGACGGGCGTGATGCGGCCTCTTCGGAGCAGACGGAAGCTG
>OODG01001220.1_pt1 | contig 17829 bp, 15 predicted proteins | sample 1671621 | NCBI WGS metagenome assembly OODG01 (sample SAMN06348175, study PRJEB24527) | human gut metagenome | biome: human gut; feature: ankylosing spondylitis patient; material: feces | host: Homo sapiens | place: China | collected 2015-10 | reverse complement strand
TCTGTAAATTAATAAGTTTATATGAAATTAAATGGCTTTAAAGAATGTTGACAGTTGTTGGAATAAGGACTTTGAGAATGGTGAGAGTGGGATGTAGAGGACGCTGTTCTCTACATTATTATAATTATTATATTTTAAATAAATAGGAGATATTTAAAATGCTTGATATCAACAACATGAAAAGATCGGATTTTTATTATGACCTGCCTCAGGAGCTTATTGCACAGACCCCTGTCGAGCCTAGAAATGCTTCGAGAATGATGAAGATAAACAGGCAGACGGGAGAGGTGGTACACGACCATTTCTATAATCTATGCAACTATCTTAAAAAAGGTGACTTGCTTGTGCTTAACGACTCAAAGGTGCTTCCTGCGAGGATATACGGCGAGCGTGAGGACACAGGCTCGTTCATTGAGTTTTTGCTTGTGGAGCAGAAAGAGAACATGGTCTGGGAGATTCTTTGCAGACCTGGCAAAAAAGCCAAGATCGGCACTAGGTTCGTTTTCGGCGGCGGAAAGCTGAAGGCGGAGATAATTGATGTGTTGGAGGACGGAAACCGTATCGCACGATTTGAGTGCGAGGAGAATTTCTTTGCCACACTTGACGAGATAGGTCAGATGCCTTTGCCGCCTTATATTACTGAAAAGCTGAAGGACAAGGACAGATACCAGACGGTTTATGCTCATGAGCTTGGCTCGTCTGCTGCGCCGACTGCCGGTCTGCATTTCACTGAGCAGCAGCTTGAGGACTTAAAGGCAATGGGAGTGAACATTGCGTATGTTACTCTGCACGTTGGTCTTGGCACGTTCAGACCTGTTAAGGAGGACAAGGTCCTTGACCATAAGATGCACAGAGAGCACTATGAGCTTAGCCGTGAAACTGCAGACATGATAAACGAAACGAAGAAAAATGGCGGACGTGTTATTGCGGTGGGTACTACTTCATGCAGGACTTTGGAGAGCGTGGCGGCATTCAATGACGGAAAGATAGTTCCATGTGACGGTTACACGGAGATATTTATTTATCCTGGCTTTGAGTTCAAGGTGCTTGACGGACTTGTTACTAATTTTCACTTGCCTGAAAGCACGCTTATAATGCTTGTTTCTGCATTTATGGGATACGAGAACACTATGAACGCTTACAAGATAGCTGTGGAGGAGAAATATAGATTTTTCAGCTTTGGTGATTGTATGCTCATAATATCTGAGTGAGGAATTAAGGTAGCGCCTGCGGCGATGATATCTCATTTCAAACTTTGTTTTACGGAGGTTTTTTTCTATATGAATGACGTTAAGTCAGGGGAGAAGAAACGACTGTATTTATATGACAATCTGAAATTTCTGCTTATAGTGCTTGTGGTCTTGGGGCATTTGATAGACGACAGCACTGTCAAGCTTTTTGGTGACGGCGGCGGTGAAACAGGTGTACCGCAGGCAAAGGTTTTTAGCGGCGCATTTCTGTTTTTGTATGCTTTTCATATGCCGTTGTTTATATTCATATCAGGACTGTTCAACAGGGGACATGATGACGGCAGGAAAGTGCTTGGAAAGACGCTTGGATTTGTTGTTATCGGAATGTTAATGAAATGCCTGAATTATTGGTCGCAGGTGAGATTTCAGACGGATTTTGACAAGGAAAACAGTGATGGCGAGATTTTCTTTGACCTTTTAGGCGGCGACGGTGTATATTGGTATATGTTCGCAATGGCGGCATTTATGGTGCTTTGCTATCTGTTAAGAAACAGCAGACCTTGGGCGGTGCTTACGACGGCTATGGTGACGGCACTTGCGGCAGGGTATGACCCTAGCGTGGGCGATGAATATGAGCTATCCAGGATAGTGGTGTTTTTCCCGTTTTACTACTGCGGATATGTGCTTGACCCTGAAAAGGTGGCTGATTTTGTGAAGAAGTGGTATGTAAGGGTGCTGTCCTTGGGAGTGATAGGCATTTGGGCTTATTTCTGCTTTGGAAAAACAAAGCTTGTTTATCCGCTGAGAATGCTTCTTACGGGAAGAAACTCTTATTTTTCCATATCTGAAGCAACGGACATGGATTGCACTTTTTTGAGCAGGCTTCTTGTTATGGGTATCTCGGCACTGCTTTGTTTGGCGGTGCTTGGTATTGGGCTTGATGTGAAGATTCCACTGATAACAAAGTGCGGCTCCAGGACTTTGCAGGTGTACTTCTGGCACAGGACTATTGTTTATATGCTCACATACTATGGTTATCAGGCATATCTTGCAAAGGCTTTTCCTGAACGTTGGGAGCTTTATCTGGCACTTACAGCGATACCTATTGTATTGGTGCTTTGCATAAAAATATTTGGTGTGCCTCTGGATATGGTGCTTAAAGGAATAAGGGGCAGGAATGATATCATAAAGGAGAACGAAAATGGAAAATAACTTTTTTAAGAGCGTTATTGACGCAGACGATGCACCTGTGGTTATTTGCGACCTTGAGCATACGATAGTATATATGAACCCGACAGCGGTCAAAAGATATGAAAAGCGTGGAGGAGCGGCTCTTGTGGGCAGATCCATAAAGGGCTGTCACAACGGGGATTCTAATGCTAAGATAGAACAGGTCATTGCATGGTTCAAAAAGGATAAGGGCAACAACAAAGTCTACACTTTTCATAATGAAAAGGAAAATAAGGACGTTTACATGATAGCTCTCAGAAATGATGCGGGAGAGCTTATTGGGTATTATGAGAAGCACGAGTACAGAACAAGAGAAAGTATGGCTATGTACGATCTTAGAAATGGTGAGAATTAATGGATAAGATCATTGATCTTTCGCTGCCTGAAAAATGCAGGATACTTGCTGTCAGTGATATACATACCCATTGGGAGCTTTTGGACAGACTGCTGAAAAAGGCAAAATATGACCCGCAAAATGACTATCTTGTGATAGTCGGCGACATACTTGAACATGGCAGTGACAATATAAAGACCCTTGAATATGTCAAGGCTCTTTGCGATAAAAGTGACAAGGCAATATTATTAATGGGCAATAATGACATAATGTGTTCAAGAATGGCTTATCACTATGAGTTCAAGCGGTTCCAGCAGCAGTTTTACCGCAATGAGCATAACACGTTCAGGCAAATGGCTAATACGCTGGGATATGTTGACTGCTGGGAGGGCAACTGGCTTGAGATAAGAGAAAAGGTTGTTGAGAAGTATGGTGAGTTGTTATCTTTTATCAGAGAGCTTCCAACGTGCCTTGAAACAGAGGAATATGTTTTTGTTCATGGAGGACTTGAAAACCGTCCTGATTGGAGAAATACAGATGATATTTATGCTATAACTGTTCCGTGGTTTTTACGGAAAGAAAATCCAACAGGAAAGCAGCTTGTATTCGGGCATTATCCCACATACAATTATAAGCGTTCAAATGTGACTAATCTTCCGATAATCGACAGCAAAAAGAAAATGATATGTATTGACGGCGGAATGACTATCAAGAAGGCTTGTCAGATGAATTTGTTTATCATTGATAAGTGCGGCGAGAATTATTCTCATAGAATAATTTGGGATACAGATGTGCCAAAGAAAACTGTCTTAAAGGATTTTTCATGTGACATGAAACCTGTTTATATTGATTGGGAAAAGCAGGATATAACGATAATTGAGAAAAATGGATATATGACAAAGGTCAGAGATGAGTATTCAGAGGGCGAGGGTCTTATTCCTGACCGTGAAATATATTTTTTTGATGAAAAGCCTCATGTATATCAGTTTTTGTCATCGTTTCCTGCTGTCAGAAAAGGTGAGCGGGTATCGGTCTTTGATGAAGATGAAACAATGTCTTTGGTAATTACGGAAAATGCCACAGTCGGCTGGCTGCCGTCTGATATAATAGAATGATAAAGGAGAATTTATGTTTACATTACTTAAACAAGAGGGTGCTGCACGCAGGGGGCAGTTTGAAACTGTTCATGGAACTATACAGACGCCTGTTTTTATGAACGTGGGAACTTCGGCGGCAATAAAGGGCGGAGTTTCTTCCATTGATTTAAAAAACGAGCTTAAAACGCAGGTGGAGCTTTGCAATACCTATCATTTGCACGTCAGACCGGGTGACGACATTATATACAAAATGGGCGGACTTCATAAGTTCATGAACTGGGACAAGCCTATTCTTACAGACAGCGGTGGATTTCAGGTATTTTCTTTGGCCAAGCTGCGTAAAATCAAAGAGGAGGGCGTGTACTTCAACTCTCACGTTGACGGTCGCAGGATTTTTATGGGTCCTGAGGAGAGTATGCAGATACAATCGCACCTTGCGTCTACTATTGCAATGGCGTTTGACGAATGTGTGGAAAACCCTGCTGAGCATAGCTATTCAAAGGCAAGCTGTGATAGAACGGTAAGGTGGCTTGAGAGATGTATCGCTGAGCAGAAAAGGCTCAACGGACTTGAGGAGACTATAAACAAGCATCAGATGCTGTTCGGTATCAATCAGGGCTGTACTTATGAGGATCTGCGTATCGAGCATATGAAGCGCATAAGAGAAATGGAATACTGTTCGGGCTTTGCTATTGGCGGTCTTGCTGTCGGTGAGCCGACTGAGGTGATGTATAACATTATCGAAAAGGTCGAGCCTTTTATGCCAAAGGATAAGCCGAGATATCTTATGGGCGTTGGCACGCCGACAAACATAATCGAGGCTGTTTACAGAGGCGTGGACTTCTTTGATTGCGTAATGCCAAGCAGAAATGCACGTCACGGAACGCTGTTCACATGGAACGGCATTATGCACATCACTAATAAAAGGTATGAAACTGACCCTAGACCTATTGACGAGCATTGCGATTGTCCTGCTTGCCGTAATCACAGCAGGGCGTATATTCGTCATCTGTTCAAGTCTGAGGAGCAGTTGGGCGGCAGGCTGGCAGTTATGCACAATCTGTATTTCTACAACACGCTCACGGAGAAGATAAGAGAGGCTCTTGACGAAGGCAGATTTGAGCAGTTCAGAAATCAATACAGCTCGCTTCTTGCTTCAAAGTGTGAGGATTAACAAAATATAACGGCATGACGCTGTTTTCGGAAAATGCAAAGATGTTATTTTGTATTTTACGGAGATGGCGTTTTTTTGTTGAGTGGGGGCTATTTTATTTGATGAAAGCATGGGTTTGTTGCTTCGATGGGTGAACGCTGTTTGCCCCTACAGAAAAGGTGTGGTCGCAGGCGTAAAAAGTGTGGGTGCAGATAAAAATATAAGGGAAGTCAAGATTGAATGTAAAGCTGTTTTTATACATTATACAGGGGGATTATATGAGTATTTTTGAGCTTTTTCTTACTGCGTGTGGACTTTCTATGGACGCTTTTGCGGTATCGGTGACTAATGGACTTTGTGTCAGAAAGGGGAGAGTCAGGGGAGCATTGATGTGCGGTATCATATTCGGGCTTTTTCAGGGGATAATGCCTGCGATCGGCTATGCGCTGGGCATGAATTTTACGGAGTACATAGAGAGGTTCGACCACTGGATAGCTTTGATACTGCTTGGGTTCATAGGGTTGAACATGATATGCGGTTCGGGGGACGATGAGATCCAGACAGGGGGCAGGCTCACTTTCGGGGCGGTGCTTGTGCAGGGATTTGCCACCTCTGTGGACGCACTGGCTGTGGGCATAAGCTTTGCGGCACTTGGTGTGGGCATAGTCAGGTCGGCGGCGTTTATATGTGTCGTTACGGCGGCCTTATCGTTCTGTGGGTTTATGCTTGGTAACAAATTCAGCGGAAAACTCAAAAGCAAGGCAAGGATAGTTGGGGGAGTTATTTTAATATGTATAGGGCTTAAAATATTCGCTGAACAGACTATATTTGTTTAAAACAACTTTCTTATTCACATAAATATGTATCACATAGATATCTTTGTGAATTTTAATTTAACAATTACAGGTGTGTATGTTCATAAACAAGCCACAATATCAGTGTATAATAAATCTCGTGATTTTTAGACAAGTGTATAAATTTGCGATTGATGTACAAACTTATGATAAGTGTACAAACTTGCGATAAGTGTAATAATTCGTGCATGGTGACCGACAAGTTTATGGAAAGTCGGAGGGAGGAAAGGCTTTTTTTATAGCTGGTTTTATGAAAAAGCTATTTATTTTTGATTTGGACGGAACGCTTGTAAATTCTATTTATGATCTTGGGGACGCCATGAATGCGGTACTTGAGAGATATGGGTTTCCTGTGTTTGATTATGATACCTACAAGCATTTAGTGGGAAATGGTACTTTGAAGCTTGTTGAGCGGGCTTTGCCTGAGAAGCTGAGAAGCGAGGAGAACATCAAAAAGTATCATGCTGAGTTCTCTGAGGAATACAACAAGAGATGTGTGAACAAGACCAAGCCTTATGAGCATATCTGCGAGGTGCTTGACACGCTTCGCAATGAGGGCATTATGACGGCGGTGGCTTCAAACAAGCCTGACGGCTTTGTGAACTACATTGTAAAGAATATTTTCGGTGAGAAAGATTTTGACCTGATTGAGGGCAAAAAGGACGGTGTTCCGACAAAGCCTGCGCCTGAGATAATATACAATATTCTTGGCACACTTGGGGTCAAGGCTGAGGAAGCTGTGCTTATCGGAGATTCTGATGTGGACGTTATGACGGCAAAAAATGCGGGTCTTGACTGCATTGGCTGTGAATGGGGCTTCAGGGGCAGAGAAGAACTTGAAAATGCAGGTGCGAAGTATATTGCGGAAGTTCCGCAGGACATAGTGAGCATTTGTCATGAGATAAACAGGATATAATTAAAACGGAGGATTTCATATATGGGTTTTGTAATGGCTGATTTTTATAAGAGATTTGTTGACGAGGAGCTTGACAGCGAGGGCAGACTTAAAAGCTTTAAGCTTGACTTGCCTGAGAACTTCAATTTCTCATATGACGTTATAGATGAGCTGGCTAAGAATGTGCCTGACAAGGTGGCTATGCAGTGGGTCAACGAGGAGGGTGAGGAGCATATCTTCACTTACAAGGATCTTTCTGAAAAGAGCAGTCAGGTGGCTAACATGATGCTGGCACACGGAGTTAAGAAGGGCGATTTTGTTATGGCTGTTCTTAAACGTCATTATGAGTTCTGGTTCCTTGCTTACGGTCTTATGAAGATAGGCGCTATCCTTGTGCCTGCAACTTGTCAGCTCAAGAAAAAAGACTATGTTTACCGCTTTGACGCTGCTTCTATCTCTTACATCGTGGCAACTGCGGAGGACGATGTTCCTAATCAGGTGGACAGAGCTCTTGAACAGTACAATGGTATGAAAGAGAAGTTCATCACTCACGGTGCTAAAGAGGGTTGGATAGATTTTCTCAGCGAAATGGACAAGTATCCAAAGACTTTTGAGAGGATCGAAACACACGTTACTGAGTCAATGCTCATGTATTTCAGCTCCGGTACTACCGGTTATCCTAAAATGGTACTGCACAAGTATTCACTGGCTGCGGCACACATTATCACTGCTAAGCACTGGCACCACCTTGACGAGAACTCACTGCACCTTACTGTTTCTGAAACAGGCTGGGCAAAGTGTGCATGGGGCAAGATGTTCGGTCAGTTCATCTGCGGTGCAACAACTTTTGTATATGACTTCGACAGATTTATTCCTGCAAACGTGCTGAAAGTAATTCAGGATTACAAGCTGACTTCTTTCTGCGCACCTCCGACAATGTACAGATTTTTCATCAAGGAGGGTCTTGAAAACTATGACCTTTCTTCACTGAAATATAGCTGTATCGCCGGTGAGGCTCTTAACCCTGAGGTATTCAACAAGTGGTATGAGTACACAGGTCTTAAGCTTATGGAGGGTTTCGGTCAGACAGAGGGCGCTGTGCTTGTGGGCAATCTTTACGGCATGGAGCCAAAGCCGGGTTCAATGGGCAAGCCTACACCGCTTTACAATATCGGTATAGTTGACAACGAGGGCAAGCCTGTTAAGGTAGGCGAGACAGGCGAGATCGTTGTTTATGCTAAGAGGGGCGAAAACCCGGCGCTGTTCAAGGAATATTACAGAAATCCTGAGGCAACGGACAACGCTTGGAGATTTGGTATGTATCACACAGGCGACACTGCTTACATGGATGATGACGGTTACTACTGGTATGTTGGAAGAACGGACGACCTTATCAAGGCTTCGGGTTATCGTATAGGACCTTTCGAGATAGAGAGTATCCTTATGGAACACCCTTCTGTACTGGAGTGCGCTATCACGGCGGCTGATGACGCTATCAGAGGCAAGGTAGTTAAGGCTACTATCGTTCTTGCAAAGGGCTACACTGCTTCTCCTGAGCTTGCTAAGGAGCTTCAGAACTATGTTAAGCAATCAACTGCGCCTTACAAGTATCCTAGAATAGTTGAGTTCGTGGACGAGCTGCCTAAGACTATCAGCGGTAAGATACGCCGTGTTGAGATAAGAGAGAATGACAGCAAGAAGAATAAGTAAGATATACAAGGCACGTTTCCGTGAGGGGACGTGTCTTTTTTATGGAAAAAGAGTTGACAAATATTTGACTTTATGGTATTATATAATATTACCATGACATATGGGGAATTATAGAGAATCGGGAGAGGTGCTTTTTTATGAAGAATGGTATGAAGAAAACGGCGGCTGTTGTTATGGCGGCAATGCTTATGGGCACGGGGGCTGTTGTACCTGCGGCGGATGATATGGGGATATTCTCACAGACGGCTATCGTTGCGGAAGCGGCAAGTGTTGGCAAGGTAACGGGGCTTAAATCTAAGACGCTTTCAAACAGCGAGATACAGCTCAACTGGAGCAAGGTCAAGGGTGCGAGCGGTTACACTGTTTATATGCGAAAAAACGGCAAGTACAACAAGCTTGGGGATTGCAAGGGTACAAGCTACACAGTTAAGAAGCTGCCTAATGCAACGAGAGAAAATTTTAAAGTAAGGGCATACAAGACTGTAAAGGGCAAGAAAGTTTACGGAGAATATTCCGCAAATTGGAACACGGCGACCAATCCGCAGGCTTGCAAGGGGCTAAAGGTAAGCAGTGTTGGCACTGACAGCGTTAAGCTTTCTTGGACGAAGATAGGCTGTACAAATTACCGCATTTATCAGAACATAAAAGGCAAATGGAAAGAGATAGGCAAGACCACAGGGACAAGCTACACTGTGAAGAAGCTTGCGCCTGCGACAAAGTATCAGTTCAAGATAAGGGCTTGCAAGCAGGACGACAAAAAGACGAATAATAATCACTATGGCAAGTATTCGGGGGTCGTGAGGGCGACAACTAAGAAAAGTGATAAGATAACACAGGCTGATATTGATGCAATGAAGAAAGAATTGCAGGAATATTCAAACAGCAAGGCTGATTTTATTCGAGAAAATTATACCGAATTTGACGGATATGGTGTAGAATACAATACTCTTGAAGAGTTTTTTGAAATGTCAGTAAATAAAAAAACTCCAACTAATGCAGGATATAATGATGAATATACTATCTACTTTGACGAAAAAGATATAGAAGGAATAACGAAGTCATTTAAAGAGGACATTGATTACATATATCGAAGAACTCCAAATACTCACATTGTTATTTACATAGAAACTTGTTCGTCATATTGGGCAGTATATCTTTTGAATTAAAAAGTGGACACATATAGCACAATCTTATTAAAACGTGTTGACTTTTGCGCATTTCAGGTGTATAATAAAGCTGAAAATAGATAAGAAAATGTACAATGCTCTTATGGGTGTTGTGCATTTTTTGTATCATATGGTTATCCTAATTGAGAGGTGAATGTTTTGCAGGCGGTTTATGAATATCCTCCGAAGCTGTCAAGGGCGGAGAGGCAGGTCAAGGCGGCGCATGATATTGAAGAACACAGGAAAATGCAGAGGAATATGTATAAGAATATCCTGCTGGGGCTTGTGATTATAATTATCGGTGCGGTGTTTGCAAGTGCGGTCTTTGCAAAGGTCCTGCTTATACTGCTGGGGGCTTGCAATTGTTCTGTGGGCGGACTTATGTACTGGTATTACTCGCTTTCACGGGACGCTGATGTTTACACGAGGATATATGAGGATCATATTGAACACTCTCAACGCATTGGGCTTTCTAAAAGCTATCTGCACATATGTCTTTACTATGACGAGATAGAGAAGTCTTATCAGACGAATAAGGGCAGACTCGTTTGCGTGCTGAAAAATGTGGAGAAGTCAAGCTTTGTGGTAAAGGACAAAGAGGGCAGGGAGAAAGCTTTTGTGCCTGAGGACGGTATGATAGCTCTGAGCTTTCAGGACACTAAGGGCAAGCTTGTGCTTATCAATGACTTTTATGAGAAGATAGGCTATCCACACAAGGAATACAACAAGATAGAGGACGAGGAGGACGATTATTACTCCGAGGAGGATATGAAGTGGGACAGGCTTCATAAGCATGGGCTGTAGTTGTAAACTTTTTGTTAAGCCCTTGAAATGTGGTGCGGAATGTGATAACATATTATTATATCAATACACTTAAAACACTATGCCCGAGAGAGTAGTTTTGCTTAGGGTCTTCAGAGAGAAGCTGCGGCGTGTGTGCGTTTTCTGAAAGCGGCTTTATATCCTGACAAAATGAAGTTCACTTGCGAGTGGTCATGCCGAATGAGAGGTAGTCTTTAGTAAGCGTGAACGTTTGTCTGCGTTAAGGACGGAAGAGTGTTGGCTCTTTACTGATAGGTGGTATAAACAAGAATTTCAAAGTCTTGTCCTGTTTAGTCGGGGCAGGGCTTATTTTTATAGGAGGATAAGTAATGAAAGAACAGTTGAAAAGCATTGACGAGCGTGCGAAAGAAGAACTTTCACATATTGATGACGCCAAGCTGTTGGAAGATTTCAGAGTAAGATTTCTTGGCAAAAAGGGAGAGATAACTTCCATACTTAAGCAAATGGGCAAGCTTTCCGCTGAGGAAAGACCGGTTATCGGTCAGCTTGCAAACAAGGTAAGAGCTGATATCGAGAACGCTCTCAACAAGCGTAAGGAAGAGCTTAAGAGCAAAATGGAGCAGGTAAGGCTTACAGAAGAGGCTATAGACGTTACGCTTCCGGGCAAGAAAACAAGGATAGGCAGACCACATCCGCTGAACGCTACTCTTGAAGAGGTAGAGGAAGTGTTCCTTGGTATGGGCTTTGATATTGTGGACGGTCCAGAGGTTGAAACAGACCATTATTGCTTCGAGGCACTGAATATGCCTAAATCTCACCCTGCAAGAGATACGCAGGATACATTCTACATCAATGAGAACGTTGTTCTTAGAACACAGACTTCTTCCGTTCAGATAAGAACTATGGAGAAGAGAAAGCCGCCTATCAGAATCATTTCACCGGGCAGAGTTTACCGTTCTGACACAGTGGACGCTACACATTCACCGCTGTTCCACCAGATAGAGGGTCTTGTTATTGACAAGGGCATCACTATGGCTGACCTTAAAGGTACGCTGGAGCTTCTTATGAAGCGTCTTTACGGCGAGGATACTCAGATAAGACTTCGTCCGCACCACTTCCCATACACAGAGCCTTCTGCTGAAGTTGACCTTATGTGCTTCAACTGCCATGGCAAGGGCTGTTCAATGTGCAAGCAGGAGGGCTGGGTAGAGCTTCTCGGTGCAGGCATGGTACACCCTAAGGTACTTGAGGGCTGCGGCATTGACCCTGAGGTTTACAGCGGATTTGCATTTGGTATCGGTCTTGAAAGAATAACAATGGGCAGATACAACATCAACGATATGCGTCTGCTTTATGAGAACGATATGAGATTTTTAGAGCAGTTCTGATGAATGAAGTTATGAGCCGGAGCAGGCTTTACAGAAAGCTTGTGCCGTCAAAGGCTAAGCTTGTAACGTCGGCGGCTATCAGCACACTTATGGCGCTGATAGTAGGTGTTGGCGGTGGGTTATCGGTCATGCTTGTAAAAGAACAGCAGAGTGCATGGGATATGCTCGTGCTATGTGGGTTTCTGATGATTTTTCTGGGTATCCTGCTTTTTATCGGAATAAGAGGATTTAAAAGGCAGGTAAAACAATACAGAGGGAACCTTGCAAGGCTGGAGCAATTTGACGCTCAGGATATGCTGGCTTTGGAAAGCGAGATAGAGGGAAGCGAGTTCAAATACAAGACCTTTTATCTACTTGACAGATATATGTATGTGCCTAAGGCTAAACTGCTTATAAAATATACGGATATTAGAGAGTTCAAGACTATAGTTCACAGCACAAATGGTGTCAATGACAGCATGAAAGCTGAGATAACTGATAATTTCGGGATAAAATATACTGTGAACATAAAGCGGTGGAAGGATTTCTATATTTATAGACCGCTGTTTTTAAAGGACTTGGACGAGAAGATACAAAACTGCGGTAAATGATAAGATTACGGAGGAATAATAAATGGATTTGTCAATGAAATGGCTTGCAGACTATGTAGACTGCGATATGCCGATAAAGGATTTTGTTTCCGCTCTGACGCTTTCAGGCTCAAAGGTAGAGTGCTTTGAGCAGGAGGGCGAAGATATTTCTAACGTTGTTGTGGGCAAGGTAGTTTCTATGGAGCGTCACCCTGACTCTGACCATATGTTCATCACTCAGGTAGACGTGGGAGAGGACGAGCCTGTTCAGATAGTTACCGGCGCTCAGAACGTTCACGAGGGCGATTTTGTGCCAGTTGCAAAGCACAAGTCATCTGTTCTACATGAGGGCAAGCAGGTGAAGATAACAAAAGGCAAGCTGAGAGGCGTTGCTTCTAATGGTATGCTTTGCTCTCTGGGCGAGCTTGGACTTTCTGTTCACGATTTCCCATATGCTATAGAGGACGGCATTTTCATCCTTGGCGATGACTGCGACAAGACAGTAGGCAAGGATATCCATGAGGCTATTGGATACAATGACACAACTGTTGAATTCGAGATAACTTCAAACAGGCCTGACTGCCTTTCTGTTATCGGCCTTGCAAGAGAAACTGCGGCTACTTTCGGCACTGAGCTGAAAGTCAAGAAGCCTGAGTTCAAGGGCATTGATGGAGATATCAACGATATGCTCAAGGTAAAGATACACAACACTGACCTTTGCAAGAGATACATGGCCGGTATCGTAAAGAATGTAAAGATAGGTCCTTCACCTCGTTGGATGAGAGAAAGACTCAGAGGCTGCGGCGTTAGACCTATCAACAACTTTGTTGATATCACAAACTATGTTATGCTTGAATATGGCAGACCAATGCACGCTTTTGATCTGAGATATGTTAAGGACGCATCTATCAACATCAGAAACGCTAAGGCTGGAGAAACTATCACAACTCTTGACGGCGAGGTAAGAGAGCTTTCCGAAGAGATGTTGGTCATTGCTGACGCTGAAAAGCCTGTTGCAGTTGCAGGCGTTATGGGCGGCGAATACAGCGGCATCATGGACGATACAACTACTGTTGTATTTGAGTCTGCTTGCTTTGACGGTGCAAGCGTAAGAACTACAGCCAAGAAGCTTGGCATGAGAACTGACGCTTCTGCAAGATATGAAAAGGGTCTTGACCCACATGAGTGCTATGAGGCTCTTATGAGAGCTTTCCAGCTTGTTGAGGAGCTTGGTGCTGGTGAGGTCGTAAAGACTTATATTGATGAGAATTACGAGGACGAAACGCCTAAGACGGTTGATTTTGACCCTGAGTGGATAAATAAGTTCCTTGGTACTGAAATACCTGAGAGCGACATGGTTGAATATCTCACAAGGCTTGGCTTTGAGATAAAGGACGGCAAGGTAGTTTCGCCATGGTACAGAGTGGACATTGCCTGCAAGGCTGACGTGGCAGAGGAAGTTGCTAGACTTTACGGCTACAACAAGATTCCGAACACTATCGTAAGAGGCGTTGCACAGGCTAAGCTCACCGAGGCGCAGAAGTTTGACAGACATATACAGAGATCTATGCTCGCTATGGGTCTTAACGAGATATCTACATTCTCATTCATTTCGCCTAAGTATTTTGACAAGATAAATCTTCCTGCTGACTCAAAACTGAGAAAGACAGTTGTTATCACAAACCCTCTTGGCGAGGACACTAGCGTTATGAGAACGACTATCATTCCGTCTGTATGTGAAGTGCTTGCAAGAAACTACAGCTACCGCAACCCTGAGTGCTATATCTTCGAGAGAGGAAACGAGTATATACCAGTTGAGGGAGAGGTGCTTCCTAACGAGCCTGAAAGACTTGGTTTTGGTTTCTATGACACTGAGACGAAGGCTGATTTCTATGACATCAAGGGTTTTGTCGAGGGTCTGCTCTCTAAGCTTGGCGCACAGAAAGTTGAATTTGAAAAGGCTACTGCTGAATGTAGCTTTGACGAGTTCTACGCTTTCCACCCAGGCAGAGTTGCCATTGTTAAGGTAAATGGCGAGGAGATCGGCATTTTTGGCGAGCTTCACCCGAGAGTTCTGGAGAACTACGGCATTGACGCAAGAGCTTATGTGGGAAAGATAAATGTTCCTGAGCTTATGGCAAGCTGTGTTGCTCAGAAGACATATAAGCCACTGCCTAAGTATCCTGCTACAACAAGAGATCTGTCTATCGTTTGTGATGACGATATCCCTGCGGCTCTTCTTGAAAAGACTATAAGCAAGGCTGTTGGCTCGATACTTGAAAAGGTAACGCTCTTTGACGTTTACAAGGGTGAGCAGATCGAAAAGGGCAAGAAGTCTGTTTCATACTCCATTTCAATGCGTTCACATGACGGCACGCTTACTGACGAGCAGGCTGACAAGGCTATGAAGAAAGTTCTTGAAGCTCTCAAGGCTATCGGTGCTGAACTCAGAATGTAAAAAATATAGTGCTTGATTTGTATAATGTGCATAAATTTTGCTTTTTGACTTGTTATTTTGAAACAAATGGAGTATAATAATATCAGGCGTATTGCTGATATTAATACATTGCAAAGGGGCTGAGCATAATGCACGAACAAACTATGGAATTTTCAGTACAGCACGACAAGGAGGCTGAGCTGAAAAAGACACTTACAATTATATATGACGCTCTGAAAGAGAAGGGCTATAATCCTATTAATCAGATCGTAGGTTATATTCTTTCTGAGGACCCGACCTACATAACGACATACAATAATGCCAGAAGTCTTATTCGTCATATTGACAGAGATGAACTTTTGCAGGCATTGGTGAAGTCCTATCTTGAGTCATAACTGATATTTAAAGGCGGTAGTTTTTACCGCCTTTTTTGTTTCACGTCAGAATTTACCTGAAACGTATTTTTGTATAAGGCCGTTTTCTGAACATAATAGTATAAGATGATAAGAAAACGGAGGGCTTCATATGAAGATAAGAAATTGCATGGCACTTATTTGTGCAGTTGTAGCACTCAGTGCTTGTGGCAGGACAGTGATAGTGCGTGAGGGAAATTCATCAGAGGGAACAAGCTCGGCGGTCATCGAGCCTGTGGCTGTGGGAAAGAAAACCGCAAAGGAAAAGATAGATCTTTCGGGGCTTTCACATGACAAGGTCGGATATGGTCAAGGCGTTCTTGTGGACGAAAAGAACAGGACGACTGGTGCGCTTGATTTTAATGCACAATACGGCAAGCTTAACGCAAAGGCTATAAATAATGATGACAAGATATATCTGACCTTTGATCAGGGGTATGAGAACGGATACACTGAAAAGATCCTCGATGTGCTGAAAGAGAAAAAGGTCAAGGCGACGTTTTTTCTTTTACAGGATTATGCAGAGAAAAATCCTGAGCTTGTGAAGCGTATGATAGACGAGGGGCATATTGTGGGAAATCATTCGGTACACCATTATTCTATGCCGACCCTTGGACAGGCGGAATGTGAGTCGGAGATAAAGGATTTCCATAAGTATATGGAGGAAAACTATGATTATACCATGACAGTGTTCAGACCGCCTATGGGCGAGTTTTCGGAGTTCTCTCTTGGAGTGACGGCAAACTGCGGTTATGAGACTGAGCTTTGGAGCTTTGCTTACGCTGATTGGGACGTGAACAATCAGCCTGATGAGGGGCAGGCACTTGAAAAGCTTGTGAATGCGGCTCACCCGGGGGCTATTTATTTGCTTCACTCGGTGTCGAAAACCAATACGGATATTCTTGGGGACTTTATCGACAGAGTGAGGGCTGGCGGATTTGAATTTGGCTGATAAGAGAATATGATGAAGAGAGGCCTTGTGCCTCTCTTTTTGTTATTTTAGGGGCATTTGTAGCTGATTTGTAATATATTAGTCTATTGACAAATTGTTAAAAGTATGTTATATTTTAAATACGAGCAGAAACATGAGTTTCTTTAAGGAGGAAATAAAATGGTAAAAAATAAGGTGCTTACACCTGTATTGGCAGGCGTTTTGGGTCTTAGCATAGTTGGCTCAGGTCTTGGCTATTATTTTGTAAATAAAGACAGTGATGATGGTAAAACTGAGGGTGGCAAGGCTAAGCTTACTCAGGTGGCAGATAATATAAACAACACTCTTGGCACGGCTGAAAAGGCTATCAAGGGCGAACTTGATTTTGCTTACAACGCAACGGCTACTGTTTCATTCGGCGAGGGCTTCACAGAGCAGGCAGGCGTTAGCTTACAGCCTATTTCTGTGACAACTGTTACAAAGCAGAAGGGAAGCAACACTGCAGCAGATGTTTCGCTGACATATGGCGGAAATAATCTTGTGTCTGCTAATGCTATATATTCCAGAGATAACAAGTCGGCTTATGTTCAGATACCTGAACTTTCTGACGCTTATCTTATGTTGAATGTTGACAGCTTTAAAGACAAGATAGGCAGTGAGCTTTCTTCACAGGGCATTGACCTTGATTCTCTCTTTGATTCTGCGGAGGGCGCTGATGTTGATTTTGATACTGACGCACTTGAAAAGGATCTGGAGGAATACAAGAAGGTTATGGAGGACTCTTTCCCTAAGCCTGTTGACGGTGAGAAAAAGACCGGTGACATTGACGGAAACGAGTACAACTATACAACTAAGGAATACACTATCTCAGGCAATGATGTAAAGGCTGCTTTTAAGGCTGTTCTTGACAAGGCTAAGGACGACGCTACGCTTAAAGATATGTTCAACAAGGCAGGCGTTGCTGACGAGCTTGGTATGTCATATGATGAGATAATCTCACAGTATGCTGATTCTATGGATTCACTTTTTGCAAGTGATAATCTTGACGAAACTGCAACATTTAACGCTTACTACAGCGGTGACGATCTTGCGGGCTTTAGCTTTGAAAAAGACGGCGAGGGTGCAACTCTTTACACCATTCTTAAGGACGACGTTGTGGCTGTTGATTTTAGCCTTAACATGAGCGATGAGGGCAGTGCATCATTCAAGGGTTCTGCAAATACTGTTGACGGTGTTACAAATGGCAAGTTCACAATGAAAATGGAAACTGCGTCTGATTCAGATATAGACGCTGACAAGACTTCTGCTGACGGTGGACTTTCCCTTGAGCCTACTATGGCGGCTTCACCAAGCATAAACTTTGACACAATGGAAGCTGAGGTGACTCTCAAAGACCTTAAAGAAGAGGGTGACGCATTCTCAGGTACTATCAGATTTGATGTGAATGGACTTTCCGTTGCAAAATTGCCTTTGAAAAATACGGCAGATACCACCTTTGCAGCTCCCCATACTCCGGTAATTATAACTGCGCCGATCACGATTCCTACAAGAACGCCAATCCCGAATCTGCTTTTTTTCTTCCCGCTGCCTAAAGAACCTTCATTTGCATCCACGCTGCCCCGACTCATCTTGATTTCATCCGACTCATTTTGATTATTACTAGTTTGATCCATGTTTTT
>OODG01001214.1_pt1 | contig 17877 bp, 33 predicted proteins | sample 1671621 | NCBI WGS metagenome assembly OODG01 (sample SAMN06348175, study PRJEB24527) | human gut metagenome | biome: human gut; feature: ankylosing spondylitis patient; material: feces | host: Homo sapiens | place: China | collected 2015-10 | reverse complement strand
CCGTAACCGGAATTGACCGACTGCAAGGGGTTGATCCATTGATTTTGCAGCCGGGACAAGTGGGCATTATACATCCTCAGCCCTTTACCGGCTCCGGCGTCTTTCGCGCCGCCCTCAAGGCGTGCTTTTGCCAATGTCCACGGCTCGGATATGGACACCGCTTGTTCTTCTTTTAACATATTGGCAAGAAGAGCGAAATTATCGGCCGCTTTTTTTTCCTGTTTTCTTTTGAAAAAACGAAACATAAATCTACCCCATTATGCGCATCAGCTCGCCCCAGTCAGGAGTTTGAGCTTTGCGCCTGATTTTCAAAGCATAGATCAGAACATCGCAATAGTCGTCGTGCGCATCCTGTTTGCCCCCGGTAAACGCCTCACACTCGCTCAAGAACTCAAGCAGCCACGGTGCGGATGCCGGGATATGAAAATAGCCGCTTTCCAAATCGGCGGCCACCTCGTTAAACCTCAAATACTTATCGGCAACCTGGTCTTTCTTCAGTTCCGCATTGTGAACAGTCGGCTGCAGCTCTCTTATCGGCAGGCCTTCTTCTCGCAACTGCTGGATCAGAGATATGCCGGAACCTTTGTTTTCAATGTAAATTGCGGAAAACGGACTGCTCGCATATGTTTTGGCTTTCTCAAAAAAGCTCTTCAAATCCCGCCTTAAATCCGGGAAGATGACTTTTTTCGAGTAGCCGTCCAACATATAAAGGTCTTTGCCTTTTGTTCCGAAAAGTCCGAACGCCGAATTGTCAGCGGATTTTTTTTCCGAAAAAGCCGTATCGGCAACGATAAACAGGCTGTCAAACTGCGCCGGACATATATCATAGCGCTGCATCTGGCTTATCTTTATCAGATTGCCGCCTTCAATAATCGGCTCCTGCTGATATAACGCCGCAAAATTTGCTGAGCCGAGCGCTTTCTCCTGTTCCCGCAAAAAATCAATGCTGCGGAACTCCGGGAAAAGAGCGTTGCCATTTTTATCTATCGCCGGATGTCGGCTTGATATGATTTTATCCTTAAAATAAGGATCTGTTTTAAGCATTCCGATCAGATCCTGAGTATGCCAGCGGGAATGCAGCACCAGAACCATCGTGTTGTTTTGCCGGCGGCTCATAATATCGCCGCGGAACCGGTTCTCTACCTTGGCGCGAATAGTGGGAGACAAAGCATCCTCAGCGTTTCTGTACGGATCGTCAATAATTGAGATGTGCGACGGGTAACCGGTATTTCCCTCACCCATAAGCCTGTAATCGATCTGTCCGCCTTTCTTAAACCAGACGGTTGAGGCATTGGCTTTCTTTATCACGTTGCCAAATACCGACTTATAACGTGCCCCCTGCAAAATGTTCAAAACCTCCGCCTGTGTTTTGTCCCGGAGGTCGTCAGAGCTGGTGTAAAAGTTAAACTTCAAATCACCGTGACGCCCTATCAGCCAAGCAGTGAATATACGCAGTTTAGTTGACTTCCCGTGCTGCACCGGCTCTTCGGACGTCGCAATCGGGCGTTCGCCTTTTAAGAACCTGTAATATAATTCATACTGAAAGAAGTCGCACAGTTCTTCTTCCCATTTTCCGGTACGGAATCCATCCGAACCGCGTAGGTCTTCATTGATGAAAAGATAGAAGCTGTAGAAATCAGCCTGAAGTTTTTTCCTTGTCGATTCGTTCAAAACGTCTCTCCATAATAGCCAGCAGTTCGGCGCTTGAAACAATCGGCACATCCAGATCATTGCCTTCGCTGTCTGTGCGCGCTTTCTTATCAACGATCATGCCAAACAACTTAGCCTTCCCCATTGAGGCGGAAACCATCGCCGAACTTTGTCCTAATTCTCTGGCAATTTTACGAGCGTCCTCCAGCTCTTCAACAATGTCATCAACGGTTAAATCATAGCGTTGAAGCGCACGTTTTTTTAATTCCTCTACCCTTGCCGCGACCTTGCCGTTGCTCATCAGTTCCACTGCTTTGCGATTGATCGTCTCCATTTTCATCTTTGACGCATTATAAGCCTGCCGATAAGCATCAGAGTAAGTGAGACCTTTGGCCACCCCTTGACAAAAATTTTCCTGTTTAACCGTTAAATCCATCAGATAAACTTTCATAAAATCCCGAAGAGCGGCTAAGGAAACAGAAAACCACTCTCGGGAAAATAAAAAAACCCGATGCCGTGAACAGAGGGGAGATGCCATGGCATCGGGAAAGAAAAGCAGCAAAACGAAGCTGCGGCAATTTTCCGATTGGTACCGGATTGTTGCCATAAAAAAACGGCCGTCAAGAAACGACCGTCAGGATGTTCTCAATCAACAACTGAAAAGGTAAACTGTAATAACCTTTAGATTCAGTTATCGATTATGGATGAAACTGTACCAACTTTTATAAAACTTGTCAAGCATCATTTTAAACATACCCTAAAGCCACGGTTTTCCGGGGTCTTGTTTATCTCTTTCACTTGCCGATCTCCTTATAATAATCTTCAATGTTATCCCAAAAGTTGACCGTAGCCTGACCTACAATTTGCGGCCGCGGCATCCGAATCTTTCCCCAATAGTGTTCACAGAGCCGATTTAAGCCTGTGCTGATATACCGTTTCAACAGTTCCAGATCATTTTTATATTGATCATCTCGAAGATGCGGAATTTTAATCTCCTCATCCAAGCAACAAACCATGCGCACGGCAAAAACTTCCTCCCGTGTCAAACAAGCTATTGCCTTACCGTAGCGATCGCGAGCATCCAATACTGCTGGAGACGGATCAAACAACGGAGAGCTTTCAACCCTCGGTTTTTCGTAATCCAAGCAATTAAAACCGGAATAGCCCGCTTTATAAAAATCCGCAGCCAACCTTAACCCGGCAGCCATCCGATCATCATCAGAATATTGACTGGTAACCTGTCCAAGCCACCCCTTGTCGCGATACTTCTCAAGAACTGTGCGCTTGTAATAAACTCCATCTTTTTTTGTCAAACCCTTTTTCTTCGCTTCAGCCGGCGTAATATAGCCGTCAGCCGCTCCTGTTGTTTTAATCATCCTTAAACTTCCCCTCATCTAATACCCACACCATCACGCACCTGCCTTCCAATGTGAAGCCAACCAATTGCCGCTTTCTTTCACGGATGACGGCATTGCGTTTCCTTTACCAAAAATCTCCCGTTGACGAATATTCTCGGCAATCTCGTCGACATCATCAAAAAAGCCGCGTTCAAAGCACTCTTTGACTTTCCGGCCATAATCCCAAAACCGGGCTTCCGGCTGCCTGTCAACGCGCTCAGCTAAAATAGCGTCAACGGCTTTTTGGTACCAAAATCGCAGGTTTTTATTGCCTCCACGTATCATCAAAGCCCGCGCCAAATCAATCCCCACCCAATACCGCCAGTTACTCTCGTCAAACCGTGAGGCTTGAGCATCAACGGAAAAACTGTCTTTCTCGACCTCTTTTTTAGAGTTCAAAATCGCCAAAATCTGGGCAACCCGGGGACTGGTTTTGTTGTTTTTGAAGTTCCAGTATTCGTCAACCACCTGCAAAACATCGGCCAAGTCATACTTGGCAAACGCCGCTTTCCATGCCGCCACTTTTTCGGTGTTTTTCTCGGCAAAACGGATAATTTCCTCGTCAGTCGTATCTCCAACATACAACTCGTTGATATGTTTTAATATTTCAAGTTCTTTTTCCATTTTTCACCCCGTCAAATCCAGTCGAAATTGTGGCGCTCTTTTTCCATTTTTGAGCCGTTCTTGAGTTTCGATTGGTTTTCTTGCCTCTCCATACACCCTTCGAGATTCAAAAACTTTTCGCGAAAAGCACTCCCACTTTCAACAACAGAAACATATTGCTCCCCAACATGTTCTCCGTACCAGCCAAGAGCCTTATCGATACGCTCAATGGCTACCCCCTCTATCCGATGGAGTTGTTCAAAAGATTTTGCCCAGGAGGTAATTTTGTTTTGATTGATTTTGATATTTTTACGATTTCGCACAATATCAGCCAGTCGCTCAGCTTGCTCAACGAAGCAAGTGGCGACAGATTGTTTATGTTCATCGTTTATGTTCTTGTTCCTGTTTATGTTATTTGTTATAGGTTTACCTTCGTTATCGATAGTTAACGAAGGATAACGTTCGTTAACGTTCGTTTCCTCTATTGTCGTTTCGTCAACGTGTGTTTCCTGCTCTTGAGAAATTTCCAACGATTGAATACTTTGGTTATCAATCGTTTTCTTGTCCCAATAGTTTTTTATCGCCTCTTTGTTTTTATTGCTGCGTTCTAAAAACTCCTCATAGTCCTTATCAATTTGAGATTTAATAAATCTCCAAATACCGCTATTCAATTCAACATTAGGATATTTAAGAATTGCATTAAAAATCTCTGCCTGTTTTTCAGCAGGTAAATCAGATAAAAGCTCACCCCATTCGGGATATAAACGAGGAGAAAATTGTTTAGGAGTATATTTGCTCATTTCTCTTTCCTTTCAGAAAATAGTGATTTTCCTAATGGAATATCTAAAAGCTTTGATAACTCCTTTTCTATTTTATCAAAATCGTTATATATTTCAGATCCGGTATATCTTAAAACTTTATAACCAAGTGATATTAAATAACGGTCACGTTCCTTATCGTGTTTTGCTTGCTGTTTTGTTTTTTCATGAAAATCATGCCCATCGCATTCAATGATTACTTTATCATCAGAAAATGAGGCTTCCACGACGAAATCAACACGATAGCATCCTATTTTCTCTTGAGGTGAAAAATTAATTTGTATTTCTGAATCATAAGATTCATTAAAACAATCTGCTACTCTAGTAAGAATTGCATACATTATTTTTTCAATAGGCGTTAGCGGTACTTCATTTGCATCATAATAGTCAAAACAAGCTATTATATCTTGGCAATTAAACAAAGTGGAAACACGCTCTATTTTATTTATTTCATTTTCTTTTAACAACAATTCTGCTATTCTTTCACATCTGTTATTATCCATCTTCCCTACTCCCCTGCCAGTTGGTTTTTCAAAACGCTCAAAAATTCCTGTTTATCGTCGCCGAACCGGTGCGAGTCGGTTACCGTGTTCTCAATGCTCCACTTCCTCTCCCCCGGCTTGGTATGCTTCACCCAGCGGGCAACAATCCCGCCGCAGGTGTTCTCAATTTTTGGCTGTTTAGTCAGATATTTTCGGTATTCCGTCGCTTTTAAGCCCAGCTTATACATCTCTGCCTGACAATTTCGGCAGTAGTGATTTTTACTTGAAAAACAGTTTTCATCTTTTACCTGCCCGCAAGCATTGCACTTTTTCATCATATTCCCCTTTCTATCTTTTCAGCCACAATTCGCACCAAAAGTTCTTGCGCTTTTTTTCGATTGCCACGCTCATGAGCGGCAATCTCCAATACGGCTTTTTCAAATTTCAGAAGCTGCTCGTCCGTCATCAGCGGATGCTGCTTTAAGGCTTCCCTCACCCGTTTGCCGGTTTTACTTTTCCCGAATAATTTTTCCGCTTGATTCATTGTTCACCTTCCAAACAACGCCGTTTCCTCCGGCACCACCTTGATTTCCAAACACGGGTATGCGGCATAACGCTTTTTAACCAATAACGAGCAAATCAGCGCGTCATCGCACCAGATTATACCGTTGCAGGCATCAAGCGCCGCCTTGGCCAGATTGTCTGCGTCCGGCTTGACCGCCGGCAGGATATAGCCCGCCAGCGCGTCTGCCGTTCTTTTTTTGGACATCTGCGGCATTCTCATAAAAGCCGTAACTATAACTTTTACCGGACAGCCAAACGGCGGGCGGCCGGCCATAGCTGTTTTGGCCAGACCGGCAACCAGTTTTTCATATTTCCGGGTTTTGTCCGGCGTATAGGCAAAACCGCCCCTTGTAAAGCGCGGGCGCCCTTTAGGCACCGGTGGCCCGGGAATATTGACAACAACCGCCGTCATTTGCGCTGCCTTTTCTTAAGCCGCGTCGTTGTCGTCGCGGAACGAATCCTCGACTTCTTCAAACTCGGCATCAACGACCGAGTGGTCTTCCAAAGCCGGGACTTCTGCCGCTACCGGATCCGGCACGCCTTCGCCGTCTGCGTCCTGATATTCGGAGTTGCAGGCGTTAAACATCTCGCGCTGATCCGGGTCGGCTTTCAGATTGTTCTCACCGCCGGTAAATTCGTCATCCGAATTCGTAACAATTAAAATCGGCTTGCCGGCAACCGCAATCAGCTCGTCCGCATAAGCAACGCTGGCCTTAATTTCACATTTCAGACCTTTGTCGACGGTGATTTTGCCAAGCTCGGCCTGCACGGTCTTCCGCCCGCCGGAAGCAACAATGCCGACGGCCTTGCTCACCAACTCCCGCGCAGCGGTTTTGGCCATTTCAATCTGTTCGCCCTGCTCCTTCTCAGACATTTGCTGATAGGGCTTCGGGAATTGCCGCAGCCGGTCAATCAAAAAAGCGGCAATATCACCGGTTAAGGTTTCTTTCGCTAATTTTGCGCCAAATTCGTTATTGTTCATTTTTTTGTTTCCTTTCTTTTTGTTAATAAAAAAGCCGACCGGAAAATCCAGCGGCGGTTGATTAAATGAAATTCAAGAATTTCTGTCTTCAGCACCTTTTTGTGCTTTCTCTTCCTGATTTTCTTGATTGTAAGAATTTATAAAATCATCAACTTTTTTCATTGAAGAAACTGTGCACCCCCGCCCATTTCTTAAACCGAACACAAAATTTGGATTTTTTAATGCCTGCCAACCAAGCGTTGTAGCAGACATCCCCGTCTGGGTTAAAAAAAACTCAATTCTTTCCAAAAACTCGTCCATTTTTACCTCCTGTTTGGCAGGCTATAGCAAATTTACTACAAAGTCAATAGCAAATTAACTATTTGCAAAAATAGCAAATTTCATATACAATTCATTGTAGTAGATGGATGAGGGATATATGACGATTGCAGAAAAACAAGAAAAAATCAGAGAACATATAAAACAGCTAATTGCTGACAAAGGTATAAATATGGCTGAAATATCAAGAATGGCAGGAAAAGCTCATTCACATTTATTTCAGTATATAACAAAAAAAACCCCAAAAAGGCTTGACGAGGTAACGAGAAAGATTCTTGCTCGTGCACTAGAAGTCAACGAACAAGAGCTCACGGATTTACCCTTATCGGAACTTACCTCTACGATACCAGTTAAACCAATATATAAAGTAGGTTATGTTCAAGCCGGAAAATTCAACGAAGCCTGCCAACTACCGGAAAGCGAGTGGGAAAGTGTTCCCTACCCCATCAATGAAAATTATAAAAACGCCCGAATATTCGCTCTTGGGGTTCGTGGCGACTCGATGAATTTGACATTTCCTCCGGAAAAAACAACCCTTATATGCTGCCCTTTGGAAGATTGGATAGAAATTAACCCGGAAACATCGCTTGAAGGAAAATATATCATTGCATATCGACGAGCACCAGACGGCACTTGTGAAGCAACAGTAAAAAAATATACAAGAATTGATGAAACGACAGTTATTCTGGTTGCAGAATCGTCAAACCCGGACATTAAACCAATCGTTCTCCATCCAGACAGCAACGAATATGAAATCGCAGCCGTAGTTATCGGGGATTTGAGAATTTACTAAGGAAATAAAAAAAATAAACTAATAAACAAACCAAAAGCGAAAGGTGTCGAATTGGACACCTTTTTATTTTCAAAAAAATTTCCAAACATTTATATTACATAAAATATATTTGATTTTTTACTTTTAATGTATATATAATAATTATTGCAATATTTATATTTATCTATACAATGACAAAAAAGAGGAAAAAAAATGATAAGCGAAGAAAGAAAAGAAGACACTTTAACCATCACCCTCACAAACGGTGATATTGATTTATTCAACCAAGCTATTGAAAAATACAATTTTATAGATGGTCAGGCAATGCTTCGTTTTGCCTTAAGCCTTTTAATCATTGCAGAGGATAAAGAAATTAAAATTAATAAAGGGGGAATGTTGGTCGATATTGCACCCAACAAGGATTTGATAAAAAAATCGGGAAATAAAGAAGATGACCAATAAAAAAGACGATTCTAATCCTCTCAACTATGTTGACATAGATTCGCGTTTGCAAAAATTTGAAACCCCAGATCAATTTGCCGATTTCTTTTGCAAATGTGCAGAAAGCCAGAAAAAAATCAACAATGCTTTGGCGATTGTGATAAAAGAACTGATCAGCAACGATAAATTCGTTAAAGAAGAACTGAAAAAACTGGCACAGGAAATTATTAACGAAGATAAAAGTCATTTCATAATCCGTTGTATAGAAAAAGTGAAATATCTTATAAGCGCCGCTTTTGGTGTTGCCTGCACATTATTTGTTCAATGGTTGCTTAAGATTTTGGAATTAAGCTAAGTTGTCAAAATTTCCTCCAACCGCCTTCGGGCGGTATTTTTTTGCCTTTTCCCAATTTTTCGCCCCTGTTCTGAAATTTTTCTCAAAAAAAAATATCGTTTTTTTTCAAAATGATAACAAATCCATAATTGATATTATAGGAAATTTGCTATTTTTTATATTGACGTTATAGGAAATTTGCTATATTATAATTTCATAAGATAACAAACGAGGTCAAAAAAAATGAAAACAGTCGATGAAATGAAAACCGAGCTTTTTGAAAAAGTAACCGCCGATTTCGAAAACGAAAGCGATTACTGCGAAGCGACCGCTCAAGTCTTCCACGCCTGCGACGTTGTCGACGCTATGCCGGTTTGGGAAGTTGCCGATATTCTCGGTCTTGATTTTGAAGATGAGGAAGAAGAACGGCTGGCGGCGCGGGCAAAAGATGAATTTTTAATCGGCTGCGACAAGTGGCTGGCTGCTTAAGGAGAGGAAACAATGGGAATTTTTGAAGACATGGACAAGGCAATTGCGGAATTCTTTGCCGCTGCGGATGATTTCATCAAAACAGAAAAAGACAAGGAGGACGAACAATGAGAATGCTGTTAACCGACACGCAAATGGACAGGCTGGAAGCCCGCTTCGGGGCAAACTACCAAGCCCCTGCCCGCAAGCTTAACGCCGGCGATATTACTATCGCTTTTGCTCTCGGACTAAGTCTTGCTGCTATGTTAATTTTATAAATTAATTTAAGAAAAGGAAACAAAGATGTCATTACTTACACAACCATCAGAATTGAAACATAACCAACCGATAAGCTGTCTGATCTACGGACAGCCGGGCACCGGAAAAACAACGCTCGCCCTGTCTGCCGACAAGCCGGTTCTGATTGACCTTGACCGTGGGCTTTACCGCGTGGAAAAACGCTTCCAATGCCCTTCTCTACAGGTTGAGAATTACCAACAGATTTTAGACTTAATCAATTCGGATGAACTGCGTCCTTTTAACACAATCGTCATCGATACCCTCGGCAAGCTGGTTGACAGAATGGGTGATTTCGTTGCCCGCCAAAACCCGAAGTTCAAGCAAGGGGACGGAACCTTGTCAATGAAAGCATGGGGTGCGATTAAAATTCAATTTGCGGCTTTGGTTAAACAGATTTTTAATTCCAACAAATCGGTTATCTTCGTTGCCCACGAAAAAGAAGACAAAGACGGAGATGTCCGTTTTGTTCGTCCGGATGTTTCCGGTTCTTCCGGCAAGGATATTGTTAAAGAACTGGATTTGATGGGTTACATGGAAATGAAAGGCAATAAACGCACCGTTTCTTTTACGCCTAACGAAAAATATTACGCCAAAAACGCTCTTAATCTCCCGCCGGTGATTGAAGTCCCGGATACGGCTTCCGGCAATACTTTTTTCCAAGATAAAATTGTCGCTGCCGTCGCCGAAAAACGCCGGCAGGAAGCAGAACTTTTGGCAGATTATGAAAGCTTGAAAAATGTCATTGAAACAAAAGTCGGAGAGATAAAAGACATTACCGGCTTAAACGAAGTTTACGGAGAAATCCGCGGCCTTCAGGTTATCTGGGACAGTCAGATTTTTGCAAACAAACTGCTAAAAGAAAAAGCCGTTGAATTGAAAGCAAAATACAGTAAAGAAACCGGAAAATTCGAGGTCGCCGATGAATAAAAAATATCTGATAACTGCCAGTTTGTATGGTGCGTATTCTTATTATATGCACACCGATTTTGAAGAGTACGGCGACAAGGCAGAAGAAATTGAAGAAAAAGCCCGGCAGGACTGGCTGGACTGTCTGAATAAGGTCAAAAAACCGGCAAATGAAATTCTGCAACGGGGCATTAACTTTGAAACGGCTGTTTTTGAGTTGACGCAGGGAATTGAGCGGATTGAGGGCATAAATGCGGAAACTACAGCTCACGGCGTGACTAAGCTTCCGGCCTCAAACTTACTTGATGACGCTGAATATGCAACCGCTCAGGAAATTGCTGAAAAGGTAAAAGGCGGCCTGTGGCAGGAAACGGTTTGTAAAACAATCGGCAATTATGTTTTTTACGGTAAAGCCGACATTATTCGAGGAAACACAATTTTCGACATTAAACGCGTCAGCAAATACGACTTGGGAAAATATCTGAAATCAATCCAGCATCTTCTTTACATGGAGTGCAGCGGGATTGACAATTTCAAATATGTTATTTCGGACGGTGCGTATGTTTATGTTGAAGACTATCACCGTGATGCAAATACCCGGCAAAATCTTCTTGCCCGCACCGAACAGATGGTTTCCTTTATTCGCGGAAACGAAGAGTTTAACGCCGCTTTTGAAAAGAACTGGCATAGCAAATATTGAGGTGGGTATGTTTTTTCATAAAGCGGCAAACATTGACGGGATTCTTAAGTTTATACGACCGAAATTAGAGGTAACTCTCAATTCGAGCAAATACGGGATTGATGTCGAAATAAAAAAACATTCCCGCACCCGGTCAACCGAGCAAAACAAATATTTGTGGGCGATTTACAAGCACATTGTCGATTTTTGGGAAAAAACCGGTTTCATTGTCGACAATCTGCCGCTTCGGTTCATTACGTCCGATTTTTTGCATGAGTATTTCAAAAATCGTTTTGACCTCAGAACCACAACTAAAATGACGACGGCAGAATTTATGAATTACACCGACGGCATTCAAAACCTGATGGTCGAGCAAAGCAAGGGCGAGTATGACCCGATCTACCCGGACGGAAACTATCAGGAATTTTAACTAAAGGAGAAAAAAGACAATGAACGAAGAAAACAAAAACAAACTTTTTATCAGCAACCGCGACCGGGGCTTGTCGGTGGCTATTTTCAAAAAGCAAGAGGTTAACATTAAAGACGGACAGTTGCACACCACGTATTCGGCTAATATCCAGCGTTCCTGGCAAAAGCCGGAAGACAAAGGGACAGACAACTGGCAGCGCCAAAGCGTGAGCCTTTTCCCAGACGAGCTTTTGAAAGTGGCCGCACTTTGCGTCCGCACTTATAATGAACTGTCTTTGGGCTTACAGAAAGAAAGAGAAGAAAGACGGGAACGACCGGCGGCAAACTATCCGTCGCAGTCTTATGACGCCCCGGAACCGCCGGCATATTTTGACGACGTACCGATGGATTTTTGAGGGGTCTCCCGAGAACCGCCTGGGCATGCGGCTAAAAGGCCTGACATTATGGAGGGTGGCGGAATAGGTAGACGCACGAAGTAGAAGTAGGTTCGTCTGGAGAGTTTCTGCGAAAGGACGAGCCCTAAGGGTGCGAGACCCGGGGCGCTAGGTGCTAAAGACGAATGCAAGGTGCAAATCCTTGCCCCTCCCAATTTGAAAGGAAAAAACTATGTTCAGAATTAATGGATTAAACAAAAACTTACTTTCCATTGCTTGGAACGGCATCAGCTTTTCACCAGAAAAACGGGCGGAAGCTTTTAATGAAGATTTCGAGAAAACTCTTTCCCATTTTGCAGAAAGGGTTAATCAACAAAACATTACCGAAGAACAAAAACAAGAATGCTTCGACTACTGGTCAAACCGCCTTCATCGGGAAGCTGAAAAATATCTGGCCGCGAACAGCAGTTGCATCTCCACAATGATTGTCGGACCGGCAAAATTTCCGGTTGCCCGTGCGGAAAAACGTCAGCGTTCAGCAGAAAAAGCCCTTAATTCCTACTGTTACACGCAAAACAAGCTTAAGGATGACAACATTTTCAATCGTTATTTGACGGCAGAACAAAAGCAAAACCGTATTGACGAGGCGAAATGGAGAGAATTTGAACATACCATCGGTCAGTTTTTACGCTTTCACAACAAAGAAAATCTGCCGGCCGGCGAATGGGCGTTCAACGCCTTTCCCCACCTGAAAGGAATGTTTGAAACCCAAGCCAAAAACGAAAATTTTGCAATATGCGAAAAGGTTTTGGCAGAACTGTCAGCCCGTGCAATTACATTTCCGGGGATCGACAGAAACATAAAAATTCTGTCTGCATTACTCTTAAAATACCGCGAAAAAAGCGAAAACAGAAAAACACTGGAAACATCGGAACAGGAAATCAACGGCGTTCGTGTTGTAAAAAATACCGATGAAAACCGTTTGCAACTGTTTTTTGACGGCAAACCGGACGCCGAAATGATTACCAAGCTAAAAGGTGCTGCCTTTCGTTGGTCACCCAGAAACAAAGCTTGGCAGCGTGTTTTAACAGACAACGCCGTTGCTGCCGCAAACCGAATTTTAGCACAATAACCCATTCCGGGGCGGCCACCCCGCCCCGACAGAAAGGAAACAAACAAATGACAAAAACCGAAACCAATCAAATCAAAGAGCTTTTTGACAACGCCGTCGCTGTTGCTTTTGAAAATACGGATATTCAAAGAACCATCTACGATACCATTCAAAAGACGATAACAACAGCCGTCGCCAATGCCGTGGACTGCTACGAGATCCGCCGCGCCGTCGAACAAAAGATAAAAGACACTGTTAACATTCAGAATCTTGATTTTGGCAATTACGGCAAATTCGTTGAAAACGTATTCAAAAAGGCCGTCAAAGACTTCGAGCTGGAGCAGCTCGACCAGCGTTTAACCAAAATTGCCCGGGAAATTTTGGGCGCCCCGGACAAGAAAGAATATGATTTGTGGGAAGACATATTGCGCCCGATGATAGCTGAGGCAGCAAACGAAGAAGAAGACGATATTGAAGAATACGACTACAGCGCATACGCTTCTTATAGACGTAGTCATACCGATTTTGGCGGAGAATGGATCTATATCACAATCAAAGAAAACAAATACAGCTCTTACGAGAAAGGCAAAATTACGATCTATCACGATCAGGAAAAAGACAAATGGGAGCTTATAAGTTGCACCTGTCCCTGCGGTTTCGAGATTTCAGACACTTATGACACTCTGACCTTCAAAAAATCCTTCAACGAAGTGCAAAAAAGAATAATCGATCTTGTCATGAAAGGTTGCACCCTCACCGACGTTGACACCGCACTTTCTTATTTGTCGGAGGAGTAACGTCTATGACAAAAACCCCCGAAGAACTGACTAAGGAGTGGAAAGCGGGAGAGCTGGAGGACGGATTGTATTATATCCTTCTTGAAAATGGAAAAACGCCCATATCCGAACTTGAGACTTGGTATAGAACAAACATTGAGGAATCAAAAGAATATTACGAAACAGAGCAAGCTTTTTATGGATACTCGGATAATATGATTAGTGAAGTCCTCGCTCCCATCCCCACCTATGACGAATACAAGGCTATGCAGGACCATATTTTATATCTCGAAAAATGTATTTCGATTTACGAACAAAAAGAGAAGCAGCATACAAACGACAGTATAGAATACAATAAACTCGAAAAAGAAAACAACAATCTCCGCGCATTGCTGAGAGAGTGTTATAAAAAAGCAGATGAAGCATTACAAGAAATTCAAAAAGATTGCGAGGCGGACGAATGGACAATTTATCACTATAAAAATGTTCAAGAATTTTACAACCTCTTAACCCGTATCAACTCCGCCCTCGGTGAAAGTGAGGCCTGATGTATGTATTAATCCATTCTATGGTTTACGCAATTATTTTTTTCGGAATAGCTATTTCTATCTGGAAGGAAGGTTCGTGGGATAAAAAAGCTTTCTTGTATGATCCTACTGCAAGATTCTTAATGCCGATATGCTTTGTGATGGGGGCATTTTGTTTGTGCGGCATGTATGTCGGCTATGATTGCGTGAGAAATGCTTGCGACATACACAAAGCAGAAACTAAAAGAGAAAGTTTAACAATAATGAGGGGCAATAATGAATAAATACGAGCTGCCCTATTCTGCCGAGATCCGGGCCAAACATTGCGAGCCAAACGACGATATAGACTTCGGCGAACGATATTGCGAAATTTGCGGTTGCGTTTTGAACTTTGATGAAGAAGACATTTGCAACGATTGCCAGTTTGAGAGCTGCCGCCCGCTCACAGGTGAGGAAATCAAAATTTTGGAAGGACAAGAAAGATGAAACTTGTTGAAATTAAAGATGTCCGTGTCGGACAAATTTGGGACAATGGGAACAATTTTTTAATAATAACCGGATTTTCAGAATATGAACCGGAGATGGTACATTCTGTCACCTACGTTCCCGAGAACAAACCAATAACTTTGAAAAACGGAAAAAAAGTAACTGGCTTAATGTATTCCAGCACATCTAAAAATTCGCTGGAAGGATCCAAGTTAATCGGCAAGCTAGGCATCACCCACCGCATTGAGGACGGTAAACTGGTCGAAATTCCCCATGCGACAGAATTTGAGGTCGACGATATTGTTCGTCACGAAAACGGAAAAACAGGTGTGATTGTTAAAATAAACAATGTTGGTTTTGCCATAGGATATGAATATTCAATAAATTGTGGCAGCGAGGGTTTTAACGATACTTTTGAATATTTAACCAAAATCGGCATCCTCGGCGTCACCCATGAATTTGTAAACGACCGGGAGGCTTGAAATGAGAGGTCGATCCTTAAAATGTTATAAATGCGGAAAACATCCTAAAACTTCATATAAAACCGCTATCAATCTTCAAACCGGCAAAATCATACAAGTTTGCTATATGTTTTGTGAGGACTTTGAAACAAACGGAACAGGGGTAACCAAAGATGAAGCCCAAAGGAATGCTGTTGTTAATTGGAATAAGATGATGAAGGAGATTACAGCATGAAACCTATTTTAGATGCCTGCTGTGGTGCAAGAATGTTTTATTTTAACAAAAACAATCCAAATGTTTTTTTTATGGACAACCGGGAAGTATCAACTTTCTTGTGCGATGGACGAAAGTTTGAAATTAAGCCGGATATAATAGGCGATTTTAAAAATATAAATTTTCCAGACGAAAGTTTCTATCTTGTTATTTTCGACCCACCGCATCTTATCAAGCTTGGAGAAAACAGTTGGCTGTCCATAAAATACGGAAAGTTACCTAAATATTGGCAAAGTGAATTAAAACAAGGTTTTAATGAATGTTGGCGCATTCTTAAAAAAGGCGGAACACTTTTGTTTAAATGGAATGAAACAGATGTACCAGTTAAAACGGTAATTGATTTATTCGAGGTTGAACCACTCCTTTTTAATAAAAGGGATAAAACACATTGGATTGTTTATTTTAAGGAGATTACGGGATGATAAATGAACTTATTGTTGGCCATACTTATACTCTTAAATCTGGGCATAAAATGAAAGTTTTAAGATATATACCACCTCGAGATGAAAACCCGTATGACCGCCCTGCTTATGAGGTAGAGGCTGGCGCTAAAACTTGGGTTTGTAGTGAAAAAATGTTGAAAAAATTAGAATATAAGGAGCAAGGCTAATGTCATATTTAGAAGAACTGCTGCCCGAGTTCAGAAAAGGGGCTAAGATTAGAAAAAAGAAATGGGGTAAAAGCGATTATCTTTATTGTAAGGATGGGATTGTCTACGATCGAAGCAATCAAACTGTTTATAATCTTTGTACTGAAAGTCTTTCGTATGACGGTTGGGAATTTTATAAAGATCCCGAACCAGACTGGCAATACATCATCGACAACAAATGCCTTTGCTGGTTTTGGGATGAATGCGAAGAAGATAAAATCATAGGCTTTCTTCATAATATTGAGGAAAGATTAGAGCACAAATTTAATGCTGTTTTTAAAAACTGCTGCCCCGTTCAGAAAGATGAGGTAACTTTTTACGAGGACAAAAAATGATCATCCATTGTTTTAATATTTTCAATATTTGCCGGGCCATCTGCAATGATGAGAGCTTGTCTGAGAGAAACGCAATGTATCTTATCGCCGGAATTGCCGAAATGGGAATATTTGATTTTATAATCTATAATCTTATGAGGTGAACCATGGTAAACAGAAATCTTGACGGTTGCTACTTCCGTATCAGACGCGGGGAGAAATACGAAGACCTGTGCTTTACAGACCTCACTCGCGACGAACAGGAAACGGTTTTGAAAGACAGATCCCCGGAGTTCATTGTCGGGCTTACCCTGCATCTTGCGGAAACCATCCGCAAAATCGGAGATGAATTTGATTTGAGAGGTGAAAATTATGACAATTGAAATTTTAACCATAGACGAGGCTCTCGAACAGATTAAAAAAAAGTTTTTAGGCTTCAAAAACCCCAAAAGAGTTTTCAAAAATCAACTCAAAAAAATTGGGATTAAACCTGTAGATAACACAATAACCGTAAATCAATTCATGGAGTATATCACAAAATGCTATCGATTAGAAAAAGAGGAAAAATATACTATGTCCGAGGAACGGTTAAAGTTGGCAATAAATCGAGGCAAGTCCTCGAACACTCTAGCGGATGTTATAATGAACAAAAAGCTAAAGAATACGCAAGTAGCTTAGAAGAAAGAATAAGAAATGAGCTTTTGTACGGCAAGCAAATAAACAACAAACAAATAACTTTTGGAGATATAGCAAAAGATTATATCACCAACAAAGGAAATATAAGCAACAACGAACTGGGTAGAATAAAACAACTTTTAGCACTCGAAAATATAACAATAGATGAATTACAAGAGGCTTGGAAAAATATTATACTACCGGAACGACGAGCCCAAAATAATAAACCATCAACTATTGACAGGCTGAGAACAACATTTTTGGCAATATTGAATTATGGAAAAAATGAATACCACTATTCAGTACCGGAAATAAAAAAGCCAAAATACAATAATGAAAGAGTTCGCTTTCTGAATACCATCGAGGAAAGAGAAAGGTTGTTATTGGCTTATCCTTTTCATGTAAGGCTTATAGCTATAATGCTCTGTTTTAATGGATGCAGAACTCAAGAAGCATTACAATTGCTTTGGTCGGATGTAGATCTGGACCGAAAAACGATAAGATACCGAAAAACAAAAAACGGCGAAGACCGAACGGTACCTATGCACAATAGGACTTATAAAGCCTTACTTCTCGCCAAAAAACGCCAAACAGACCATAATTGCTATAATCCAGAAGGGCATGTATTTCTGAATATAAGATTTAAGCCTTATAAAGACACAAGAAAATTAGGCGGAAATCCACTAAGCAAAACTCATAACACCGCCTGTAAAATAGCCGGAATTGTGGATTTTACAGTCCACGACTGGAGGCATCACTGGGCTTCATGGTGCATTATGAACGGAATGGGAGAGGAAACTTTAAGAAGGCTTGGCGGATGGAAAAAATCTGACATGATAAAAAGATATGTAGCATTAAAAGTCGACTACATGGCTGATGAGCTAAATAAGATTAAATAAGCAAATTTTGGGCAACCGTTAAAACAAATACAAAAAAACAATACAAAAACAACAAAGTAACAACACGGTTGCCCGCCTTGGTAAGGGTGGGGTCGCAAGTCCGATTCTTGCTAGCGGCACCATTTATTGAAATGCACCTATCAAGGAGATCGGAAGAGCGTCGTGTAGGGAAAGAGTGTAGATCTCGG
>OODG01001207.1_pt1 | contig 17914 bp, 13 predicted proteins | sample 1671621 | NCBI WGS metagenome assembly OODG01 (sample SAMN06348175, study PRJEB24527) | human gut metagenome | biome: human gut; feature: ankylosing spondylitis patient; material: feces | host: Homo sapiens | place: China | collected 2015-10 | reverse complement strand
CCAAGGGCAAGACCATGATCGGCTGGGACGAGATGATCGATGCTGGTGTCTCTCCCGACAAGGCTGTCATCATGTGGTGGCGTCACGACCGCAAACACCAGTTGGTGAAAGCGCTCGAAAACGGCTACCGGGTGATTATGACCCCGCGCCGTCCGTTGTATGCCGATTTCATCCAGTACGGCGGTCATAAGGTGGGCCGTGTGTGGGGCGGTTACAACACGATCGAGGACATCTACCGTTTTCCCGAACCGATCATCCATCTGACACGCGATTATGAAGACCAGGTGATGGGCCTCCAGTTCTCCCTTTGGACGGAACGGGTCGCTGATGCCAAGCGTCTGGACTATATGACTTTCCCCCGCCTGGTAGCTGTCGCCGAATCCGCCTGGACTCCTGCCAAGTCGAAGGAATGCAGCCTCTTTATGCAGAAGCTCCCTTACTTCCTGCAATTCCTCGGTGAAAAAGGCATCTACTACTTCAACCCCTTCAACCCCGAATCTACACCCGAACCCAGTGCACCGGACAAGGACGATGTGTTGAAGAATGGATAAGATATATATGAAAAAGTGTATATTTGCGTCTGACGTAACAGAAAGATAAGAAAGGAAAACTGATATGGATTCGGATGTCAAAAACAAAGTGGAATATATCATTGCTGTGATAAGTGAGTTTGCTGCGGCACACTCACTTAACACATTGCAAGCCTATCGCTACTTGGAGAGGTTCAAAGGCCTCGACTTTGTGAGTCGTTTCTATAATGTGGAGCATACACTCTCGTTTGAAGACGTAATAGAAGATCTTACAGCATATTGCCACAGGAAAGGAGGGGCATTGGTATGATATTGTATCATGGCTCAAACACAGACATTGCAGAGATAGACCTTTCGGTGTCAAAGGTAGGTAAAGATTTCGGATGCGGTTTTTATCTTTCGGCTGATAAGGAGCAGGCTTTGGAACTTGCTGCCCGGAAAACGGAACAATTGGGAGTAGGGACCCCTATGTTGAACTCTTATGAATTTGACGAGAGTAGTTTGCACGGCAGAGGTCTGTCGGTTCTCGAATTTCAGGAATACAGTAGGGAGTGGGCCGAGTTTGTGTTGATGAACCGCCGGAATCGAACGCGTGTACCCTCGCATAGCTACGATATTGTTATTGGCCCTATTGCAAATGATTCGGTTGGCTTTCAGATACGACGGCTCACTTCCGGGTTGATAGATATGGATAAGTTTCTTGAAGAACTTAAATATATGAAGGACTATGCAGTACTTTTTCGGTACGGAGAAGTCTATCCGATATTTAACCAAAGTAAGTGGATTATGACCAAAGAACAATTTATGATAGAGGAGATTTCCAAGGAAATCGTACTGTTGCTTATGGAAGAGCACCAAATGGATATGCGTGAGGCTCTCAAGGCACTCTATACCTCTGATACATACAGCCGGCTCATAAATCTTGATACAGGGCTATATGCTCAGAGTACAGCCTATGTGTATGAATATCTTGAAAAAGAATTAGTAATGGGGAAAATGGTGTAAAGAACTTCCGGTCCCCGAACCCGGTGCCCCGATGTGTTGAAGAATGGATAAGATACAAAGCACTGTCTTTTGCCGTCTGCTTCAGCAGACGGATGAATAAATATCCGGCTTTGCCGGTTCCTCTGTGGGGGTTAGCCCCTTGAAAATAAGATATATTTTTTTCTTCCTACCGTCGGCTTCAGCCGACGGCAAGGGATATAGGTTCCTATTGCTTGGATTATATGCTGGTTTTTTTTAAAAACGGCTCATTTTGTCCCCTTTTTGGAAAAAGTGCAAAAAAAGGGGCTGGTAGAGGCTTGCCGGAAAACATATCTAAACAATTGATTACAATCTATATAGTGAAGTCTTTTATATACTGGTGGAAAGTACATTTTTTACCCTCTTTTTAAGGGTAGTTTTTGTCTTGTTTCTTGCTTGTATATTATTGGGAATGAATAAGATAGATGGCTTTTTCCAAAATGACTAAAAAAACGTACGTTTAAATTCGTCATTTTGGGAGAAGGTTCGGAAGGTTTGTCGCCAAAAGGCGGTTTTTCGTACAGCTAAGGCTATCTAATTGATAAGAAAGGATATAGGGGTACGAATTTTTTTACAGAAAAGAGTTGTGGTTTAAAAAGGAATGCGTATTTTTGTCTCGGAAAAATGACAAATTTAAAGGATCGTTTTTGCTATCAAAGTACAAATGTTAACACGTGTACATTATATATACGTGTACATAATGATAGTAAGAAGTAAGAACTGATATTTCAATTAACTGTATTATTAATATTAAAATTTAGATTATGAACAAGAGATTTTCTACTCTCGTTGCTGCGTTCGCAGCAATTGCTACTGTCTCTTATGCACAGATCGGTGACAAGTATGTGCATTTGAAGACCAGTTCTACTTACTTGACGGTTACAAAGGAGAATCCGGTAAAAGCCGACTCTGTAAAACTTGTATCTTTGGGCTTAAGCAAAGCTCAAAAAGACTCTGCTTTGTGGTTGCCGAAGTTTGTTGAAAAGATGGTTTCTGGCGACTCCGTATTCCAGTTTGTAAACAAAGCGACAAAGAAGAATTTGTCTTTTGCAGTGAAGAAAAATGGTGCTGGTGAGTATGGCACTATGATTGCTCCGGGGATTGACAAGTTTGTGTTCAAGACAGGTGTTGCTGGTGGTTCTGAAATCTATGCAGCTTATGGTCAGGATACGATTGTATCTATTAGTACTACTCCTGGAAAGCTAAATGTAGGAACTACATTGCCGAGTGAAAAATTTGAGATTGAAGCTCCTACTCCAATCTCTTTAACTACTGTCGCTGATTTGGCTGGTAAACTTTCTACTTTCAAATTCGAATTCAAAGGGAAAGACGGTGGAATCTTCACTGCTACGGATTTGATTCCGGTTCCTGTAACGGTTAGTGGTGTCAATAAATATCGTTTCCAGGTTGTAGGCCAGGAAAAGAGCACAAAAGGTACGAAGAAGGATCAGTATATCACTATTGATACGACAATGATCGGTTCCACAACTTCTATCCAGGTAGCTGCTTTCAAATTGGATACAATCGTTGCTGCCGGTGGTGCACAGTATCAGGGAGGTAACGAAGGTTTACAGACATTCAAATTGTCAATGGATTTGGGTAATGACTCAATCAGTATGACGACAGACTCTATTGTCCGTTTTGTAAATGGTAAATACGAAGTTGCTGTCAATGGTGGTTCTGGATATACCTACATCGTTGGTTACAAGACTTTCAACGGTGCGCCGGTATTGTGTATCGACTCTGCTGCTATCGAAGCTCCGTTCATCACACTTGCTAAAGGTACTCCGGTTAAATTGGCTGGTGGAACAGGTGTTTACTCTTTACAGTTGAAGGCTAAGGGTGGCAATACTAATGCTGCTTATAATGACAAGTATTTGGTAGGTGATGGCTCTACTCCTTCTGATGCTGTAGCAGCAGCTTCTGCCTATATTCCTTCTACCCAGTTCTATGTAAAAGAACATGAAGATGGCACTTATTCTATCCAAGGTCGTGAAGCTACTACTACTACTATAGCAACTCGGACGGGTTCTAATGGCGAAACTTATGGTGAAGCAATTGCTTCTACTTTGCTTTTGGATGAAGAACCGTTATATGCTGTTGATGTGGCAAATGGTGTTTATCACTTAGGTAAAGGTAATAACCAAGATACTCTTGTGTTCAAGAAATTGGATGTAGACTTGACAAATGAACATATCGGTTACAAGTACTATACAAAAGAAGAAATGGGTTATGGCGCTGTTAAGTTCAACTTAGCTTCTGCTGCTGCCGACGATATCTATTTGTCTTTGGTTCAAGATTCTGTAATTGCTGGCGCTAAGGGGGCTGAAAAGGCACTTGAATTGCGTTTGGTTGAAGGTGCAGAGATCACAACAGATACTGTTTATTATGGTGCTCAGGCATTAGGTGATACGTTGGTTCGTGTTGCTTATGCATTGGAACAGGCTTATGATGCAGAAGGACGTTTGGCTCACGAAGCTGTCGGCGGTGTTGAAGTTGTTAAGTTGAGTAAAAAAGCCAGCTTACAAAATCAGCGTTTCTTCTTTGTGGCAGGTCCTGCTGAAGATTCTTACAAGATCGTTGAAGCAGCGACTACTACTAATAACGATATACTCACATTGAACATCTCTAACTTGTCTGTGACTTACGATGAACCGGTTGCCGGCGTGGAAACTTACTTCAACATCGAAGGTGCTGAAGCTCCTGTTTATAAAAAGGTGGAAAGTGGTCACTATAATATCGGTAATGGTCTGGAAATGTTGACTGCATCTGATGGTGTTGCCAAGATGTTGCGTGTAGGCGACGAGCTGAAAGCTACTTCCACTGCTGACGATTTTTCTTTATATGTTGACTCTGCTTATGTAAATCGTGGTGAAGATAACACTGAATATGGTTACTATCTCTACAAAGGTGCAGAAGTTAAGAATGACACAATTGTTGGTACTATTTTGGCTGCTAAGGGTTCATTCAAAGCAACTGCTGCTACAGGCGATAGTGCGGTATTCCGTACAGCAACAATTGTAAAGGATACAATCGCTTATGAAGGTGATTTGAAAGATGGCAAACAGAATAAATATAAAGTTAGAGATGCTAAGAACACTTCTCTTGTAGGTTTCAAAGTGATTGAAGAAGGTGGTTATGAGATCGTTGCTTTGAACTCTGGAAAGAAGTTGGCCGTAGTGAATGGAGTCGTTATCTTCTCTAATAATGTTGCTCCTCTGACATTCACAACTGAAGCTGCTGAAGCTCCTACTGCAAACGAAGGTGTTGAAGTATCTGAAGTGAAAGTGATCGCTACTGAAGGTGGTGTTCAGATCGTAGGCGCTACCGGTAAGAAAGTTGTTGTCAGCAACATTTTAGGCCAGGTAGTGGCTAACACAGTTATCACTTCCGACAACGCAACTATCGCTGTTCCTCAGGGTGTGGTTGTAGTAGCTGTTGAAGGCGAAGAAGCGGTTAAAGCTATCGTAAAATAATTGATGAATAGATTGTAAATGTGTCGCGTACATCAGTGCGCGGCACTTTCGAAATATTAAAATCAAATAATTCTAAGATTCATCGTGTGGTATTCCCGGAACATCAGCTTTTACAGCTCTCCGTCCGGATCGACCAACTACCCCGCGAGGGCGAACAAGCGGTGAATATTAATACTAAAGTAATGAAATTAAAAAAGTTCATCTGCTCTCCTTCTGTGAAGACCGAAGCAGACAAAAAACAATCCCCTGTAGTCAATGATTGCAGGGGATTCGTTTTTGCTGGAAAGAAATAGGAAAGATACTTGATCTTCCGTCCTTTATGACGATATATTTACCGTCGAAGTAACAGGGTAACCGCATCAAAATTTTCCAATATGACGTTTTATCATATTGTTGAATAGGTATTAAATTGGCGAAATACGGTTCTTCATTTCACAAAAGCCCTCTCTTTTTTTAGCAGAAACAAGCAGATAATTCCGTAAACACCCCCATGTTGCCATCCTTAACATCCGGGTGTAGAGAGTCGGTACATCCGGGTGTAAGAGGGGGCAACATGGGGATGTCCGGCAACAAAAGTGCCTTGCCGGACAATAAAAACCACCCGGTTTTACCTATTTTATAGCCGTTTTTAGAGAAAAAGGCTCTGTTTTTTTGGGGTATATTTCATGCGATTTCCGGGTGTTGGTGCGGTTGCCCTGGTTGTTCAAACCTGTTTGAGAGGATTTCCGGCTTTTTTCCTATCTTTGCCGCCAATTAAGCAGTATCTGGAAAATTACGAAATTTTCCGCCATGAATGCATGCTTCGCCTAAAGAATTAAATCTCTTATTAATATAGTAATTAAGCAAAAAAATGAAACGTATAGTTTTTTTGGATTATGTACGCGTGTTCGCATGTTTCCTTGTTATGGTCGTCCACGCCAGTGAAAACTTTTACGGTGCCCCCGGTTCGACGGACATGGTGGGACCGCAAGCCTTTCTGGCAAATGAGTCAGACCGGCTATGGGTGTCCATATACGATGGGTTTTCGCGTATGGCCGTGCCGTTGTTTATAATAGTCTCCGCTTTTCTTCTTGCGCCGATGAAGGAAGGGCAGACCATGTGGCAGTTCTATCGTCGGCGTTGTATCCGCATTCTACCACCGTTTTTCATATTCATGATACTCTACAGTACTCTGCCGATGTTGTGGGGACAGATTGATGGAGCGACCTCGATCAAGGATCTGTCGCGGATATTTCTGAACTTCCCGACGCTGGCCGGGCATCTATGGTTTATGTATCCCTTGATCAGCATTTACCTGTTTATTCCTATCATCTCGCCCTGGTTGAGCAGAGTGACGGTCAAAGAAGAACGTTTCTTTATCGGGTTGTTTCTCTTGTCGACCTGTATGCCATATCTGAACCGTTGGTTCGGAGAAGTGTGGGGACAGTGCTTTTGGAACGAATACCATATGCTGTGGTATTTCTCCGGTTATTTAGGCTATCTTGTGCTCGCACATTATATACATGTCCATCTGACCTGGAACCGTTCCAAACGTTTTATTATCGGAATTGTTTCGATGCTCATTGGTGCAGCTATTACCATATATTCGTTCTATGTTCAGGCCGTTCCCGGAGAAATACTCCCCACGCCCGTGCTGGAAATAGGGTGGGCTTTCTGCACCATCAACTGTGTGTTGCTTACGGCCGGCACGTTCCTGATGTTCAGTTGTATTGAACTTCCCGAAACTCCGCGCTTCGTATTGGAACTCTCTAAACTCAGCTATGGGATGTATCTGATGCATATCTTTTGGCTCGGTCTGTGGGTGGCGGTGTTCAAGTCCGTCTTGCCGTTACCGACTGTTGCCGCCATTCCTGCGATTGCGACATGCACGTTCATTTGCTGCTTCGTGACAACCAAGGTTATTTCGCTCATTCCGGGCGGCAAATGGATCGTCGGGTAGAATATATTCGTTTGTTACTTTCGATTTTCACTTTGTAAGGGGTAAAAAGATCGTTATCCCTTCATTTATTCTAAAATCAGCGATAGCAATTCTGTAATCAGTGGCAGTGATTATATAATTGCTGTCGCTGATTTTGTAATTGCTGCCACTGATTACAGAATATTTCGTGTGTCCGTACCGAATTTTGGCGATCGAAATAGAGCGTATCAGAAAAAAAGTTTACATTTGCCACCGAATCGGTTCTGTATTTCCCGTTCGGGAATATGGATTAAAAGGGAATCGGGTGTAAATCCCGGACAGTCCCGCTGCTGTGAAGCTCCGTTTTAACATCTTGGAACTACTTTCGCCACTGACTTGTTATAATTAAGTCGGGAAGGCTTCAGGATGGGAGTCAGTCAGAAGACCTGCCGTTCATTATAAGGTTCATATCCTCGTGGGTTAGGCTATGGATGCGAAACATAAATACAATAAATATGATAAGAAAAGTTCTGATTGCGAATCGGGGCGAGATAGCTGTGAGGGTTATGCGCTCCTGTCGCGAAATGGGGATACGGTCGGTGGCTGTTTTTTCGGAAGCAGACCGGACGGCACGTCATGTCCTTTATGCCGACGAAGCGGTCTTGATAGGACCGGCAGCATCAAAAGATAGTTACCTGAATATCGAAAAGATCATCCGGGCAGCCAAGCAACACAAGGTGGATGCGATTCATCCCGGATATGGTTTCCTGTCCGAGAATGCGGATTTTGCCCGCCGGTGCAAAGAAGAAGGAATCGTCTTTATCGGCCCGTCGGCAGAAACGATGGAGGTGCTGTATGCACGTGCCAATGCACTGTATCGGGAAGATGCACAGAAGCCTTTGCGTAAATCGCACGAGAATCCATACATCAAGACTCTGTATGAGGAATATCTGGGTAAACCGCTGAGTGAGACTGCGGAGCGGTTGCTGCATACGCATTATTTCAATAAGGCGATTGATTAACTTATTAAAACGGAGAAACTATGTCAGATATCAAATTAGCCTGTGACGTTGCCGAACAAGTGCGTGCTATTTGTGACAAGCATGGCAACCAGCCGGGCGAACTTATCAATATACTTCATGAAGCGCAGCATCTGCACGGCTATCTGCCGGAAGAGATGCAGCGCCTGATTGCTGCAAAGCTGAATGTTCCGGTGTCGCGTGTGTATGGTGTGGTAACATTCTATACTTTCTTTACGATGACTCCTAAAGGTAAACATCCTATTTCGGTGTGTATGGGAACGGCGTGCTACGTACGTGGTTCGGAGAAATTGCTTGAAGAATTCAAGCGCGTGCTGGGCATCGAAGTCGGAGAGACGACACCGGACGGGAAGTTTTCACTTGATTGTCTGCGTTGCGTAGGAGCGTGCGGACTGGCACCCGTAGTGATGATTGGAGAGAAGGTGTACGGGAGGCTTCAGGCGGTGGATGTAAAGAAGGTGCTGGAGGAACTGGAGTAGCTTCGGTTATAAGGAAGCAGTTGCCGATAGCCTAAGGAAGCAGTTAGCGATAGCCTAAGGAGAGAGTTATTATATCAGACGGTATATAAACTCTTCCCTTAGGGAGCCAGGAGGTCTCTCCTTAGTGGGGTGGGAGGTCTTCCCTTAGTACACGATCTTGTTCAGTATGCCGTTGAGGTGGGCAATGGCTACTCCGTAGTTTGTCATGGGTACTTGTTGCGCACGTGCTTGTTCAATGCGACTCAGTACATACTTTCTATTGAACATACAGGCGCCACAGTGGATAATCAAATTGTATGGGGATAAATCTTCTGGAAAATCATTTCCGGAGACAATATCTATCTGCAATCCTTCACCTGTTCGCTTACGCAACAGGTGGGGGATTTTTACTCTGCCTATATCTTCTGTCAGTGGAGCATGGGTACAGGCCTCGGTTATCAATACACGGGATTGTTCCGTTAGTCGGTCGATGGTGAATGCACTTTCTACATAATAGTGTATATCTCCCTTGTATCCGGCAAAGAGCACGGAGAAGGAAGTGAGCCGGCTTTCAGCCGGTTTTTGTTCGTATACGGTGTGGAATACTTGCGAATCTGTGATAATTAATTGGGGGGGATTGGTAAGTGCGCATAGTGTATCTTTCAGCTTATCTGTGGTACAACTCATAACCAGGCATTTCTTGTCCAGAAGTTCGCGGATTGTCTGTACTTGGGGAAGGATAAGTCGTCCTTTAGGCGCCTGAAGGTCCTGGGGCATGACTAACACTACTACATCACCTTCTGCTACGAGGCTCCCAGTGATGGTTTGTTCTCCGAAATCGGCAGGTAACTTTTCCAGAATGGCGCGGTGGATGGCTTCGATACCTGTGCCGTCTTTGGCACTGACGATGATGGGAGGCTGTCCGCAATTTGCTTTTATCTGTTCTGCCAGTTCTGTCGTATTGGGGCGTGCGTCAGCTTTGTTCAGAAGCAATATGACAGGGATGCCTCGTTCTTTCAATCGTTGAAGCCATTCCTGTTCCTGTGCGTCTCCGGTTTCACAAAGCAACAGGGCGATGTCGGTTTTTCCAATTATTTTCAAGGTGCGTTCTACGCGCATTTCTCCCAGCTCGCCTTCGTCATCGAAGCCCGGAGTGTCAATAAGAAGGCATGGACCGAGTGGATGAATTTCCATTGCTTTTGTCACAGGATCAGTAGTAGTGCCGGGAGTGGGGGAGACTATAACGGTATCTTGCCCTGTCAAGGCATTGACAAGACTGGATTTTCCACTGTTTCGCCGTCCGAAGAGGGCGATGTGTAGGCGGTTGGCATTAGGAGTCTGATTCATTAGTCTCAATATTAAGGGGGTAATAAATGGGGATTTGATCATTTTAGGCGCGGATTACGCGGATCTCACGGATTAAAGGCTGCGCTATAAAAAATCCGCGTTCATCCGCGTAATCCGTGCCTAAAATCTGAAATCTCTTTTCCCTTCCTCTATCTCATGCAGGTTTCGCAGAGCTATTTCCCGGATTTTCGGATTCGGGATGCGTTCCATCTCTTCATGAATGAGGCGGATACCTTTCTCCCGGGTTTCGGGTGAAGCGTAATCTTCCAGATATTCTTTCAGAGTCATCAAGGCATTGGGCTGACAGCAATTTGCTATCTGTCCCCGCTTGACAAGAGACATGAAACGGTCACCTGTCCGACCTTCACGATAACAAGCCGTACAGAAACTGGGGATATGTCCCAGATCGAGCAACCAGTTTACAACTTCATCCAGTGTGCGGCGGTCGCTGATATCGAATTGGGCCGAGTTCTCTTCTTTCGTTTCCGGTACGGCATATCCGCCTACGCTGGTACGTGAGCCGCCACTGATTTGTGAAATACCTAATTCCAATACCTTACGTCGTACAGCTTCCGATTCACGGGTGGAAATGATCATTCCGGTGTAAGGCACTGCAATGCGGATTACCGCAACGAGGCGGCAGAACATTTCATCAGAAATGGCATTGGGGAAATCTTTTGTTTCAATATCATCCGCTGGGCAGATACGGGGTACACTGATCGTATGCGGTCCGACACCGAATGCCGCTTCCAGATGCTCGGCATGCATCAATAATCCTACGAAATCGTATCGATAGGTATTCAACCCGAATAATACACCTATACCTACATCGTCGATACCACCTTCCATGGCACGGTCCATAGCTTCGGTGTGATAGGAATACTTGCTTTTAGGACCTGTGGGGTGCAGGGTCTCGTAATTCCCCTTGTGATAGGTTTCTTGGAAAAGAATGTAAGTACCGATACCTGCATCTCTCAGCCGACGATAGTTCTCTACTGTTGTAGCGGCAATATTCACGTTTACCCGCCGGATAGCACCATTCTTATGATGAATACTATAGATGGTCTGAATAGATTCCAGAATATAATCGATGGGGTTGCGTAGAGGGTCTTCGCCGGCTTCCAGTGCCAGACGTTTGTGTCCCATATCCTGCAAGGCAATTACTTCCCGGCGTATTTCTTCCTGTGATAATTTCTTGCGGGCGATAGTGCGGTTCTTTGCATGATAGGGGCAGTAAACGCATCCGTTCACACAATAATTGGAAAGGTATAATGGGGCGAACATTACGATGCGATTGCCATATAGTTTTTGTTTAATTTCTCGTGCCAGATGGAAGATACGTTCCGTCAGGTCGGGCTGGTCGCATTCTAACAGTAGAGCGGCTTCACGATGGGACAAACCTTTGCATGAGGCTGCCTTTTCGAGCAGACTCTCAATGAGGGTACGGTTGTCTTTATTGGTGCGGGCATAGTCCAGCGTATCCAGTATCTCCTGGTGATCGATGAACTCTTCTGCCTGCTTTGAACTTACATTATACACGTTTTTTAGTGATTAGGGGTGAGTGATTAGTGATTAGTAGTCTCCTCTTTCTTTCGATATCCGGTATCCGATAACCGTCAGTTTTTCTTCTAATTGTTGTAAGCCTTCTGCAGCTTCGGCTCCCAAAGAGGCTTTGTTATCATAAAGTGAGTATTTGTTCCGTTGTTCCGGGGGAGAAAGGTTTGGCATTACTACGTTGGCTCCTGCCAGTATTCCGCGTTCTCGTCCATCCGGTGCGAGCGTTGCTAATGCTGTGGTAGAGGGTAATAACACCTTCGGATGCATTAACCGGAAGATGGAAAGAAGTTTCAGAGTCATCTCTATGCTTCCCGGCGGGCATGCTGCAAACGGGGTATCGTGGTGCGGAATAAAAGGACCGATTCCTATCATTTCAGGATGAAATTGCTCTATAAAAAGGAGATCTTCCACCAGATGATCGGTGTTCTGTCCCGGACTGCCTACCATAATACCTGTTCCTGTCTGATATCCTATTTCTTTCAGCCATGCCAAACATTGCAAGCGTTGTCTGATAGACATCTTATCGGGGTGCAGATGATGGTAATGCTCTTCATTATGCGTTTCGTGGCGAAGCAAATATCGATTGGCACCCGCCCGGAAGAAATGCTCGTAAGTCTCACGGGACTTTTCGCCTAATGATAGTGTGATGGCGCAATCCGGAAACTCACGATGTATAGCAGTAACAGTTTCAAGGATAAAATCATCTTTTACAGAGGATGTTTCACCACCTTGCAAGACGAAAGTCCGGAAACCGAGGGTATACCCTTCACGACAACATTCCAGAATATCCTCCCGTGTCAACTCATAACGGAGAACAGATTGATTTCCTTTCCGTATACCGCAATAATAGCAATTGTTACGGCAATGGTTGGTAATCTCAATCAGCCCACGAATAAATACCCGATTGCCAAACTGCTCAAGTGACACCTCCCGTGCCTGCTCCTGCAGATACTTTAAAGTATCAGCGTCTTGGCAAAGGAGTAGTGCTTTGTATTCTTCAGTACTTAATCGGTGTTCCTGGCGAAGTTTGTCAATCAGGGGAATTATCATATTCACTTTAAAGCTTGGAAGCTTCAATTAATAGGTTTTTTCCTGTTTAGCTAATTCTTGTACAAACTGACGTTTACCTGCGGCAATCTCATTGTGCGTACAAGGTCCGGTGATACAGCCACCTTCACATGCCATCACTTCTATAAATTGCCCCGGTGCTTTGCCTGATTTAGCATACGCCCGCAATGAACCGATGGTTTTCTTATCCAGATTAGCTACTTGGATGGCATTGATTTTGTCAGCTTCTTCTTTCAGATAGGCTTTTACTGCTCCCATTACGCCACCAGCCTGGGCAAATCCATGTGCCTCGCGCACGGATGCGAACGACATGGCATAAGGTTGCGATTGTTCCAACTGAATATTCAGTCCGTCCAATACAGATGCCACTTCTTCGAAAGTCATAACAAAATCTACAGCTTCATCACGCTGGGCCTCTTTACGTTTGGCTACACACGGGCCGATAAAAACGACTTTAGCATCCGGATGTTTCTCTTTGGCAATGCGTGCTGCATAATACATCGGTGAACCTGTGCCTGAAACATAAGGTTTCATGCCCGGAATATGTTTATTTACGAGTTCTATGTAGGAAGGGCAACAGGAAGTAGTCATAAACTTCTGTCCTTCTTCCAACTTCTCTATCAATTCATGTGCTTCGTTGCTGACCGTATCCATAGCTCCCTGAGCCACTTCGATGACATCAGTGAATCCTACAGCTTTGAGTGCACCATATACCTGTTCAATAGTAGTCTTGAATTGTCCCAGGATAGATGGTGCCACAATGGCCACTATTTTTTCTCCTTTGCGTATCTTGTGCAGGATATCGAATACCTGTGACACTTCGAAAATTGCTCCGAACGGACAAGCGTTGAGACACTTTCCGCAATAGATACATTTGCTTTCGTCGATGTGTTCGATACCTTTCTTATCCTTGCTGATAGCTTTCACCGGACAAGCCTCTTCGCAAGGTACTGGGATATAGACGATAGCATGATAGGGGCAGCTCTTGTGGCAAATGCCACAACTGATGCATTCATCATGGTCTATCCATGCCTGTCCGCTTTCCTTTACATGGACAGCTTTCTTCGGACAGTTGGTCTGGCAGCTACGGGCGGTACATCCGCGGCAAAGGTTGGTGATTTCGTAATTGATTTGTACGCAGGCGGAACATGCTTCATCAATCACACACATGATGTTATCTTTCGGCGTTCCGTTTTCTGCACGGTCCAGTGCATGTGCTGCATACTCTGATAATGGGGTTAATTCATCTTTTTCATCTTCCATATCCAGTCCCAGCAACGGCAGTGATTTGTATTTCCACACGGCGCGTTCTTTATGTACGCAGCAGCGTCCTGCATGTTTTGACCTTCTCGGACTCAATTCAATGGGAAGACGGTCTATTTTTTCTACAAGTTCGTTATCCCTCCACAGTTTTACCAGCTCTGTCAGCAATCTGTGGCGGACAATCATAATGTTGTTGGTAAATGCCATAATATTTATTCTCGGATTAGTTAGTCGGTAATTACGGTGCAAAGATAATGAAAAGTTATAGTTTCTATGAACCTTTCTACCCTCAATATGCTTATCTTTGTATCAGAATAAAAAAACGAAATTGACGATGAAAGACTTTATTTACTATGCACCCACACAGGTTGTGTTTGGAGCATTATCGGAAGATAAAACAGGGAAATTGGTGAAGCAATATGGCGGCACTAAAGTCTTGGTACATTATGGCGGACAGAGTGCGGAGCGTTCCGGTTTGCTGGATAAAATATGCCGGGCATTGGAGGCGGAAGGTATTGCTTACGTAAAACTGGGCGGGGTGGTTCCTAATCCACGTTTGTCGAAAGTACACGAGGGTATTGAATTGTGTCGGAAAGAAAAGGTTGATTTCATTCTTGCCGTAGGTGGCGGTAGTGTGATTGATTCTGCGAAGGCGATTGCTTTCGGTGTACCTTATGAGGGTGAAGTCTGGGATTTTTATATGGGACGAGCCCATGCGGAAGCTTGTCTGCCGGTTGCTACCGTGCTGACAATTCCTGCTGCGGGGAGTGAAATGAGTAACAGCACCGTAATAACCAATGAGGACGGTGATTTGAAAAAAGGTTATTCCAATAATCTGTGCCGTTGCAAATTTGCTGTGATGAATCCGGAACGGACTTATACATTACCCAGCTATCAGACAGCTTGTGGTGTAACGGATATCATGATGCATACCATGGAACGTTATTTCTCTCATGATGACGATATGACGGTGACTGATGCCATTGCTGAAAGTATTCTCCGTACGGTAAAAGATAGCGTTTTTGAAGTACTGAAAGAACCGGAGAATTATGTACATCGTGCCCAAATTATGTGGGCAGGTAGCTTGGCACACAATGATTTGACGGGATGTGGAACAACTGGTGACTGGGCAACACACCAGCTTGAACATGAACTGAGTGCACTATTCGATGTAGCACATGGTGCAGGTCTGGCAGCTCTTTGGGGAAGCTGGGCACGGTATGTCTACAAAGAAAATGTAACCCGTTTTGCTCAGTTTGCCGTGAATGTGATGGGTGTAACAAATGATTTCAAATCACCCGAACATACCGCTTTGGCAGGCATTGAAGCCATGGAAGATTTCTATCGCGCAATTGGAATGCCGGTTAGTATTTGCGAGCTGATAGGGCGACAGGCTACTGACGAAGAAATCAAACTCATGACAGATAAATGCAGTTCCGGTGGTAGTGCAACAACCGGAAATTTGAAGGTTTTACATCGCGATGATATGAAAAATATCTATCGCATGGCAAATAGATAACGGATTTTTTATTGTTTTTCTGACAAATACTTGTTATCTTTAGGGGCATATATCAATTGGGGGGTAGTAAAAAAGTCCTGACCCACAGGCAAAGAATATGAGAATACATTTTGAAATTAGAGAAAAACTACCTGAAATTATCGAAGAGATCCTGAATTGTGAGAGATGGACAACTTTAGTAAAAGAGGATATTTCAGGCAGAAAGTTGGTTGTCATCCGTGATCCGAATTACAATTCGGAGGCGACAGTAGAAATCTATGCCCGCGAGATTACCATCAAGACGGCATGGTCAAACTACACGTATCGCTTGTTTGTTTTGGGTGATAATGTTTGGTGTGAGTACAATGGTGCTTATCGCGGATTGTTGGAACAAAATCTATTGCCTACCATCACTCCCAGGGAAGGTTTGTTGGAATCTGAGGTATTGGATAGCTCTTTGTACGGGAGTGAAAAGAGGAAACTCAGAGAGTATGCTGAAGACAATTTGAAACTGAAAAAATTCCGACGAGAGAACTTTAATGAAGATCGTACAGGTGTGGCTCATTTTGACCATCCCAAGAGGGTATATGACGAATTCATTAAAGAAGATTACGTGGTCCCATCTTCCGACGAATAGCGAGGTAGGAAGATGATCATCAGTGCCAGTCGCAGGACGGATATACCTGCTTTTTATTCGGAGTGGTTTCTCAACCGGATAAAAGAAAGGTATGCTCTGGTACCTAATCCGTATAATCCTAATATGATCAGCAGGGTCAACCTGGACCCTGCTGTCATTGATTGCATTGTCTTTTGGACGAAGAATCCTGCACCGATGATTGATAAACTGGACAGATTGCAGGACTATAAATACTATTTCCAGTTTACACTGAATCCGTACGGAACGGAACTTGAAAGTAAACTGCCACCACTTCAAAAGCGTATAGATACATTCAAACGCCTTTCTGATAAGATAGGAAGGGAGAAAGTGGTGTGGCGATATGATCCTATTCTTACGAATGAACAATACACAGTTACTTTCCACCAAGACAAATTTGCAGAAATGGCATTTGCTTTGCATGACTATACTGAAAAGTGTATGCTGGGCTTTATTGATCATTATCCGCATGTGCGTTCCTTTCTCCGTGAATTTCATATCGAGCCGTTGATAAAGGAAGATATCGATGCCATGGCCATTTCATTTAAGAAGACTGCGGATGAATGTTCGATGGAGTTGGATACTTGTACAACGAAGGTCGACTTATCTCATTTGGGTATTTCGGGTGGAGTGTGCGTTGACAATAGGTTGATTGAACGAATTGTCGGATATCCTATTACTGCCCGTAAAGACAAGAATCAGCGGGACATTTGCCGTTGTGTGGAAAGTATTGACATCGGCACTTATGAAAGCTGCCTCAATGGCTGCATTTATTGCTATGCTATTAAAGGTAATTATAATACGGCAAAATTTAACCGGAGTAAACACGATAAGGATTCTCCGATGCTAATAGGAGAAGTGGATAAGGACGCAGTGATTAAAGAACGGGAAATGAAGAGTCTGCGTACCGATCAGCTTTCTATGTTTTATTAAAAAATCATTCTGACCGGAAACAATTATTGCTTGGATTGTTGTACCTGATAAATAACTTATAATTTAGTGTATCCTTAAAATAAAGAGCATGGAGAAAGAGACTGAGCAAGAATTGATCAAAAAGATGATTGGCTTTCAGAAAGAGGAAATAACGTCGAGTATTATATACCGGAAGTTAGCGGCAAAGGAAAAGGATATTCATAACCGGGAGATATTGCAACGTATTGCAGAGGATGAAAGTAGGCACTACGCCACACTACGAGGCTATACTCATCAGGATGTCAGTCCTAATCGTTTTGAAATCTGCTTTTATGTATGGTTAGTGCGTCTGCTGGGTGTTACGTTTGCCGTTCGTCGTCTGGAACTGGGAGAGAAAGAAACGAGTGGGGTATATTCCCAATACCCGAGTATGGAACACTTTGCTGAGATGGCGCGGGATGAGCAGCACCATGAAGAAAAGCTTATTGAAATGATAGATGAGGAGCGCTTGCAATATATGGGTTCAGTGGTCTTGGGGCTGAATGATGCCTTGGTGGAGTTTACCGGAGCATTGGCAGGTTTCACACTGGCACTGAATGATACGAAACTGATTGCGCTGACCGGCAGCATTACAGGGATTGCAGCGGCACTTTCTATGGCTTCTTCCGAATACCTTTCCACTAAATCAGAAAAGACTCATAATAAGCGTCCGGTTAAGGCAGCTATTTATACGGGGATAGCTTATATCATAACCGTAGTGGCTTTGGTAGGTCCGTTTATCTTATTGTCAAGTCCTGTTCTGGCTTTATGCATCATGCTGGTGATGGCATTGCTGATTATTGCCTTTTTCAACTATTATTATGCCATTGCCCGTAATGAAAGCTTTAAACGCCGTTTCACGGAGATGGCGGTGTTGAGCTTCTCCGTGGCCGGAATCAGTTTTCTGATAGGTTATTTGCTGAAGACAGTGACGGGAGTAGGGGGATAGGCATATCCGGATACCGGACTCCCTTTAGATATCCTCAGTGTACAACTGACTACCCGAACGAAATTTACTTTTCATGAAACGTACCAGTGATACCGGATGATGGATACTCTTGAAGCCTATGAGGCTTACACCTATGAATGGGCTATGAATAATGCTGCAATAAGTAAACTGTTAATAGGAGAATGATTTAAAAAGCTCTGAA
>OODG01001193.1_pt1 | contig 18046 bp, 11 predicted proteins | sample 1671621 | NCBI WGS metagenome assembly OODG01 (sample SAMN06348175, study PRJEB24527) | human gut metagenome | biome: human gut; feature: ankylosing spondylitis patient; material: feces | host: Homo sapiens | place: China | collected 2015-10 | reverse complement strand
CGCCTGCAGGAGGTTGAACTCCTCGTTCTCGTAGACCACCTTCTTCGTCAGTCCGTAGCAGTTCAGCGGCTTGCCGCGCAGCGAGAAGACCGCCTGCGTACGCACGTCGCGGCTCTTGGTGATGGAGCCTGACGCCGAGTTGCCCTCCGTGATGAAGATCATCGACTGTTCGGCCAGCTCGTTGCGGTCCGTGCGGTGGATCTTGCAGTCGCGCAGTTTCTTGTTGTTCAGGCTCACCTTCTTGGCCGTCTCGCGGGCCTTCTTCTGGATGCCCGAGATCGCCTTGCGCTCCTTCTCGTTCTCGACGATCTTCCGCTGGAGAATCTGCGCCGTCTCGGCGTGCTTGTGCAGGTAGTCGTCGAGGTGCTTGGTGAGGAAGTCGGCCACGAAGTTGTTGACCGAGACCCCCGGTTCGACCTCCTTCGAACCGTACTTGGTCTTCATCTGGTTCTCGAAGATCGGGTCGGTGACCTTGATCGAAATGGCCGCGATGATCGACGTGCGGATGTCCGAGGGGTCGTAGTCCTTGTGGTAGAACTCCTTGACCGTCTTGGCGACGGCGGCGCGCAGGGCCGTCTGGTGCGTGCCGCCCTGCGTGGTGTGCTGGCCGTTGACGAACGAGTCGTAGCTCTCGCCGTAGCCCGTGCCGTGGGTGATCACCACCTCGATGTCCTCCCCCGTGAGGTGGATGGGCGGGTAGAGCGGGTCCTCGGTCATGTTGTCGTTCACGAGGTCCAGCAGACCGTTTTTCGAAACGTAGCTCTTGCCGTTGAAATTGAGCGTCAGACCCAGGTTCAGGTAGCTGTAATTGCGGATTTTCTGCTCGACGTATTCGAGGTTGTAGGCATATTCGCCGAAAATCTCCTTGTCGACGCGGTACGAGATGAACGTGCCGTTCTTCTCGTTGACGCCGCTCTCCCACCTGTCGCTCACTTCGAGACCCTTGGCGAAGGTCACCGTACGGGCCTCGCCGTCGCGGACCGAACGGGCCGTAAACTCTTCGGAAAGCATGTTCACGGCCTTGACGCCCACGCCGTTCAGGCCCACGGTCTTCTTGAAGGCGTCGCCTCCGTACTTGCCGCCCGTGTTCATCTGCCCGACGGCCGCCGCGAGCGACTTGAGGGGGATGCCGCGGCCGTAGTCGCGCACCGTAACGACGTTGTCGGCCAGCGTGATGTCGATCTGCCGGCCCGCGCCCATGATGAATTCGTCGATCGAGTTGTCCACGACCTCCTTGATCAGCACGTAGAGCGCCTCGTCGGGCTGCGAACCGTCGCCCACCACGCCGACGTACATGCCGGGGCGCAGGCGGATGTGCTCCCTCGGCGAGAGGGTCACGATGGCGTCGTCGCCGTAATTGTTTGCGTTCGAGTTGGTATTATTGAGTAAATCTGCCATAACTTAATTAAGGTGAAAAGTGAAAGGTGAGAAATTAAAAAATCGGCGGGAAGTTCAACGCAACTTTTTTTTGAATTTTTCGTGTTCCAACCTTTATTTGCGACATTTCACTTTTGATCTTTCACTTTTAACTTTTCGTTTCTCACTTCTCCCAGCGCCGTGCACATCCGTTCATGCACCTCCTGCATCAGTTCATGCGTCTCCAGCGCGGCGACCCGTTCGGCCGGAACGGGAGGCAGCACGCGGACGGTGATCCGGTTGCCCCAGTTGAATGCCAGGTTCTTTTTGATCAGCGTCTTGGTTCCGTCCAGCACCACGGGAAGGATCTCCGCGCCGGCCTCCTTGGCCAGCGTGAAGGCCCCGGCCTTGAAGCGGTGGATCTCACCGTCCTTCGAGCGCGTGCCCTCGGGAAAAATCGCCACCGAAGCCCCGCGCGAAATCCACTTTTTCCCGTCGCGGACCAGCTGTTCCAACGCCTCGGCGGCGTGGCCGCGGTCGATGCAGATGTCGCCGTGCAGCAGGAGGAACTGGCCGAAGAAGGGCGTTTTGAAGACCTCGCGCTTCGACACCCAGCGGAAATTGAGCGGAATGTAGTAGAGCGCCGGGATGTCGATCACCGTGTTGTGGTTGATGACGATGACGTAGCGCTTCTTCCGGTCGATCAGTCCGCGTCCGATGACCCGCTGCCGCCAAAAGGGCGGCAGGAAGAAGAAAATCCGCACCAGGATGCGCGACAGTTCATGCACCGTCCGGCGCCCCCGGTCGAAGGGATAGCAGACGACCAGCGCAAGGGCCGACAGAATCATAAAAAGCGTGCACAAAAGCACCAGCAAAAGGTAGTATAAAGCACTTAACATACGATCATCGTTCTATTACAGCATTTGTAAAACAGACTGTCCGAACCCGCGGCCGCGGGCCGCGTCCACAAATCCGGCCCGCCCCGGATTCCCGCCTCCGGGAGGGACCCGGCAAAGGGCGCAGCCGGTTGAAAAAAGCCCGTATCAGACGTCCGGGGACAATTAGCCACATTAATTCAATTTGCAAATTTAGGAATTATTTCCCGGGATTCCTACCCCGCCAGTCGGCGAATTTTCAACAAAATATTCACTGCACCTGTTTTCAGGAGGCGAAAAAGCGGGACCGCGAAAAAAAGTTGCGGAAAAATTTGGTTCGCAGCCGGGGGGGGGTATCTTTACACCCGGAAAACACCCCCGCAAGAACCGCGGGCCTCCATATATATAAGTATCGAAAATTTTCTGAAATTTACAGTACTATGTCTTGCATAGTATAAATATTATTACATATCTTTGCACTGACAAATAAAGTGCAAAACAGAATATTATGAAAAGACTGATCCTCCTTATCGTAACGCTCGCAGCGGCCGCGACCCGGCTCTTTGCGGCGCATCTCTGCCCCTCGACGGGCCGCGTGGTGGACGAACAGGGAAAAGCCGTCGAATACGCAACGGTCGTCCTGCTGAAAGGAACCGAGCAGGTGGCCGGCATGGCCACCGACGCCGAAGGACGTTTCGCGCTGAAAGCAGCTCCCGGCGAATACACGCTTCTGATTCAGTACCTCGGATTCGACCCCGTGAAAAAGCCGGTGCGCGTGGAGCAGGAGAACCATCTGGGCGATTTCGTGATGCGGACCTCGGCGACCGGCATCGAAAGCGTGGAGGTAAAGGCCCGGCTGGTGCGCCGCGAGGCCGACCGGTTCGTGGTCGACGTGGCGAACGCCCCGGCGGCCATCGGCAAGGACGGCATCGAACTGCTGGAACGCGCCCCCGGCGTATGGATCGACGGGGAGAAAATATCAATCAACGGCAAGAGCGGCTCGAAGGTCTACGTCAACGACCGCGAACTGCGCATGGAGCCGGAACAGCTGCTGACCTACCTGCGGTCGCTCCGGGCCGAGGAGATTCAGAAAATAGAGGTCGTGCCCACCTCGGGCGCCGACTACGACGCCGACTCGGCGGGAGGCATCATCCGCATCACGCTCAAAAAACGCCGCGAGAACGGCGTCAACGGCTCGGTGGCGTTCAACACGACGCAGGGAGAGATCGTACACAGGTACAATCCGTCGGCCAACATCAACCTGCATTCGGGCCGCGTGGACTTCTACGCCTCGGCATGGGGATCTTTCGGAAAGGACGAGACGACCACCGGCGAGCAGACGCGCTACGAGGCCGCGGACAAGGAGCTGAACGCACATTCGTCGATGAAAGGCCGCAACCGCAGCCTCGGGGCCAGCGCCGGCGCGGTGGTCGAGATCGACAACAGGAACAGCGTCGGCGCGGAGTTCGAGTACTGGCGCAACCGGAACGGGGAGCCGAACGACACCTACACGGATTTCCGGAACGCCGGCACGGTGACACGCACGGACAGCCATTTCGACAAACTCGACATCCGCAACAACTACTCGGCGACGTTCAACTACATCCGCAAGATCGACACGCTCGGCTCGACGCTCAAACTCCTTGCCGACTACACGCGCCGCGAAACCGACTCCGGAAACGACAACTTCAGCCGCATGACGGCTCCGGGAGCAACGGCGGATTCGACCTACCGCGACAACACCGAGAGCGTCTACAACATCGCCACGGCGACGCTGGCCCTCGAAAAGAGGTTTTCGCCCCGCTGGACGCTCAAGGCCGGAGCCAAATACACCTACAACGACATGCACAACGACGCGCTCTACGAATACCTCAAGGGCGACGCATGGACGCGCAACGACAACCAGAGCTTCACGATCGACTACACGGAGAACATCGCGGCGGCCTACGCCGTCGCCTCGGCGCAGCTCGGCCGCTGGGGCCTCGTGGCTGGTCTGCGCGGCGAATACACCCACACGACGGGAAAAAGCGTCGGACAGGATTATTTCTCGCTCTTTCCAAACGCCAACGTCTCCTTCGCCCTTTCGAAGGAGAAAGGATGGTCGCTGATCGCCCAATACGCCCGGACCATCGAACGGCCGCGCTTCTGGTGCCTCAACCCCCAGCGGATGCAGATTTCGGACTACACCTACCAGACGGGAAACCCGTCGCTCGACCCGGCGTTCAAGCAGGACGTGAACCTCACGCTGGTGGCCGCCCACAAATACACCCTCACGGCCGGCGTGCAGCTCGTCAGCGGCGAGATTCAGCAGACGATACAGGCCGACCCGGAGAATCCCGACCTGCTGCAACTGGCATGGGTCAACTACGACCGCACCAAAAACTATTACGTCTCGGTCAATCTGCCTTTCCAGCCCGCGAAATGGTGGCAACTGAACGCCAACTTCACCTACATGCGCCACGGTGAGCGCGTCGAACAGCACGGCGCCGAAACTTTCTACAACTGGGCATTCGGCAGCATCTCGACGACCTTCACGCTGCCGGCTAAATTCTACATCGACCTCTCGTACAACTATCAGAGCCGCATCGACCTGGGCAACTGCTGGGTGCTGCCCGACCACCGGTTGCAGGCCGGCGTGAAGAAACGCTTCGGCGACCGGTTCACCGCCTCGTTCTCGGTGCAGAACCTTCTGGACCAGGGACAGGTGATCGGAGCGCACGGCGACGGATTCGTCCGCACGATGAACGCCCGGCAGACGTGGAGCAACCGCTCGTTCCGAATCGGGCTGGCTTCGCCGCCGCCGAACAGCTCGGTGAACACGCGGCTGAAGTTTTCGTTGATGGCGCGGAAGCTGTCGGTGAAGATCTCCCGCATCTGGGCGGAAAGCTTTGCGATCATGCGGCTCAGCTCGTTGCGGCTCTCCTCCACGTCGGTCACCTGACGGGACAGATCATCGTAGCGGGCTTTGACTTCCTTGTACTCCTCGATGGCGCTCACATTCACGCTGCCAAGGGCGCGGATCTTGCCGCGCAGGTCTGCCACCTGTGCCCGCAGAGCGGGCAGGCTGTCGAACTCCACGCACAGCTCCTCGGCCTGACTGACTGAGAGCTGGTACTCGTCCCACAGCTTTGCCACGGTCTGGTCGTACTCGGTCTCGGCAGCAGCCTTGCGCTCGGCAAGGCGTGCCATCTCCCGGCCCATCTCCTCGCGGCTGTCGGAGGCGGTGCGGGCCTTTGCCAGCGCTTCCGTTTCCTTCTGCTGGCAGGCAAGCCGCTTTTCGGTGGCTTCGCGGATGGCCTGCTCCTTTTGGGTGATGGTGGTCTGGCTGTCGGTCTTGGCCTTGCGGATAGCTTCGATCTCGGTGCGGCAGGTTTCGCTGCGGGCCGCAAGGGCGGCAAGGCTTTCTTCCAGCGCGGTGCGGCGGGCAGCGGCATCCTTGGCGCGCTGCTCCAGCGCAGCGATCTGGCTGTAAGCCAGCTCTGCATCCTTGCGGCGGGTCACCTGTTCCAGCCGCTTGGCGCTGAGCGCCTGTGCCAGCTGGTTCTGCTGGGTCAAAAAGCTGTCGCTGCCCTCTGCGATGCGGCTCAGCTCGGCAGTCAGCTGCTCAATCTGCGCCGTCAACTCTGCCTGCTGCAAGGCAGCGGCATCGGCCTTGGCGCGGCTGTCGTTCAACGCAGCCTGCAAGGCGTCCATCTGCTGCTGTGCGTCCCGCGCGGCAGTTTCCAGCTGGGCAGCGGCGGCTTCCAGCCGCTTCTGCTCCGCCTCTGCACGCACCCGGTCGTTGGCGGCAGTGATCTGCTCGCTGGCGGTGGCGGTCAGCTCTGCCTGCAAAGCATCTGCCTGCTCTTTACACTGGTCAGTCTTTTCCTGTGCGGCAAGGCAGTCCTTTTGCAGCTTGGCCGCCTTCAGGCGCAGTTCTTCCATCTCCTGCTTGCGGGTAAACAGACCGGCGCTGCGCTGCACGCTGCCGCCGGTAAAGCTGCCGCCTGCATTGATCACCTGTCCGTCCATGGTGACCACCTTGTTGTGGTAGCCGTTGTCCCGCGCCACGCGGGAGGCCTCGTTGATATCCTCCACCACGATGATGCGCCCCAGCAGGTTCGAGACGATATTCTCGTACCGGGGGTCGGCCTGCACCAGCGCAGAGGCCAGCCGTGCCGTGCCGGACAGCCGTCCCCGGAACACGCCGGGCTGCACGGTATCCAGCGGCAGAAAGGTGGCACGGCCTGCATGGTCGTTGCGCAGCAGGGCGATAGCGGCTTTCGCAGCGGCTTCGTTCTCCACCACAATGTTCTGCAGTGCACCGCCCAGTGCGGTCTCGATGGCAACCTCGCACCCGGGCTCCACTTTCAGGATGGTGGATACCGGCCCCAGAATGCCCCGCAGACGCCGTGCCCCGGCGGCGCGCATGACCGCGCGCACCGAGTTCTGGTAGCCGTCCATGTTCTTTTCCAGCTCCCGCAGCACCGAAAGGCGCTGCCGGGCGGCATCCAGTTCCCTGCCCAGCCGCTGCTCAGCGGCATCGGCTTCGTCCAGTGCGGCCTTGCGGCTGCGCAGCTTGAGCTCCAGACCGGAGCGGATGTTGCCCAGCTGCTTTTCGTTTTCCTCCAGCGTCTGCCGGTATTTTACGGTATCGGCCAGATCCTGCTTGGTCTCTTTCAGCTGTGCGACGGCATCCCGGGCGCTCTGTTCCAACGCGGGCAGACGCTGCCGGGCGGTGTCTCCGGCGGCTTCGGCGGCAGCCTGTGCCACCTGTGCCTCGGTGCGCTTTGCGGTGTGGTCGGCAAGCTCTGCCCGCAGGCTGTCCTTGCGGGCACCGCTGGCGGTGCTGGCATCTGCCAGCCGGGCAAGCTCGGCGTTCAACGCCTCGATCTCTGCCGCAAGCTTTTCGCCTGCCGCCTCCATGGTCTTTGCCACGGCGCGGTGGCGCTGCAAAGCGGCATCCGCTTCGGCAGTATCCTGCTGCCCGGCGGCGATCTCCTGCTGCAGGGAAGCCGCACTTTCGTCGTTGCGCAGAATATCGTTTTCCAGCACAGCGATGCGGCTTTCGGAGCCGCTGATCTGCTGGGTGATGCTGCGGATATCCCCATTCAGGCGCTCGACAGCAACCGTCAGCTGCTGTGCCTGCATACGGATCTCCTCAGCCTCCTGCTCGGCGGCCTTGGTTTCCCGGTCAAAACGCTCGTAGTCGGTCTGGGCGGTCTCGTAGTCCCGCACCTGCTGGCGCACAGCTTCCCGGGCGCGGTGCACCCCATCGGTCCACAGGGTCACTTCCAGCGTTTTGCGCTGGGCGCTCAGTTCCAGAAACTTCTGTGCCTTGGCGCTCTCTTTTTCCAGCGGATCCACCCGGCTTTCCAGCTCACCAAGGATATCCCGCAGGCGCTCCAGGTTCTCGCCCGCTGCGGCCAGACGGCGCTCGGCCTCGGTCTTGCGGTAGCGGTACTTGGCAATGCCGCAGGCTTCCTCAAAGATCTCGCGGCGCTCGCTGCTTTTGGCTGCCACGATCTCCGCAATGCGTCCCTGCCCGATGACCGAATAGCCATCCCGGCCGATGCCGGTATCCAGCAGCAGCTCGTACACGTCCCGCAGACGGCATACCTGCCCGTTGATGGTGTACTCGCTGTCGCCGGAGCGGTAGTATTTGCGGCCGATGGTCACCTCGTCCGCGTCCACATCCAGCGTGTGAGCGGCGTTGTCCAGCGTCAGCCGCACCTGCGCAAAGCCCATGGGGCTGCGCTTGCGGGTGCCGCCGAAAATGACGTCCTCCATTTTGCCGGCGGCACGCAGCTGGCGGGAGCTGGTCTCGCCCAGCACCCAGCGCACTGCGTCCGAAAGGTTGGACTTGCCGGAGCCGTTGGGGCCCACCACGCCGGTGACGCCGGTATCAAAACTGATCTTTACCTTATCGGGAAAACTTTTAAAGCCCTGGATCTCCAGTTCCTTGAATACCATTTACTTTTCCTTTATCACGCCCAGCAGCTTGAGTGCTTCCTTGGCGGCACACTGCTCGGCGGCCTTTTTGCTGCGTCCCTCGCCCCGCGCCACGCGGTCGGAGTTAAAGCGCACCGCCACCACGAAATGCTTGTCGTGATCCGGGCCGGACTCGCTTTCCACCACATAGCTCAGGCGCTCTTCCGGGTTCTGCTGCACGATCTCCTGCAAACGGGTCTTGTAGTCCGCCTCGGCGTGCTTGCCCTCAGTGATGAAGGGCAGGATGAACTTGCGCGCCACCTCCATGCCGCCGTCCAGATACAAGGCGGCAATAACGGCCTCGAAGGCGTCCGACACCACACTGGGACGGGTGCGGCCGCCGCAGCGCTCCTCGCCGCGGCCAAGGCGCAGATACTCACCAAGGTCGATCTCCTGTGCAAACTGGAACAGTGCACTCTCGCTGACAAGGCTGGCGCGGATGCGGGTCAGGTCGCCCTCCGGGCGGTCGGCGTAGGCGTGAAACAGGTAGTCTGCGGATACGATCTGCAAAACGCTGTCACCCAGAAACTCCAGCCGCTCGTTGTGCTTGACCGGGGTGCGGCTCTCGTTGGCGTAGCTGGTGTGGGTAAGCGCGATTTCCAGCAGTTCCGGGTTTTTGAATTTGTAACCGATGATAGTTTCCAACTGATGGCTCATGGTCGTTTTTACTCCCTTTTATTCCTCAGTTTTCTGTGCTGCAGCCAGCTCGTCCAGTGCGGACTGCATGGTGCCGCACAAATCGTTCTCCACGCAGATCTTTGCCTGCCGGATGGCGTTTTTGATACCCTTTGCCTTGGAGGAGCCGTGTGCCTTGATGACCGGCTGCTTTGCGCCAAGGAAGGGCGCGCCGCCGTACTCCTCGCTGTCCATCTGGTGCTTCAGGTCAGTAACGCCGCCCTTGAGCAGCAGATAAGCCAGCTTGCCGCCAAGGTTTGCAAGGAACATCTGCTTGAGCATACCCAGCAGCATCTTTGCCACGCCCTCAGTCAACTTGAGGATGACGTTGCCGGTAAAGCCATCGCAGACCACCACGTCCACCTCACCGTTGGGCACATCACGCGGCTCGATATTGCCCACAAAGCGGATGCCCGGGGTGGTCTTGAGCAGCTGGTGGGCGTCCCGCAGCACGGGAGTGCCCTTGCTCTCCTCGGCACCGTTGTTGGCCAGTGCTACGCTGGGGTTTTTGCGTCCCTCTACTTTGTTCACATAGCAGCTGCCCATGACCGCAAAGGCGGCCAGCATCTCCGGGCGGCACTCCACGTTGGCACCGCAGTCCAGCAGCAGATAAGCCTGCCGCTTTGCGGGCACCATGGTAGCCAGTGCCGGGCGCTTGACACCCCGCAGGGTGCGCACGATGAGGCTTGCGCCAACGTGCAGCGCACCGGTGCTGCCGGCAGAGACAAAGGCATCGCCTTTGCCCTCCTTGAGCATATTCAGACCCACCACGATGGAGGAATCCTTCTTCTGGCGGATGGCGCGGGCGGGCTCGTCGCACATTTCGATGGTCTCGGTGCAGTTCACCAGCTCGATGCCGTCCAGCGGAATATTGTGCTCGGCGGCGGTCTTGCGCACCAGCGCCTCGTTGCCCACGCCGATGAGCTGCACGCCGTACTCCTTGACGGCCTGTGCAGCGCCTTCCAGAACAGCCAACGGGGCGTTGTCGCCGCCCATCATGTCCACAATGATCTTCATACCTGTTTTCTCCTTTCAGGTGGTTTGCCTTACAGAGCAGTTTCCTCCAGCCAGTGCTGGAAGCTGGCAACAGCGCGCTCGGCCTGTGCCATGTAACGCAGCCGCTTGTCCCGGGGACGGGTCTCGGCGGGCAGCGGCGGCAGAATGCCCATGTTTGCGCCCATGGGCTGGAAGTTCTTGTTCTCGGTGGTCAGGTACTGCACCAGCGCACCGCACATGGTATCGGCGGGCGGCGGGGGCAGCTGTTTGCCCTCCAAGCGGGCGTAGAGATTGCGTGCTGCCAGCAGACCGCAGGCGGCGCTTTCCATATAGCCCTCAAAGCCGGTGATCTGCCCTGCAAAAAACACGTTGGGGTGTGCTTTCAGGCACAGCTGGGCGCTGAGCACCCGGGGCGCATCCAGAAAGGTGTTGCGGTGCATCACACCGTAGCGCACAAACTCCGCATTTTCCAGCCCGGGGATCATGCTGAACACCCGCTTCTGCTCACCCCATTTGAGGTTTGTCTGGAAGCCCACGATGTTATACAGGGTGCGCTCTTTATTTTCTGCGCGCAGCTGCACGTTTGCCCAAGGGCGGTGGCCGGTGTTGGGGTCTACCAGACCCACCGGGCGCAGCGGGCCGAACCGCATGGTGTCGGCACCCCGGGCAGCCATGATCTCAATGGGCATACAGCCCTCGTACACGGTGACGGTATCGGCCTTTTTGCCGTGGGCGTCCGGGTCGGGCTTTGCGCTCTGCTCGGCACCGGTGTCAAAGTCGTGCAGGGGGGCACGCTCCGCAGCGGCAAGTGCGGCATGGAAAGCCTCGTACTCTGCCTTGTTGAAGGGGCAGTTCAGGTAGTCGGCCTCGCCACGGTCATAGCGGGAAGCGGCAAACACCTTGCCGTAGTCCAGACTTTCGGCGGTGACGATGGGGGCAACGGCATCGTAAAAATGCAGCCGCTCGTCCCCGGTCAGGCGTCCGATCTCGTCGGCCAGTGCGCCGTCGGTCAGCGGGCCGGTGGCCACCAGAATGGGAGCGCTCTCGTCGATGGTTTCCACCTGCTCCCGGTGGACAGTGATATTCTCACACTGCTCCACCATGCGGGTGACAGCGGCGCTGAAGGCATCGCGGTCTACCGCCAGCGCGCCGCCGGCGGCCACGCGGGTCTCCTCGGCGGCGGTCAGCAGCCGACTGCCCATGCGGCGCATCTCTTCCTTCAGCAGACCGGAGGCGGAGTCCAGCCGCTCAGCCTTCAGGCTGTTGGAGCAGATCAGTTCTGCAAAGCCCTCGCTTTTGTGGGCGGGGGAAAAGTGGACGGGCTTCTGCTCGTACAGTTCTACCTGCACGCCCTTGCCCGCCAGCCAGAGAGCCGCTTCGCAGCCCGCCAGACCCGCGCCCAGAATGGTTACTTTATATTCGCTCATTTAGTCTTTCCTTTAATCCAACCCTCTCAGTCATTGCCAAAGAGGGAGGGTGTAGCGTATTCTCTGAAAAGCTTCCCCCGTCCGGGGGAAGGCTTCTATCTGTCAGTCCGTTTCGGGCTGTTCAGTCCTTTTTGGGCACCGGCATCTCAAAGCCGCAGCCCTCCTTGGCGCAGTACAGCTTGCCGCCCTTGCGGAACAGAGTGCTGCCGCACTTTTCGCACTTGGTGGCAACCGGCATATCCCAAGTCATAAAATCGCAGTCCGGGTAGCGCTCGCAGCCGTAGTAGATGCGTCCCTTGGAGCTCTTGCGCTCCAGCAGACGCCCCTTGCCGCACTTGGGGCAGATGCCGCCGGTATCCTTGACAAGGCGCTTGGTGCCCCGGCACTCCGGGAAGCCGCTACAAGCCAAAAACTTGCCGTACTTGCCCACCTTGATGACCATGGGACGGCCGCACAGGTCGCACACCTCGCTGGAGGGCTCGTCCGGCACCTTGACCTTTTTGCCCTCCATGTTCTTTTCGGCCTGTTCCAGACTGGCTTCAAAGCCCTGATAGAAGTCATCCACGGTCTTGCGCCAGTCGGCCTTGCCGCTTTCCACCTTATCCAGATTCTTCTCCATCTGGGCGGAGAAATCCACGTCCACGATGTGGGGGAACTGTTCCAGCATCAGCCCGTCCACAGCCCGACCCAGCAGGGTGGGCTTGAGCTTTTTCTGGTCGCGCTCCACATAGCCGCGGTCGATGATGGTGGTGATGATGGGCGCGTAGGTAGAGGGGCGTCCGATGCCGTTTTCTTCCAGCGCCTTGATGAGGGTAGCTTCAGTGTAGCGGGCGGGCGGCTGGGTGAACTTCTGCTCGCTCTTCAGTTCCCGCAGCTTGAGTACCTGTCCCTGCTCCAGCGGGGGGAGGTTCGTTTCCTTCTTTTCCTTTTCGTCGGTGGCTTCCTCGTACAGGGCGGTAAAGCCGTCAAAGGTCACGGTGTAGCCGCTGGCCTTGAAGTGGTAATCCGCCGCGCTGACGGTGACCGACACGGTGTCCTGCTGGCAGTCTGCCATCTGGCTTGCCATAAAGCGGCTCCAGATCATGCGGTACAGCTTTGCGGTGTCGCCGCTGATGCTCTTGTCCACCTCGTCCGGGGTCAGGGACGGCACAGAGGGACGGATGGCTTCGTGGGCGTCCTGTGCTGCCGTGGCGCTCTTGGTCTTCCATGTGCGCTTATAGGGGCAGATATACGCCTCGCCGTAAGCACCGGCGATATACTCCTTGGCGGCAGCCACGGCTTCGTCCGAGATGCGCAGACTGTCGGTACGCATATAGGTGATCAGACCCATCATGCCGTGTCCGGCAATGTCCACGCCTTCGTACAGGGTCTGGGCGGCGCGCATGGTGCGGGTGGCTGTAAAGCCCAAGCGGCGGGAGGCCTCCTGCTGCAGGGTACTGGTAATAAAGGCCGGGGTGGGCTGCTTTGCGCGCTTGCCGCGCTTGAGCTCGCTCACCACATAGCTTGCGCCCTCCAAACCCTTTTCAATGGCGCGGGCCTCGGCCTCGCTTTTGGGCAGCAGCTTTTTGCCGTTGGCGTCCGTGGCAAGGCGTGCCACAAAGCTTTTGTGCCCGGCACCCAGGGTGGCGTCCACGTTCCAGTATTCATCGGGTTTAAAGTTTTCGATTTCCTTTTCCCGGTCGTCGATCAGCCGCACCGCCACGCTCTGCACACGGCCTGCGGACAGGCCGCGGCGCACCTTGCGCCACAGAAACGGGCTGAGCTTGTAGCCCACCAGACGGTCCAGCACGCGGCGCGCCTGCTGGGCGTTGAACAGATCCTCGTCGATGGCGCGGGGGTGGGCCATGCCCTCCTTCACACCCTTTTTGGTGATCTCGTCAAAGGTGACACGGTTGGGCTCGTGGGGGTCCAGCCCCAGAATGTTGGCCAGATGCCAGCTGATGGCCTCGCCCTCGCGGTCCGGGTCGGTCGCCAGCAGCACGCCGTCGGCGTGTTTGGCCTTGCTCTTCAGTTCCTTGATGAGCTTTTCCTTGCCCTTGATGCTGATGTATTGCGGGGTATAGCCATGCTCCACATCGATGCCCAGCTGAGATGCGGGCAGATCGCGGATATGACCCATGCTGGCAGTGACCTCGTAGTCATCGCCCAGATATTTGCCGATGGTTTTCGCCTTTGCAGGCGACTCCACGATAACCAGTTTCGCCATTTCTTCTTTTCTCCTCTATCTGCAACGTGCCCCCAAAGGGATGCACGGTCATTCGCTCATATTATTGTACCACAGCTGTTGTGTGCTTTACCAGCGGAAATATTCCACAATTTTACCGCAGCACATACCGCTGCCCCGGCTGCTTGTACACCCGGCCGGTGAGTTCCAGCTTCATCAGGGTGCCCAGCAGTGCGGACATAGGCAGGCCGGTGCTCACGCACAGCTCCTCGATGCCCACAGGCTTTGGCCCGATGCCCGCCAGCACCCGGCGCTCGGTATCGCTCAGGGGTGCAGGTTGCTTTGCGGCAGCCGGTGCTGCCTGCCGGGTGTGCAGGCCCAGCGCCGCCAGCAGGTCGGCTGCACCGGCCACTGCCCGGGCGCGGCCATCCCGCAGCAGACCGTTCGTGCCTGCCGAATTGGGGGAGTAGATACTCCCCGGCACGGCGTACACCGGCTTGCCGTAGCGCTCGGCGTGGGCAACGGTGGACATGGTGCCGCTTTTTTCCCGCGCTTCCACCACCAGTACGGAAGAGGAAAGCGCCGCAATGAGCCGGTTGCGCTGCAAAAAGCCGTTAGGGCCTACGCCCTCGCCGCAGGGCGGGTACTCGCTGATAACACAGCCCTTGCGCTCGATCTTCTGCCGCAGAGCGGCATTGGCTGCCGGGTAGGTGCGGTCGATGGGTACGCCCATCACCGCGATGGTGGGGCAGTCGTTCTTTACCGCCGCCCGGTGTCCGGCGCTGTCCAGCCCATCGGCCAGACCACTGACGATGATGGCTCCGTTTTTTGCCAGTTCCCCGCCGATATCTGCCGCTGCGTTCAGGCCGTATTCCGTGGGCTTGCGGCTGCCCACGATGCCCACCGCCCCGGGCTCGTTGAGCCAGCGGGGGTCGCCGGTGCAGTAGAGCACCAGCGGCATATCCGGGATGCGGGAAAAGGCCAGCGGGTAGTCCGGGTCGTCAAAGGGCAGGATGCGCACCCGCAGAGCATCGCACTGCATCACCAGCGTGTGGAAGCTTTCTGCATCCAGCTGTGCTGCACGCTTAAAGGCTGCATCCCCTGCCGCCTGCCGGAATTCCTCGGTCTCCCGTGCTTCCCACGCCTCCTGTGCGCCGCCAAAGGCGTCCAGCACCTTTCCGGCGTGGAGGCTGGCGGGTCCCAGCACCTGCGACAGCCACAGCCAGCACAGCAGCGGGTCGGGTGCAGGCTCCGGCGGGAACAGGCTGGTCTGCCCGGTCACAGGCTCTCCTCCCGGAAATGCCACAGCAGGATGCTGCCCGCAATGCCGGCGTTCAGGCTTTCCACCCGGTCGGTCATGGGGATGCGCACCGTGCTGTTGCAGGCGGCGATGGTCTCATCGGTCAGACCCTGTCCCTCGCTGCCGATGACCACGCAGACGCCGCCGGGATACCCGGCCTTTGCCGCGCTGAGCGGCTGGGACTGGTACAGCGCCGCCGCAAGGCAGGTGATACCTTTTTCCCGCAGCAGAGCGATGGCCTGCGGCATGGCACCGGTCTCGATGACCGGGATGCGCACCGCCGCGCCCATGGAGGCGCGCAGGGTCTTGGGGGCGTAGACACTGGCGCAGCCCTCGCTCAGGATGACGCCGTCAAAACCAAAGGCCGCCGCGCTGCGCAGCAAAGTACCCACGTTGCCGGGGTCCTGCACCCGCTCCAGCGCCAGATACCGCCCGCCGGGGCGCACCTCCTCCAGAGTGTGCACCGGGGTGCGGAACACCCCGAACACCCCCTGATGGGTGCCCACGTCTGCCAGCTTGTCCGCCACATGATCCTCTACCAGATAGTGCTCGCCCGGCAAAGCGGCAAGCTCCGGGCACTTTTCCAGCGCATTTTCGGTATAAAACAGGGTCTCCAGCTCTGCGCCCCGGGCAAGTTCCGGGCACAGCTTGCGCCCCTCGGCCAGAAAACGCCCCTCGGTGCGGCGGAATGCTGCACCGGAAGCAAGGCGGCAGGCGTATTTTATTTTTGCATTTTCCCGGCTGGTGATCTTTTCGTCCATGCGTTCCTCCTGAACAGGTGTGTATGCTTTAGATACAATAGAAAAAGGGCAGCGTCTGCCGCAGATTTCTGCGGCAGGGCGCTGCCCCGTTGCCTTGTTTCCCTGGCCGCAAAAAATGCCCGGATACAAAACGGACGCCCGCGTATACGCGCGGGCGTCACGATGAAAGGTCTTTATCAGGCGTTCTTCACGGTCTCGACCAGAGCGGCAAAGCTCTTGGGATCGTTGATAGCCATCTCGGACAGCATCTTGCGGTTCAGCTCGATGCCTGCCTTCTTCAGGCCAGCCATGAAGGTGGAGTAGTTCATGCCCAGAGGACGAACTGCGTTGTTGATGCGGCAGATCCACAGGTTGCGGAACTGACGCTTCTTCATGCGGCGGCCAGCCAGAGCGTAGTTGCCGCTCTTCATGACCTGCTGCTTGGCCATCTTAAAGTGCTTGCTCTTGCAGCCGTAGAAGCCCTTGGCCAGCTTCAGCATCTTCTTACGACGTTTGTGGGTCATGGTTGCGCCTTTGATACGTGCCATTTTTTATATCTCCTTTAGTATCTCGTAGAAAGTTTGTGTACCTGCGGCTCGCTCTTAGGCGTAGGGCAGCATGCTCTTGATGGTAGCTGCGTTGGTCTTATCAACGTAGCTGGGCTGACGGTAGCCACGGGTCAGCTTGGTGGTCTTCTTGGTCAGGATGTGGCTGCGGAATGCATGACCGCGCTTGATCTTGCCGTTCTTGGTCAGCTTAAAGCGCTTCTTAGCGCCGGAGTGCGTCTTCAGTTTCATCTTAGCCATTTTAGTTTCCTCCTAAAATTAGTCCTTATTGGGTTTCGGGATCAGCAGAATGGACATCGTGCGGCCCTCGAGCACGGGCGGCTTATCGGTGGATGCCTGAGGCAGCGCCTCGGCAAACCGCTTCAGCACGTCTGCGCCCAGAGCACTGTGCGCCATTTCGCGGCCGCGGAAACGGATCGAAACCTTTACCTTGTGTCCGGCTGCCAGGAACTTGGCAGTCTGGTTGAGCTTGGTATTGAAGTCGTTGGTGTCAATATTGAGCGAAAGGCGGGTCTCCTTGACCTCGACCACCTTCTGGTTCTTCTTGGCTTCCTTCTCCTTCTTCTGCTGTTCAAAACGGTATTTGCCGTAGTCCAGCACCTTGCACACAGGCGGCACAGCCTGCGGTGCGATCTTTACCAGATCGAGCCCGGCTTCTTCTGCAGCGCGCATGGCCACCTGAATGGACACAACGCCCTTCTGCTCGCCGTCAGCACCGATCAGGCGAACCTCACGATCACGGATCTGGCCGTTGATCTCCAGTTCCTTCGACTTTCCAGCGGTAGCGATAATGAATGCACCTCCAAACAAAATCCATAGTGTTGCAATATTTGGCATAGAAAACGCGGCCGCCCATATTCTGGACAGCCGCGCGAAATTTCACACAAAGCCGCAGCATTCGCAAAGGAATAAGCTGCTGTTTCGGGTATAGCCCGGGGACATTCTCCCGCAAGGCGAGCGCGGCACAGGCCGTAGCTGCTTTCTTTACTCGAGTATTCTACCACACCCCGGGGAGGCTGTCAAGCATTTTTATGCGGGAATTTGAAATTTTATGTTTGAGCCTGCTCCCAAGGGCTCTCCCTTTGGGAGAGCTGGCGCGAAGCGCCTGAGAGGGCAAGGACGCTGATAAAAAACTTCGAGCGCGGCGATGGCTCGCTCTGACAAAAAGTCTGCTTATCGCTGCATAGCGGCTCTATCTTACCGGGCTTGCCCTCTCCGTCACCTTCGGTGACACCTCTCCCAAAGGGAGAGGCTTGTGTGCGCCAGCGCTGACGGAGAGCTTTTTTGTATAAGTCAAGCTGTATTTTACCGCATTTTGGGCCAAGATACAACCCCCATCAAAGATTTTGTTGTGCTCTGGGCCGTTTTGCATTATACTGTAGTTATATTATCCCTATTTATAGGAGGTATTTTGGATGGATCTGAAGGGAAAATGCGTCCTTCTGGGCGTCAGCGGCGGCATTGCCGCCTATAAAATGGCCAATGTGGCCAGCGCACTGCGCAAGCTGGGAGCCGATGTGGAGGTCATCATGACCAAAAATCGACCTCGTAGCCCTGCGCTTTGAGGAAAGTGTACGCCATGCCGCCGCCGATGATGAGCGTATCGCATTTATTCAGAAGATTGGAGATGACGTTGAGTTTATCCGCCACTTTCGCGCCGCCTAAGATCGCTACGAAGGGGCGCACGGGGTGTTCCAGGCTGTCCGCCATGACGGTGAGTTCCTTTTCGATGAGGAAGCCGCAGACCGCGGTCTTGACCAGACCGTATTCGACGATGGCTGCGGTCGAAGCGTGCGAGCGATGCGCAGTCCCGAACGCGTCGTTCACGTAAATATCGCAGTAGGACGCGAGTTTTTTGCAGAATTCAAGGTCTTTCCCCTCTTCTTCCGCGTAAAAACGCAGATTTTCCAAAAGCACGCACTCGAGCGTATGCGCGACTCGGACGAGGAGCGGAGCAGCTTTTCTATTGCGCTGCGA
>OODG01001188.1_pt1 | contig 18071 bp, 16 predicted proteins | sample 1671621 | NCBI WGS metagenome assembly OODG01 (sample SAMN06348175, study PRJEB24527) | human gut metagenome | biome: human gut; feature: ankylosing spondylitis patient; material: feces | host: Homo sapiens | place: China | collected 2015-10 | reverse complement strand
GTAACCCAAACGGCTTCATGGCCGCAGCGTAACTGTTCTGGTATTCGCGCAGCCGCTCGACCAGTTCGCCCACGGGGCTTTTGCTGCCCGGGAGCCAGTCGGCGATGCGCACCACGACCTTCTCGCCGTCGCGCACGTCGGGATAGGTGCGCTTCGAGAGATAAATGTCCATCGGCATGCGGCGCGAGTCGGCCCGTACGAAAATCTGGTGCGCCCCGACTTCGGCCACGCCCACGTAGGGCTTGCGGTTGCGTTCGATGATCCGCGTGATCTCGCCCTCCAGCTGTCCGTTGCGGCCGCGGTGCATCACCACGACCTCGACGCGGTCGCCGTTCAGGGCGTTCGCGGCATTGCGCTGGTTGACGAAGATGTCGCTCTCCTGCCCTTCGACCTTCACATAGACCGAACCCGAGGGGGCCATGTCGGCCACGCCCTCGTAGTGGGGCAGGTGGGTCTGCATCAGACGGTATTTTTCGCGCGCGCACTCCTCGACGACTCCCTCTTCGAAGAGGCGTCCGAGGATTTCTAACGTTTCGCGGCGGCCCTCTTTCGTGGCGCCTCCGGAAGCCGAAGCCAGGTGCTTCAGCGAGAACTTATTGTTGGGGAATTCCCGGAACATGCTCAATATGATCGAGGTGCGGTCCGTCTTCCGTGCTCCGTTTTCGGAGCGTTGTTTCTGTTTTTTCATCATTTCTTAAAAATTTGCAGGGCTTCGGTCCTCCGTCGGATTTCCGTTGTGCCCGTTTTGCCGCTGTCGCGGCCGGCCTGTGTGCGTTTTGCGGAACAAGGCGTTATTTTTCCAGGAGTTGCAGGGCCAGTTTCCGCATGTAGGCGATGCCCACGCCGATAGCCGCTTCGTCGGGGAAGAATGTCGCCGTGTGCGGGCGTCCGGCCGCAGCGCCCACGCCCAGCCGGTAGAACAGCGACGGGTATTGCTTGCAGTAGAACCCGAAATCCTCGGCCGTGGTGCGCAGGGGCAGCATCTCGACCTTCAGCTTCTCGGCTTTGGCCAGGGCCGTGGCCTGCTTCACGAGGATCTCGTCGTTGACGACGCACGGATAGCCGCGGCCGATCGTCACTTCGGTCTTCACGCCGTGCCGGGCGTCGATGTCCGCGGCGATGATCTCGATGCGGCGGTGGATGATGCCGCGCTCGCGTTCGTCGAACGTGCGCAGCGTTCCCTCCATGTAGATCTCGTCGGGCACGATGTTCGTCGCGCCCCCGGCCTCCACGCGGCCGATCGAGAGCACGCACTCCTCACCGTTGAGCGCGATGAGGCGCGTCAGCAGTTCGGCGCCGGCCGCCACGGGGTCTTTGAGCTGCTTGCGCATGGCGCCGTGCCCGCCCGTGCCGCGGACGCGGAAGCGCAGTTCGTCGCTTGCCGCCATGTACTTTCCGGCCCGGAATCCGAGGGTCCCGACCTCCAGCTGCGGTTCGACGTGTTCGCCGACGACGGCCCGCACGTCGTAGCCCTCGAACGGCTTTTCGGCCAGCACCAGCGAGGCTCCGCCCGGGTTGCACTCCTCGCCCGGCTGGAACAGCCCGAAGAGCGTGCCCCGGAAATCGGGCGCCTCGGCGAAGGTTTTCAGCACGCCGAACAGCACCGCGGCGTGCATGTCGTGGCCGCAGGCGTGCATCACGCCCTCGTTCTGCGATCTCCACTCGCAGTCGTTCCGCTCCGTGACGGGCAGGGCGTCGATGTCGGCGCGCAGCACCGCGGCGCGCCGGTCGCCTTCGGGGGTCTTGCGGCCCTTGATGCGGGCCACGACGCCCGTCGATGCGATCCGGCGGTGTTCGATGCCCAGTTCGTCGAGCTGCTGTTCGATGAACGCCGCCGTGGCGTGTTCCTTGAACGACAGTTCGGGGTGCGCATGCAGGCGGCGGCGGAATTCGACAGGTTCCATTGATTCTCTGTTTTATCGGTTTGGGTCAGAAAACCGCCTTGACGATTTTCTGTATGTTCGTCGTGCGGCTCATCGTGTAGTAGTGCAGCACGGGCACGCCTGCGGCCATCAGTTCGCGGCTTTGGGCGATGGCCCACTCGGTTCCCACTTCGCGCACGCCGTCGGGATGCGCCTTGACTTCGCGTACGAGTTCCTCGGGCAGCTTCACGCCGAACGTTTCGGGCAGTATTTCCAGGTGGCGCAGCGTCGAGAGGGGCTTGATGCCGGGGATGATCGGCACGGTGATCCCCGCTTCGCGGCAGCGGCGCACGAAGTCGAAGTATTTGGCGTTGTCGAAGAACATCTGCGTGATGACATATTCCGCCCCGGCGTCGACCTTGTCGCGCAGGCGGGCGATGTCCGAGGTGATGTCGCGCGCCTCGGCGTGCACCTCGGGATAGCCCGCCACGCCGATCGAGAATTTCGAGTGGTGGCACTCCTCGACCTCGCCGTCGATGAATTTTCCGCGGTTCATGTCGGCGATCTGCCGCACGAGGTCCACGGCGTGGGCGTGGCCCTGCGGATGGGGCATGAAACGCTTTTCGTTCTGCGACTTGTCTCCGCGCAGCGCCAGCACGTTGTGCAGGCCCAGGAAGTCCATGTCGATCAGCGTGTCCTCGATGTCGTATTTCGACAGTCCGCCGCAGATCAGATGCGGGACCACCTCCACGCCGTAGCGGTTCTGGATGGCCGCCGAGATGCCCACCGTCCCGGGGCGGCGGCGCACGACGTGCCATTCGACGCTGCCGTCCTCGCGCTCGGTCTCCTTGATTCCCTCGCGGTGGAAGGTGATGTTGACGTAAGCCGGGTCGAGGGCCATCAGCGGCTCCACGGCGGCGAATATCTTCTGCATGCCGTCGCCCTTGAGCGGCGGGAGCAGTTCGAACGCGAAGCGGGTGCGCCCGGAGGCGATCGCTTCGTTGATGATCTCTACGACGTTCATACGTTGTTCGGTATAATCTTTTTTACGGTTTCGGCCTCCATTCCGCGGCGGCGTGCGTAGTCGAGCAGCTGTTCGGCGCCGATGGTCCCGACCGAAAAGTAGTCGGCGTCGGAGAACATCAGTCCGCACAGCGCCTCCCCGGGGTCGATCATCCAGTTTTCGGTCAGCCGCATTCCGGTCGTCACCTCGACCGCGAGCAGGTCGAAGACCTCGCGTTTGAGCGAATGGTCGGGCGAGGCCGGATAAAGCAGGTCAGCAGACCGCAGCCGAGGCCGAAGATCAGCTGGCCGGGCTTAGTGACGGGGGAGGTGGCATAGTCGGTGGCCATGAAGATGGCACCCAGCATCAGGCCGCCGCCGAACACGTTGTACAGCATATACTGCACGTTGTCGATACCGGCGGGCGCCGCGATCAGGGTCAGGATGGCCACGGTGCCGATGTACGCCACGGGGATCTGCCAGGAGATGACCTTGCGGATGAGCAGGTAGACACCGCCCACCAGCAGACACAGGGCGGAGACCTCACCCAGGGAGCCGCCGACCTTGCCCAGGAACATATCGCCGATGGAGTAGTTGCTCATCAGGGTGGTGAACGCCTCCTCGGTGCCCTCCTTCATAATGGCCATGGGGGTGGCGGCGGAGGTGACATCGGGACGGATCTGAGGAATGGCCCAGGTGGTCATCCATGTGGCATAGCTGGCCAGCAGGAACGCACGGCCCGCCAGCGCGGGGTTCAGGAAGTTGCAGCCGATGCCGCCGTAAAGCTGCTTGACCACAACGATGGAGAAGAACGCGCCGATGATGATGACCCACCAGGGCAGGTCAACGGGGCACACGAAGCTCAGCAGGATACCGGTGACCACGGCGGACAGGTCGCCCACCATGCAGGACTTCTTCATGACCTTGCGGTAGGCCCACTCAAAGAACACGCAGGACACCACGGAAACAGCAGTCAGCAGCAGAGCCTTCCAGCCGAAGCAGTACACGCTCCAGGCCAGTGCGGGCAGCAGCGCGATGATCACGTCCAGCATGATGCTGCGGGTATCCTCGTTGGAACGGATGTGGGGGGAGGAGGACGCGATCAGCTTGAGATTCTTGTAATCAGTCATGGTTTACGCCTCCTTCTTTTCGGCAGCGGCCTTTGCTTCGGCCTCCGCCTTGGCCTTGGCGGCCATTCTCGCGTTGTTGACCTCCTGCTTGCCCAGACGGAACGCATGGGTCAGGGGCAGGCGGGCAGGACAGGTGTAGGTGCAGGCGCCGCACTCGATGCAGTCCATGCCGTGCAGCACGTTCTGCCAGGTGTCCACGTCGCCCTTCATCAGGTACTTGTACATGAAAATGGGCTCCAGACGGATGGGGCACACGCCCACGCACTTGCCGCAGCGGATACACTGGGGATCCTCGACGTACTGCTCCTCCTTGTCGGCGAAGGCCAGCATGGCGCCGGTGCCCTTGCCCACGGAGACGTCCACGTCGTACTGGGCCAGGCCCATCATCGGGCCGCCCATGATGAGCTTGTAGGTCTCGTCCTTCAGGCCGCCGCAGGCGTCAAACAGCTTGGTAATGGGGGTGCCGATGGGGCACTCGATGTTCTTGGGCTCGATGACGCCGGAACCGGAGACGGTGACGATCTTGTTGACCACGGGCATACCCTCATACACCGCGCGGTAGATGGCGCAGGTGGTATTCAGGTTGAAGATGCAGCAGCCCGCGTCGGCAGGCAGCTTGCCGCTGGGCACCTGACGGCCGGAGACGGCCTGGACCAGCTGCTTCTCAGCGCCCTGGGGATAGCGGGTGTGCAGGACCTCCACCACCACGGGGGCGTTCAGCTCCGCGATCTTGGCGTTCAGGACGTCAGCCGCGTTCTGCTTGTTGGCCTCAATGCCGATGTACACCTTATCCACGCCGAAGCACTTGGCCAGCAGGGTCGCGCCCTTGATGACCTGCTCCGGACGCTCCAGACAGGTGCGGTGGTCGCCGGTGATGTACGGCTCGCACTCCGCGGCGTTGATGATGACGTAATCCACCTTGCCCAGACCGGAAGAGATCTTCACATGGGTGGGGAACGTTGCGCCGCCCTGGCCGACGATGCCGGCGTTCTTGACGATCTCCACCAGCTGCTCGGGCGTCAGGCTGTCGGGATCCGCCACGGGATTGACTTCCTCGGAGACCTCATCCTGGAAATCGTTTTCAATGACCACGGACATCATCTTGCCGCCCATAGAGAAGGGACGGGGCTCCACGGCCTTGACCGTGCCGGAGATGCTGGCGTGGATGGGGGCGGAAACAAATCCGCCGGGTTCGCCGATCCTCTGTCCAATTTTAACCTTGTCGCCTACCGCTACAATAGGCTTGCAAGGCGCACCGATGTGCATAGACATGGGAATGACCACCTCAGCCGGCGCCGCCAGCTTTTCGATGGCCTTTTCATTGGTTGCGGCCTTCATGTCGTTGGGATGAACGCCGCCAAAGAATGCTTGTGCCATTGTCTTCACCTCATCTTACTACCGGGTGGCGCTATGCCACCGCATACTGTCTTAAATATTACAACAAAACTTTTCTCTTGTCCAGCCCCGCGTTGAAATTCCCACGTTTTTTTGCGGTTTTTGTCGGAAACTTCACCGGCAAAGACCGCCTCTTGTGTTTTTCGGGCAGCTGTGCTACACTATACGGTAGAGGGACGGACACCGCCGGAAAAAACTTCCTGCACTGCGGCAGACGGTCCTCCGCCGGATATCAAACTCTATTCCGAAAGGATGGTATTTTAGTATGGTACTTGACCGTGGTTCCCTGAAGCGGGAGTCCAAGGCGCTGCTGAAAACCGCACAGGTCAGCCCCTACCTGTTTACGCTGGTGCTGCTGGCCATCATGTTCGTCATCAACGGCATCAGCGACTATGTGCAGATGGACGACGAGTTCGCCTATGTCTACTCCCTGCGGTTCGATATGGATCTGAGCTTCCTGGCGCTGCACCGGGCGTTCCCCGCTTTTGCGGTGTGGTTTGTGACCATCGTGTGCACGCTGCTTGGCGTGGTGCTCAACGTCGGTGCGTCCCTGTACCACCTGGGCATCCGTCGGGGTGAAGAGATGCCCTTCGTCACCCTGTTCGATGGCTTCGCCTTCGTCGGGAAGATCATTCTGCTGTATGTCGTGCAGGTCATCTTCATCTCCCTGTGGACGCTGCTGCTGGTGATCCCCGGCATCGTGGCGGCCTACCGCTACCGCTTTGCTATGCTGAACCTGTGTGAAAACCCGGAGATCGGCGTCATGGAGGCCCTCAACATGAGCAAAGCCCAGACCCTGGGCTTCAAGTGGCAGCTGTTCGTGCTGGATCTGAGCTTTATCGGATGGAATATTCTGGTGAGTCTGACACTGGGCATTCTGGATATCTGGGTGGCACCCTATCGGGCGCAGGCCAACATCGCCTTCTTCCAGGAGATCAAAAAGATCAAGGGCGTAGGCTTCTTCCCGCCGCGGCCGGAGGACGACGATCAGTTCCGTCCCCATGACCCCTTTGGCGAGGACAACTGGTAATATGCAGAGAACAAGCCCCGGGGCATCGCTCCGGGGCTTGTTGTATTCACGCTTCGGCGGGAGCCGCTTCCTCTGCCTGCGGCATCTCAGCCGGGGCGCTGCCGTCGAAGGGCGTCTCCAGACAGGTCAGGTCCCGCAGGCAGCGGCGGAAGTCGTGGCAGAAGGCGGCGTACTCATAGCCGGTGCAGATACGCTCGTCCATAACGATGCCCAAAGGCATCATCTTCTTGCTCAGGTCACCGTTCATGTAGTTAGGCACCGGCTTGCCCATGCAGACGAACACGCTGGTGGTGCCGAATTCATAGCAGTGGTGGTGGATATAGCTGGTCTTAATGGAGGCCAGGTTGGTGATGAACATACTGGTGTGGAAGGGGCTCAGGCCGATGATCTTCCGGGGCAGCAGGCCGTGCTTGTCCAGATGGTAGGCCAGCCAGATCACGAACTTGGGCAGGCCGGGGATGGAGAACATCATCTTGGCGAACTTGTCGGTGCTGTTCTTCTGCTCCGTCTGGCTGTTGACGGCGATGGCATCGGCGATCTTCTGGTTGATGGTGAAAATAGTGTCCTTGGGCTCCAGATAGATCTTCAGCGTCGTCTCATCCGGGCTGCCGTCGGCCCGCTTTTTCAGGATGACAAAGGAGACGCAGAAATGGTTGCGCTCATAGAGATGACTGTTGACCACAAACCAGTTGAGCTTGGGGTTGGTCTGATAGGCCTTGTAATAGGCGGCGATAATCACCGCCATGTGGTTGATGCGGATCCCAGCGCGCCGTTTTTCGCGGATATAGGCCTTGATGCCCTCCTCGTCGATGTTTTCGGTGATGGTGTTCCAGGCATCGTACCGCTTGGGCATGATGTAGGGAATGGCTGCCACGATGGGGGGCAGATCCTTTACTCGCTTTCCGTCAGGGCGCATGAGCAGTTCCTCGATTCTGTCTGTATTGTATCCATCATAGACCATATGGCCGCGGATTGCAAGCTGTTGTTTTCTTTTCCGAACAGGTGCGGAAAAGAAATTTTTTCTTTACCTTTCCGCACGATGTTGATATAATAAAGTATTAGTAATGTTATCATGGGATGAAAGTTCCATTTATCATGCAGAGAGGAAGGTGACCGCCGTGCGGTTCAGCAAGTGGCATATCGCGCCGGAAAAGCCGGAGGCGCAGGCACGTCTGCGCGCGGCCGGCTATCCCTATCTGGTGGCCGCCGTGCTCTCCGCGCGCGGCATCGAAACGCCGGAGCAGGCCGCCGCCTTTCTGGAGCGTGAGGACAAGCTGACCATCAGTCCCTTTCTGATGCGGGACATGGACAAGGCCGCGGCGCGTGTGCAGCAGGCGATCGCGAATGGCGAGAGGATCGCCGTGTTCGGCGACTATGATGTGGACGGCATTACCGCCACCTGTATTCTGGTAGACTATCTCAAGAACCGGGGCGCCGACGTGGTGCACTACATTCCCCGGCGCATCGAGGACGGCTACGGTCTCAGCCGTGACGCCATCAAGGGCCTTTTCGACCAGGGCGTGCGCCTGCTGGTAACGGTGGACTGCGGCATCACCGGTGTGGAGGAGGTGGACTACGCCAACTCACTGGGGCTGGACGTGGTCATCACCGACCACCACGAGTGCCGGGAGGTCCTGCCCCGGGCCGTGGCTGTGGTGGACCCCCACCGGGCGGACTGCGCGTACCCCTTCAAGCATCTGGCCGGCTGCGGCGTGGCGCTGAAGCTGGTGCTGGCCCTGGGCGGGCCGGACCGGGAGGAGCCTCTCTTTGCCCGGTACTGCACGCTGGCGGCCATCGGCACGGTAGCGGACGTCATGCAGATGTCCGGCGAAAACCGCACCATCGTCTCCCGCGGGCTGGCCACGCTGGAGCACTCGGACTTTATCGGCCTGCACGCCCTGCTGCGGGAGGCGGGTCTGAGCGGGAAGGAGATCTCCTCGGTGCAGATCGGCTTTGTGCTGGCGCCGCGGATCAACGCCGCCGGACGCATGGGCGCGGCGGACAAGGCGGCGGAGCTGCTGCTGTGCACCGATCCCGCCGCGGCGGAGGCCATGGCTAAGGAGCTGTGCGCTCTGAACCGGGAGCGCCAGAACGTAGAGCAGGATATCTACACCCAGGCGGAGGAGATGATCGACCGGATGCCGGAGCGCCAGCGCAGCGCGCTGGTGCTGGAGAGCAGCCGATGGCACCAGGGCGTGGTGGGCATCGTGGCCAGCCGCCTGTCGGAAAAATACTCCCGGCCCAGCTTTATGATCCATCTGAACGGCAGCACCGGCAAAGGCAGCTGCCGCAGCTGGGGCGGCTTTAATCTGTTCGCCGCACTGGAAAACTGCAAGGACCTGCTGCTGGGCTTCGGCGGGCACGAGCTGGCGGCGGGCTTTACCATCGACCGGGACAACATACCGGCCTTTCGGGACCGGATGAATGAATACGCCCGCAGCTACTGCGGCGGACAGCAGCCGGAGTCGGCGCTGGAGATCGACGTGGCCATCGCCCACCCCGCCGCGGTGACGCTGGAGGAGCTGGAGGCCCTGTCCGTGCTGGAGCCCTATGGCAGCGGCAACGCCAGACCGCTGTTCTGCCTGCTGGGCGCCACGCTGCTGCGGACCCAGAACGTGGGCCAGAACCGGCATCTGAAGCTGCGGCTGGGCAAGGGCTGCGCCCAGTTCGACGGCATATTCTTCTCCACCGTGGCCGAGCGCTGCGGGTGCCATCCGGGCGACCGGGTGGACGCGGCATTTTATTTGCAGATCAATGAGTTCCGGGGCAGCCGGACGGTACAGCTGCAGATGGTGGACATCCGGCCCTCCCTCTGCGCCAGCGGGCGGGAGCAGGAGGCGCTGACCCTGGCCCACCGGTGCGCCGCCGGAAAGGCCGTTTCTCTGCGGGAGGCGCGGCGGGCGCTGCCCACCCGGGAGCAATTCGCCGCCGCCTGGCGGTTTTTAGACCGGACAGTGCCCGAGGACGGGCTGACCACAGACCGCTTGCCGCTGCTGCGGCTGATGGCGGCGGAGCTGGGCGGCGCGGAACCGGTACTGCGGGCAGCCATGTGCGCCGCGGTGTTCCGGGAACGGGGATTGCTGGACTGGCAGCTGAACGGCGATGCCATCACGCTGCATCTGCGGCGGGGACAACACGTAGCACTGGATCAGTCGCCGCTGATGAACACGCTGCAAAACGATAACGAGAAGGGAGGCGGTGCGCTGTGACACCTCAGGAGCAATACGAACATCTTGTGGAGACGGTAAAGGGCTACAACCCGGCGGCGGGCTTTGACCAGATACGCGCCGCCTATGAATTCGCCGATACCCACCACGCGGGGCAGAACCGCAAGGACGGCTCGCCCTTTATCACACATCCCCTGGCGGTGGCACAGATCGTGGCGGAGGAGCTGCACCTGGACACAGAGTCTATTGTGGCGGCCCTGCTGCACGACACCATCGAGGATACCACCGCCACCCACGAGGAGCTGGCAAAGCTGTTTTCCCCTACGGTGGCGGATCTGGTGGAGGGCGTCAGCAAGCTGACGCGGGTCCACTACACCTCCAAAGAAGAGGAGCAGATGGAGAACCTGCGGAAGATGCTCATGGCCATGGCCAAGGACATCCGGGTCATTCTCATCAAGATCTCCGACCGGCTGCACAATATGCGGACCATGGAGTACCAGACGCCGGAGAAGCAGAAGCAGAAGTCCTTTGAGACTATGGAGATCTACGCCCCCATCGCACACCGACTGGGTATGCAGAAGATGAAATGGGAGCTGGAGGACCTGTCGCTGAAGTATCTGGACCCGGTGGGCTACGAAGAGATCGTCAGCAAGCTGGAGGCGGAAAGCGCTGAGCATGCGGAGTTTATGAGTTCCGTCCAGGAGCAGATCACCCAGCGCCTGACAGAAATGGGCATCCAGAACACCACGGTCTATGGCCGGGTGAAGCACCCCTACAGCATCTACCGCAAGATGTATACCCAGGATAAGAGTATGGAGGAGGTCTATGACCTCTTTGCGTTCCGGGTGCTGGTGGAAACAGTGGCGGACTGCTACAACGTGCTGGGCGTGATCCATGACCTGTATAAGCCTATCCTGGGCCGGTTCAAGGACTATATCGCCACCCCCAAGCCCAACATGTATCAGAGCCTCCACACCACCGTCATCGGCGATGCGGGCATCCCCTTCGAGGTGCAGATCCGCACCTACGAAATGCACGCCATTGCGGAATACGGCGTGGCGGCCCACTGGAAATATAAGCAGGGCATCAACAAGGAGGGCGGTGAGCAGACCTATGAGTGGATCCGCCGCCTGCTGGAGAACCAGGAGGACGCTGATGCCGAGGACTTTATCCACAGCCTGAAGATCGACATGTTTGCCGACGAGGTGTTCGTGTTCACCCCCCGGGGCGATGTGATCAACCTGCCTGCCGGCGCCACTCCCATCGACTTTGCCTACTCCATCCACTCCGCCATCGGCAACACCATGGTGGGGGCCAAGGTCAACGGCCGGATGGTGGGCTTTGACTATGTGCTCCACAACGGCGACATTGTGGAGATCAATACCTCTAAATCCGCCCACGGTCCCAGCCGGGACTGGGTGAAGATCGCCAAGAGCAGCGAGGCCCGCAGCAAGATCCGCCAGTGGTTCAAGAAGGAGCGCAAAGAGGAGAACATTGCCCAGGGCCGCGCCTCCTTTGAGGCGGAGCTCAAGCACGCGGGGCTGACTATGAGCCAGATCACGCCGCCGGATGTGCTGCCCGCCATCCTCAAGCGGGTGGGCTTCAAGAGCTTGGATGAGATGTATGCCGCCATTGGTTACGGCGGTTATACCTCCCTGAAGGCCGTCAACCGCATCCGGGATGAACTGATCCACATGTCCAAGGCTGCCGCTGTGGAAAAAGCGGCGGCGGAGGCTGCCGCCGCGGCGAAGGCGGCCAAGGAGGCCAGCGAGGCAAAGACGGCCGCTCCCAAGCGGGTCAAGAGCGAAAAAGGCATCGTGGTGGAGGGCCTCTCCAATTGCCTGGTAAAGTTCTCCAAATGCTGCACGCCGGTACCCGGCGACGAGATCGTCGGCTTTATCACCAGAGGCTACGGCGTCAGTGTCCACCGCAAAGATTGCCCCAATGCCGACCCCAGCCGCCGCAGTGCCGGTGATGAAGGCCGGTGGATCAAGGTCTCCTGGGGCGAGGATATCAATGAGTCCTATGCTACCTCCCTGGAGGTGGTCTGCAAGGACCGTGCCAACCTTCTGGTGGATATCTCCACTGTCCTCAGCTCCAGCAAGGTCAATGTCTCCAGCATGAATGTCCATTCCACTGCGGATGGCTTTGCCATCTTCTATATCACCATCAACGTCACGGACGCCAAACAGCTGGATCAGGTGATGCGCAAGCTCCACCAGATCTCCAGCGTCATGAAGGTCAACCGTCCGGCGGGCTGATGCCGGGTGAGTACCGGGAAAGGAAATCAACTATGAGAGCAGTTCTGACACGGGTCCGTTCCGCCTCCGTCACCATTGACGGTAAGGTCAACGGTGCCATCGGCCAAGGCTACCTGATTCTTCTGGGCGTGGGCCATAACGATACGGAGGAGGTGGCCCTGAAGCTGGCGGATAAGGTGTGCAATCTCCGGATCTTCCGGGATGAAAACGACAAGATGAATCTGAATCTGGAGCAGGTGGGGGGGAGCATCCTGGTGATCTCCCAGTTCACCCTCTACGCCGACACCTCCAGCCGCCGCCCGGGCTTTACCGGTGCGGCCAAGCCGGATCTGGCGATCCCCCTGTATGAAGCCTTTATGGCCCGGTGCCGGGAGCGGGGCTTTACCGTGGAGCACGGGGAATTCGGCGCCGATATGCTGGTGACCTCTGAGAACGAGGGCCCGGTGACGATTATTTTTGATACCGAGGCATAGGGAGGCTGCGGGGTCTGCCCGGCCCCGCCAAAAAAGGATAAGGAGCAATACGATGTACTTTGATACCATAGAGGTAGCCCCTCTGATGACCAACTGTTACCTCATCGGCGATGAAACAGCCGGTGTATGTGCGGTGGTGGACCCCGGCGGATCACCGGAACGGGTGCTGGATATGATCCGCCGCAGCGGCCTCTCGCCGGAGATGATCCTCCTGACCCACGGCCACTATGACCATGTGCGGGCCATCCCTGCGCTGCTGGAGGTCTATCCCGATCTGCCGGTGTATATCCATGAAAAGGAGCTGTGCCCGGCGGATGACCTGAAGGACCGCTACCATATGCCCCACAAGGGGAAAAACCAGCGGACCTATGGGGAGGGGGATACGGTGGCTCTGGGCAGCCTTACGTTCCATGTGCTGGATACCCCCGGCCACTCCGCCGGATCGGTGACACTGCTGGTGGATGATGTGATGCTCTCCGGCGATACCCTGTTTGCCGGTACCTGCGGCCGCTGGGACCTGCCCGGCGGCAGCGGCGAGGCGCTGATGGCCTCTCTGGCACGGCTGTACCGCCTGGAAGGGGACTACAAGGTCTGCCCCGGCCACGGCGGCGCCTCTACCCTGGAGCGGGAGCGCCAGGATAACAGCTATATGCGTCAGGCGGTGGAAGGATGAAGCTGGAAATTCGGGGCAGCGACCACGAATATAAATATGTAGTGGAGCAGAGCCTGCTGGCCCTGTTTCCTCAGGAACGGCCGGTATATGAGCCGGTGGATCGGGAAAATGACCAGCGCTGGGCAGTGATCACCCTCCGGGAGGAGGGGGACCAGTGCCAGGTCACTGTGGAGCTGGGCTGGGACGGCGTATCCGCTCCGGCCAGCATTACCGTGGACCTCTCCGGGGACGACTATGCCCGGGAAGGCCAGCGTCGCCGGGGTATCGGGATGTGCTTTTTCCGGGCTGCCAAGGCGGTCACCGGCATCACGCCCCCATGGGGTAGCCTCACCGGTATCCGTCCGGCCAAGGTGGCTGCGGAACTGCTGGGGCAGGGCCGTACCCCTGAGGAGGCGGAGCATGCCCTGGAGGAGATCTACTTTGTCACCCCCCAGCGCGCCCGGCTTTGTATGGACGCGGCTCTGGCGGCCCAGCGGGCGGAGGCCCTGCTGGAGGAGAAGGACATCTCCCTCTACATCGGCATCCCCTTTTGCCCCACCCGCTGCGCCTATTGCAGCTTTGTCAGCAACAGCGTAGAGAAATCCTTCCACCTGGTGGAGCCCTATCTGGAGGCCCTGGGCCGGGAGATCGAGGCCGCTGCGGCCCTGGTGAAGGACCTGGGCCTGCGGGTCCGCTCCTTCTACATGGGCGGCGGTACGCCTACCACCCTCACCGCTCCCCAGATGGACCGGCTTCTCACCGCAGTGGAGTCGGCCTTTGATATGAGCGCCTCGGTGGAGACCACCGTGGAGGCCGGAAGGCCGGACACCATCACCCGTGAGAAGCTGGAGGTGCTGCGCCGCCACGGCGTCAGCCGGGTCAGCGTCAACCCCCAGACCATGGAGGACCATGTGCTCCGGGCCATCGGCCGCCGTCACACAGCGGATCAGATCCGTGAGGTAATGGCCCTGGTGACCGCCATGGGCTTCCCCCACGTGAATATGGACCTGATCGCCGGGCTTCCGGAGGACACACCGGAGGGGTTCCGGCGAAGCCTGGACGAGGTGATGGCCTTCGGCACCGACAACATCACCGTCCATACCCTCAGCCTCAAAAAGGGCAGCCGCATCACCCTGGAGGGTACCCGCATTCCCACCGTGGACGAGGTGGGGGAGATGCTGGACTACGCCAACGGCGCTCTGCGTGCCGGCGGCTTTGCCCCCTATTACCTCTACCGGCAGAAGTACCAGTCCGGCAGCTTTGAGAATACGGGCTGGTGTCAGAGCGGCGGCGAGGGATGGTACAACATTTTCATTATGGAGGAACTCCACTCCATTCTCAGCCTGGGGGCCGGCGGCTCCACCAAAATGGTCAGCCCCGCCCGGGACCGGATCGAGCGGGCATTCAACTGCAAGTTCCCCCAGGAGTATATGCAGCGTCCGGAGAAGATCGCGGAAAATCAACGCGCTTTCCGGGCATTCTATGAGCAGATGGGGTGAAGCCCCGTCCCGGAAGAAAGGAGCATGCTATGGCGTATTCCCTGAAAGAGATCAACGAAGCCGTCTGTAGCGACCCCAAGGGGTTCGTGGAAGAGTGTGACGCGGCGTATAATAAGAAGATCGAAGCGGCAGCCCGCCGCATTGCGGAAAACCGGACCAAGTCCCGGATCGTGCTGCTCTCCGGACCTTCCGGAAGCGGCAAGACCACCACGGCCAAGAAGATCGAGGCCAAGCTGGAGGAGATGGGTATCCAGTCCCACGCCATCTCCATGGACAACTACTTCCAGACGGTGGACCCGGAGACGGCTCCCCGGAACCGGGAGGGCCTTATCGACTATGAGTCTCCCTTCTGCCTGGATATGGATCTGCTCAACCGCCACTTCAAGATGCTGGACCAGGGGGAGAAGATCCACATCCCCAAGTTTGAGTTTGCCCGGCAGATGCGCTCGGCCATCAAGAGCAGTCCCCTGCGGCTGGGCAAGGATGAGATCGCTATTTTCGAGGGTATCCACGCCCTCAACGATATCATCACCGGCAAGAACCCCAACGCCATGAAGGTCTATATCTCCGCCCGTTCCAACGTGGTGGATGAGAGCGGCAAGGTGGTGTTCAAGGGTACCTGGATGCGTCTGGCCCGGCGCACCGTCCGGGACGCCAAGTTCCGTGCCTGGGAGCCCTCCGTCACCATCAAGATGTGGGCCAACGTCCGCCGGGGAGAGAAGCTCTATATTTCCCCCTTCAAGGACAACGCAGATATCCAGTTCGACAGCTCCCTGCCCTATGAGGTCAGCGTCATCAAGAACTTCGCCCTGCCTCTCTTTGAACAGCTGACGCCGGAGATGGAGCGCTATGAGGAGATCGGCCATCTGTTGGAGGCCTATCCCAAGTTCATGGAGCTGGATGAGAAATATGTAGAGCCGGACTCCCTGATCCGGGAGTTTATCGGCGGCGGAATTTACGACGATTAAGGCCCGGCAGGGGCCCAAAATGAGGGAGGAATCCGATTATGGCCATTCGATTTGATAAAGAAGTGTGGGACCGGCTGCTGCACCGGACGAAAAAGACTGCCGCCGGCGCGGCGGAGGCTGCCAAGACCGGTGCTGCCATTGTGGGGCAGAAGGCGGAGGAGACACTGGCCTGCGCCAAACTGCGTGCCTCCATCCGGGAGCTGAAAGGGGAGATCGACCGTCAGCTGCGTGCTGCGGGATCGCTGGTGTATGCCACTCACCAGGGAAGTCCCTCCGACAGCGATGAGCTCCAGACGATCCTGGAGCGGCTGGATGCCCTGAACCGGGATCTCAGCGACGCCCAGCGGGAGCTGAAGATCCTGAAAGGGGCCCTGTTCTGTGACGTGTGCGGAGCGGAAAATGCCGCCACAAACGTCTACTGTCAGGAGTGCGGTCAGCCTCTGAGCCGTCTGTAAGCGCCGTCTCACAACCCAAGGCAGGCATGACCGGCCGGGATAGGTCGTATACTTTCCTGGGGGCTGTGCCGCCTAATACGAGCAATGAAGAGGTTATTCCATGTCCAAAGAAAAGAAACAGTCCTTTATGGGCGGCGTTACGGTGATGGCGATTTCCACCGTATTTGTCAAGATCTGCGGCGCCCTGTACAAGATCCCTCTGAATAACATCCTGGGGGATGAAGGCGTCACCCATTTCATGAGCGCCTACAACATCTACGCTTTCCTGCTGACGCTGTCCACCGCCGGACTGCCTCTGGCTTTGAGCAAGCTGATCAGCGAGGCCAATGCCACTGGCCGGCGCAATCAGATGCGCCGCTGCTTCAACACCGCCATGGGCCTCTTTGTGGCCGTAGGCGCTGTAGGCACCGCCGCCATGCTCATTTTCACCGAAGAGCTGGCGGACCTTATGAACAACTCCATGGCCTACTGGCCTATCAAGGCCCTGGGCGTGTCGGTGATCTGCGTGTCCATCATGTGCGCCTACCGGGGCTTTGCCCAGGGCCGGCAGAACATGGTGCCCACGGCCGTATCCCAGTTTATCGAGGCCTTTTTCAAGCTCCTGATCGGACTGCCTCTGGCTTGGTACATCATCCAGATGGGGAAACCTCTGGAGATCGGTGCCGCCGGCGCTATCGTGGGCGTCAGCGCCGGTACGGTACTGGCTATGCTCTACATGATCATCAACTATCGCCGTCATCGGGGCCCCATCCTCTGGGGCAGCGATACCCCTCAGAGCTACAGCACCATCCTCAAGCGCCTTTTGTGGCTGGGTATCCCCATCACCATCGGTCAGGCGGGTATGAGCCTTCTGAACCTTCTGGATCAGACCATCATCCTGGGACAGCTCCAGAACGTTCTGGGCCTGGCGGAGAAGGAAGCTGCCGCCCTCTATGGACAGTACACCTTCTCCAGCACCCTCTTTAACCTGCCTGCCTCCTTCCTGCCCGCCGTGGCGGTCAGCCTGATCCCCGCCATTTCCGTGGCCGTGGCCCGGAATGAGCACGGGGAGATCAACCGGGTGGTCACCACCAGCTTCCGGCTCATCGCCATGCTGGCGATCCCTGCCGGTGTGGGACTGTCGGTGTTGGCAGGCCCTATCCTGCAGCTGCTCTATCCCGCCCAGGCGGAGGCGGCGGCTGCCGCTACGTATCACCTGCAGCTGCTGGGTGTTGCCTCCATTTTCGTGTGCGTGATGTTGCTGACCAACTCCATCATGCAGGCCCACGGCAAGGTGCAGCTGCCTATCTATACCATGCTTTTGGGCGGCGCTGTCAAGGTGGGTATCAACTATGTGCTGGTGGGGAATCCTGACATCAACATCAAGGGCGCTCCCATCGGCACTCTGGTGTGCTACGGCCTGATCGCTCTGGTAAATCTGGTCATCGTCTGGCGGCTGCTGGAGGATAAGCCCAACTACCTGAAGATATTCGTAAAGCCTCTTCTGGCCTCTGCCATTATGGGAGCCACCGCATGGGCTGTCCATGGCCTGTGCGCCCGCCTGTTTACCGGCGGCTATGTCAAGGAGAGCCTGGCTACGCTGGTGGCGATCGGCGCTGCAGTGGTCGTATACCTGATCCTGGTACTGGCTCTGCGGCTCATCACCCGGGAGGATCTGAAGATGATCCCCAAGGGCGATAAGATCGCTTCTATCCTGCGAATCCGCTGATTTTGTCCTAAAGAGTCCCATTTTTTTCGGTAGATTCATACTTTTCACGGATAAAATCCTTGCAACTGAGGAAAAAGTATGATAGATTAGTTGTGCATATTGTAAAACAGGGCGCTGCCCTTGACAAAAGAAATGGTAAAGGAGAACATTTCACAATGAATAAGGCTGAACTGATCAATGCGGTAGCAGAAAAGGCTGCCCTGTCTAAGAAGGATTCCGAGGCTGCTGTCAACGCCGCGCTGGAGGCCATTGCCGGCGCCCTGACCGAGGGTGAGAAGGTGCAGCTGGTGGGCTTTGGCTCTTTTGAGGTGAAGAAGCGGGAAGCCCGTGTGGGCCGCAACCCCAAGACCAAGGAGGAGATCCAGATCCCTGCCTCCAAGGTTCCCGTGTTCAAGGCCGGCAAGGCCCTGAAGGACGCTGTGGCGGAGTAAGATAAATGTTCAGCGGGGCGCGGCCGTTGCCGCGCCCC
>OODG01001187.1_pt1 | contig 18097 bp, 9 predicted proteins | sample 1671621 | NCBI WGS metagenome assembly OODG01 (sample SAMN06348175, study PRJEB24527) | human gut metagenome | biome: human gut; feature: ankylosing spondylitis patient; material: feces | host: Homo sapiens | place: China | collected 2015-10 | reverse complement strand
ATTTGCATGTTCGGATTCTCCACCGCGCCGTCCTCCACGACCGTACGGTTTCGCCCTGGCCGGACGCCGGCGGCAGTATTACTGCAGCTATCACTGCTTTAAACAGCGGCCGAATCCCAAAAATAAATTATAAAACACTAAAACACCGTACATTTTGTACGGTGTTCTTTTATTATGCTGTCGTGCATAGATGACAGGAAGCAGTTTGCAGGATTTGTTGAATGATATTTTTGCAGTGCTTACATATATTCACCAATATGGGGAAGCTTAAAAAGAACGAGTAAGTAAATCAGTATGATTGTCCTGCAGAGGGGTAAAATTATATGATATTACAAAAAAATATTGCTTTTTAGAAAAAGCATAACTACAATATTAATTAGATAACGAATAGTTTAGAAAATATTAAATAAAATAATTGTAAAGCTTAAATTGATGAGAGAATTTGCAGAAATTTAAAAGCATGAGAGAAGTGAAAGCATGAACGCTGACAGTTACGGCCTTAAATTGAACGAACAAAGCAGTGAGCAGACGGTCTATGATTACAATATGCTGATGAGTGCAATGAACGTCAGTGTCAGTAAGCACTTGATGGACGAAAATTTTACGGTAGTCTGGGCTAATGATTATTTTTACTCGCAGACTTTATACACAAAGCAAGAGTATGAAGCGATCTATCATAACAGCTGCCGCAAATATTTTGAGCAGTACCCGGAAGAGTATGAAAAAATGGCGATGGCAGTTGAACAGGCATTGCTGAAAGGGAAAAGTGGTTATGAATGTATCTGCAGGATGCCGCGTAAAGATGGAAGCTGTTCCTGGATCAAAGTCAGCGGTATGTTCAGCGACCAAAAGGTTAACGATATCCCGGTCATTTACGCTACCTTTATTGATGTTACTGAAGCCGTTGAACAAAAGGAACTGCAGCAGCAGCTGGAAAAACGTTCACAGGAACTGCAGGCGGCACTGCAGGCGGCAGAAGTCGCTAACCGTGAAAAATCTGATTTTCTTTCCCGGATGTCGCATGATATCAGGACGCCGATGAACGCTATTATGGGGATGACAGATATTGCCTCCGCGCATATCGACACTCCGGAAAAGGTACAGGATTGTCTGCGGAAAATCTCGCTTTCGAGTCAGCATCTTCTGGGCCTGATCAATGATGTGCTGGATATGTCGAAGATAGAAAGCGGAAAAATGACTCTGGCGGAAGAAGTGATCGAGCTGCCGGAGGTGATGGACACTATCGTTTCGATCATGCAGAGCAGTGTCAAGGCCAGGCAGCAGCAGTTTGACGTGCGCCTGCGGCATATCAGGCACGAGCAGCTGTGCTGCGATTCGCTGCGTCTGCGGCAGGTACTGATCAATGTGCTTTCCAACGCTTCCAAGTTTACGCCGCCGGGCGGTACCGTCAGTTTCGATATCGAAGAAACGGCGTCAGAGAATGCGGCCAAAGCCTGGTTCAAATTTACAGTCAGGGATACCGGAATCGGAATCAAGCCGGAGTTTTTGAGGGATATTTTTAAACCCTTCACCCGCGAAAAAGACAGTCGGATCGATAAAACTGAAGGCAGTGGTCTGGGGATGGCGATCTCGAAGAAAATCGTCGATTTGATGGGCGGGACGATCGAGGTCAGCAGTGAGGTTGGTACTGGTACTGAATTTACGATCAGGCTGCCGCTGCCGATCAGTGAACTGGAATTGGGCAATTTTAAGTTTCCCGATTTGAAGATCATCGTAGTCGACGATGATGTGATCGTCTGTGAGCATACGACGGAGCTTTTACGGCAGATTGGCATTCGTTCGGACTGGGAAACGTGTGGACAGCGGGCGGTGCAGAAGGTCCTGGCGGCGCATCAGGCGGGTGAGCCTTACGACGCGGTGATATTGGACTGCAGGATGCCGGATCAGGACGGAGTGGAAACGGCGGCGATCATTCGCAGCGCTATCAGCGAACCGCTGCCGATCATTTTGATTTCAGCATATGATTCGGCCGATGTTGAAACGAAGGCGCGTCAGGCGGGTGTCAACGGTTTTATGACGAAGCCTGTTTTTATGTCGACTTTGTGCCGGGCGTTACAGAGATATGTTTTAGGTCAAGCAGCTGCCGATGAACAAAAGAGTAAAACTGATTTCAGCGGTAAACGCTTTTTATTAGTGGAAGATAACGCCTTGAACCGTGAGATAGCGATGGAAATGCTGGAATCTGCCGGCGCTGTGGTAGAAAGTGCCTGTGACGGCGCAGAAGGCGCGGCAAAATTTGCGGCGGAGCCGGCAGGATATTATGATCTGCTGCTGATGGATGTGCAGATGCCTGTGATGAACGGCTATGAAGCCACGCAGAAGATCCGCGCTTCTGCTAAGTCCGATGCCAGAACCGTGCCGATCGTGGCGATGACGGCCGATGCTTTTGCCGAAGATATCATCGAAGCGAAAAAGGCAGGTATGAACAGCCATTTAGCCAAGCCTTTAAATTTAGCGACGCTGGTGCGTGAAATAAATAAACAGCTGCAGAAGCATTGAAAAAGAGAATAAAAGTTCTGGGACACCGTATGTGTGATTGCATACGGTGTTTTTTTATTTATTTTTAGAAGCAAAGAAAAGAGGCTGTTGTACAAGGCTGGCAAGTAAATAATTCAAATAACAAAACCGTCTGCCGAGGCAGGCGGTTTTGTTGCAGTTGGGGTACCAGTTGCAAGACTTTCAGACAGACGGATTTATTTATAACAAAAATGTCTTGCGGGGGGGACAAATATGGTATTATATCAAAAATAATCTATATAGATACTATTAAATATTAGAGTTAAAAAATTATGGAAACAAAAATTAATTTAAGTATTGCGAAAGTGGACAGGATAAGTAAGGTTTTCACCAAGACGTTACGACCCTCCGTCTTGCTTGGAAATATTTCCCCATAAGTGCCGCTCTGCGAAAAAAGCAGAGCGGCAAACCCAAATAAGAAGAATGCTGTAAAAAAGTACTGACCTGCGGTTATTAGTGTACAGGCAGGTTTGAAGAACGTTTTTAGACAGGGAACACAATTGGTTCTTTTGTTTAAAATATTATTTCCAAATAACCCTTTGTGTGAAATCGGGGTCTTGCAATCGGTGTGAAAAATTTTAGGAAAGGAGCGGGAAAGGCAGAAGCCAGGGCAATCAGTTTTCAAGAGAAGTCAGGCTATGACACGCCTGCTGCCCCTGTGCGATAACGAGTAGAATTTTGAAGTAAAAATTGATGATGAAGGAGTGAGAAAGTTGTCTAGATCCAAAAAGTACCAGTTAGAGAAAAAAATCATGGTTTTTTTAAGCAGCGGCTTATTTGCGATTTCGGGATTTTGTGCAGCTGATGTACATGCAGCGGCTGTTTTTGTGGATGGGACCGGGACCAATTCGACTGTTGCCGGCGTAAATAATAACGCCAGCGGTGAGAATACCAATGCTGTAGGTTATAACAATCATGCTATTTCTGATAACAGCAATGCGATCGGCGCGAATAACCAGGCTCTGGCCGAGGATTCCAATGCCATCGGCAGTAAAAACAACACTTATGCCAATGAATCGAACGCGATCGGCAGCGGCAATATCACTAATGGCATCGGGTCTAATGCTATTGGTAAGGATAATGTGGCCAATGGCTTGGACAGTAACGCTTTTGGTACTGCCAATAAGGCGAATTCGGATAATTCCAATGCTTTCGGTACCGGCAATCTGGCGGATGGTATCGGTACGAGCGCCTTTGGTTATTTGAATAATGTCAGCGGCAATGAATCAGTGGCGTTTGGTTTTACCAATACCATTTCGGCGGCAGAGGCCGTAGCAATGGGCCGCAATAATCAGGTGATCGCTACCGGCGGCAGTGCGATCGGTAATAATAATCAGGCCATGGCGATGTATTCTACTGCGATCGGCAATGATAACTATGCTATCGGTGAGAATTCCAGCGCGATCGGCCTTGGCAACAATATTACAGCTAACGATGCTACGGCGCTGGGCAACAAGAATACGGCTTCGGGGATCTCGGCAGGCGCTGTCGGTATCAGCAATACTGCCAGCGGCCATAATGCCCAGGCTTTCGGTTATTTAAACGAAGCTACGGGTCAGGACTCCCAGGCCTTCGGCGCGCAGAATAAAGCGACGGAGCGTTATGCCAGCGCTTTTGGGCATGAAAATGAAGCTAAGGCTTATGCAGGCAGCGCGCTGGGCGTGAAAAACATCGTGACCGGTAATTTCGCTTCAGCAGTCGGCTATGAAAATACGGCTGCCAATTATCTGGCCAACGCTATCGGTACCTCGAATGTGGCTTCCGGCGCCTATGCCAATGCTTACGGCGTATATAATGAAGCTACTGCCAGCTATGCCAGTGCCTTTGGCTACGGCAATAAGGTCGGCGGCGAGCATGCTATCGCGTCTGGCTACAATAATAATATCACCGGTAATTTTGCCAGCGCTTTCGGTACGGAGAATACGGTCAGCAATATTCGCAGTGCGGCCGTAGGTTCAAATAATACCGTCAGCGGCGAGATCAGTAATGCTTTTGGCTATAATAATACCGCCAGCGGCAATTATACTAACGCGATCGGCTATAACAACCAGGCGCAGGCTTTTGCCGCTTCGGCGATCGGCTATCAGAACAGGGCTACGGCCAGCGCGGTTTCGGCCAGCGCCGTGGGTCGTTCCAACGAAGTGAGCAACGAATATGCCAATGCTTTCGGTGCTTTGAACAAGGCGTCGGGTTCTTCCTCCAGCGCTTTCGGCGTCAACAATAACGCTTCGGGGTCCTTTGCCAGTGCTCTGGGCTATCAGAACACAACGGCCGGCTATCTCGGCAGTGCTGTGGGCGCCAGCAATAACGCGTCTGCTAATTATGCCAGCGCTTTTGGTTATGGCAATACGGCCTCGGGCTATGTCGGCAACGCTATCGGCAGTATGAATACGGCTTCCGGCAGTTATGCCAGCGCCGTAGGCTATAAAAATACAGCCAGCGGCGTCAAATCCAACGCTATCGGCAATGAAAATACAGCGTCAGAAGAATACACTAACGCTGTCGGCGCAGGCAACAGAGTCAGCGGTTACGCCTCCAGTGCCTTCGGCAACAATAACGAGGTGACTGCTGAATTTGCCAGCGCTTTTGGCCACAGCAATAATATCAGCGGCTACGTTTCCAATGTTCTGGGTTATGATAACGCTGTCAGCGGCGATTATTCAACGGCGGTAGGCCTTTTTAATAATGTGGGCGGCAATTCGTCTCATGCTTTTGGCTATGGCAATAATATTGCTGCCAATGCCAGTTCCGCTGTCGGCAACGGCAATACGATCAGCACCGGCGCTGATAATTCCTTCGCGCTTGGTAACGATACCAGTATCTCGCTGGCTAACAGCGTAGCTTTGGGCAGTAATTCCGCAGTGACGGCGATCAACAGCGTTACGGGCAACAGCAGCTATACTAAATGGGCCGGTGTCAGCGATGTCGTGGGTGTTGTCAGCGTAGGCAGTTCCGGGGCGACCCGTCAGATCCAAAATGTAGCGGCCGGGCAGGTCAGCGCCACTTCTACCGATGCCGTTAACGGCAGCCAGCTGTATGAAGTAGCGCAGAAAGCAGCGCAGCAGGCTACTGTTTCGGCCGGCGACAGCAACGTCGTCGTTACGCCTACCACGAACAGCAGCGGCGGCACTGATTATGAAGTGAAGCTGGCTGACGAACTGCAGATCGGTACGGGCGTCAATGTCGACGGCACCGGTGATGGCAAGATAGATGTCGGTAACGGCAATGTGGTCATCGACGGCAGTGACGGCTCGATAACTGCCGGCGGCGTGACGATCAATAAAGATGATGAAGGTACTGTCAACGGCCTGACCAATACTACCTGGGACCCGGATAATTATGTCTCCGGGCAGGCGGCGACCGAAGACCAGCTGAAAGCGATCCACGATAAAGCCGCGGAAGCAGCCGAGCTGGCAGCTCAGCATACAACTATGGAAGCTGTCGATAACAATATATTGATCGAAAAAAGCACTAACGCTGACGGCGGCGACCATCACGAACTGAAATTGAATGATGTCGTTGAGATCGGCAGCGGCGCCAATAAAGTCACTATCGACGGTACAAATGGCACTGTCAGCACCGGTAATATCAATATGAACGGCACCAACGGCATGATAACTGCCGATAAGATCACTATCGACGGCGGTTCCGGCACGATCGGCGGTCTGACCAATACTGCCTGGGACGCAGATAATTACGTTTCCGGGCAGGCTGCGTCGGAAGATCAGCTGAAAACCGTTTATGATACCGCAGTCAAATATGACGTGGACAGCGGCGGTAATATCAACACCGGTAAAATCACGCTGGAAGGCAGCAGCGGCACTACGATCGGCAATGTAGCGGCAGGCGAAGTCAGCGCTACTTCGATGGACGCCGTCAATGGCAGCCAGCTTTATCAGGTCAAGCAGGACATCAATAATATCAATCAGGATATCACCAAGCTGGGTGACGAGATCGATACGGTCGGCGCGCTGTCAGCAGCGATGGCAGGCCTGCATCCGCGCTTCCAGGACGGTAACAAGGGCGAGCTGGCCATGGCCTACGGCGGCTACGGCGGCAAAAGCGCATTAGCAGTCGGCGGCTTCTACGCCCCCAACGAAAAAGTAATGTTCTCACTGGGGCTGGGCATTTCCGAAGGCGGCAGTAAAATGGGCAACTTCGGCGTCAATTTTGCACTGGACCGCTCTAGAGACCGCAAGGCAGAACCGAGAGATATCATCTATACCCGTAAAGAAGTAGATAATTCTTTAGCGGCGCAGGATGAAAAGATCCAGCTGCTGCTGGCCAAGGTCGAAGAACAAAGCAGAGAAATGGAAAAACAAAGCCGTGAAATCGAATACCTGCGAGCACAGGTAGAAAAGTAAATACAGAAAATACTATACTTGCCCCGGCCTGCAAGGCTGGGGCAAACTTTCTGAGCAGAGGAGCAGTAAGTATGAAAAAGATCTGGAGCTTTATCCTATGTTTGGTCATAAGTCTGGCGATGACCAGCGTTTGCCTGGCCAGCGACGGCGCTGACCTGAACAAACAGCAGCAGGCAGTAGTTAAGGTATTTGCCGCCTTAAACGGTCAGAACGGGATGGAATATGCCGGCATACGCCAGCTGATGTCAGCGAAGCTGCAAACAGAGCTGGATGAAAAAACTTTCGGCAGTGTGAAAAATAATCTGCGCCGCAGCTACGGCGAGCAGCGCGAAAACAGGTTTCTGGCCTATCAGCGGTATGCTGACGGCGACCGCCTGGCTTATCTGGCTAAATACAGTAAGGAGAAAGCTCTGCTGTTTATATTCGTTTTTGATAAGCAGAACGATCTAGGGGCGTTTTCCTTTCAGCCCATAGGCGAACAACAGCAGTAACAGTACAGTTTTGCCCGTTTCACAGCATTTAAATAGAAAGCAGCAGCGATATTTTCAGCAGAAAGCTTGCTGCTGCTCATCTGATTTCAAAAAATGATCCCTTTGCCACAGCGGCAGATAAGGGATCATTTTTTGAAATTTTAAATGTAACAGTTATAAAAATTATAAGAATTATAAAAAAGTGCTTAATTGTAATAAAAATATCTTGCAAGGTGCAAAGAAAATATGTTAATATGGCAAAAATAATCCATATAAATAATATTAAGTATTAAGGTTTATAAATTAATTAAACTAAAATTACTTAAATTATTACGAATGAAAAGACGATGGAGAAAGCAGAGGTCATCCTAAAAAACAGAACAGCTTTATAAAAAATAGATGCGGGGCAGATTTATTGTTTCAGCATACTATACAAAGCAAGTAACTATTTAAGGAAAAGAGGTGGGGAATTGTCTAAATCCCGAAAAATTCAGTTAGAGAAAAAAATTATGATTTTTTTAAGCAGCGGTGTCTTTATTTTTTCAGGCCTGTATGCGAGTAATGTGCAGGCGGCGCCCGTTTTTTCCAGTGGCAGTGCTTCTGATTCCACTGTTGCCGGTGTCAATAATACAGCTTCCGCTAATTCCAGCAGTGCTTTTGGTTATTTCAATACTGCCGGGGGCCTGGCATCCAGTGCTTTTGGCTGGAGCAATACGGCCAGTGCTGAAAACGCCAGTGCTTTTGGTTATGTCAACGAAGCCAGCGGTCTGGCATCCAGCGCCATTGGCTTTAGAAATAAAGCCGCTAATGAAAATGCCAGCGCCGTTGGTTACGGCAATGAAGCCGGCGGCGTAGCGTCTAGTGCTTTTGGCTTTAATAATGCAGCCAAAATGGATTATGGCAGTGCTTTTGGTTATAGCAATACGGCCGGCGGCCTCGCTTCTACAGCAGTTGGCTTCAGAAATACAGCCGCCAGCGAAAACGCCAGCGCTGTCGGTTATGGTAATAATGCCAATGCTCTGGCGGCCAGCGCTTTGGGGTACAGCAATACTGCCGGCGGCGTAGGCTCAAGCACAGTTGGTTACAGTAATACGGCCAGTGCTGAAAACGCCAGTGCCTTTGGTTACGGCAATACGGTAAGCGGTCTGGCAGCTAATGCTTTTGGGTTTAGGAACATTTCCGGCAAAGAATATGCCAGTGCTGTTGGTAATCAAAATGAAGCTACCGGCGAATATGCCAGTGCTGTTGGCAATCAGAATGAAGCCAGCGGCGAATATGCCAGTGCTGTTGGCAGCCAAAATGAAGCCACCGGCGAATATACCAGCGCTTTTGGCGCTAAGAATACAGCGAGCAATACAAATGCCAGCGCTTTCGGTTATGGAAATACAGCTCAAGGCTCGGCCTCCAGTGCGTTTGGCTATAACAATACGGCCAGCGGGACAGGCGCTAACACAGTTGGTTATGGGAATAAAGCCACCGAAGATAATGCCAGTGCCGTAGGTTATGTTAATGAAGCAGTGGCTGTCAGCTCTAATGCCTTTGGTAATTTTAATTCTGCCCTCAGTACAAATGCCAGTGCGATCGGCAATGAAAATGAAGCATCCGGAGAAAATGCCAGCGCTTTGGGTTATAAAAATGAAACCAGCGGCCTGAATGCCACTGCTGTTGGCAATACCAATAAAGCTAAAGCTACCAGTGCCAGCGCTTTTGGGTTTGGGAATATTGCAGAAGGTTATAATTCTAATGCTTTTGGCAGCAGAAATACGGCTTACGGTACTAATTCCAGCGCCTTTGGTATTTTGAATATGACGATCGGCAACTATTCGAATGGCTTTGGCTATGGGAATACTGTAAGTGCTGATAATGCCAGCGCTTTCGGCAACGATAACAATATTGAAGCTAGCGCAGAAAACTCTATTGCGCTGGGAAATAATATCAATATGACTTTAAATGACAGTGTAGCTTTGGGAAATAATTCTACAGCGACGGCGATCAACAGCGTTACGGGCAACAGCAGTTATACTAAATGGGCCGGCGTCAGCGATGTTGTGGGCGTTGTCAGCGTAGGCAGCTCCGGGGCGACCCGTCAGATCCAAAACGTAGCGGCAGGGCAGGTCAGCGCCACTTCTACCGATGCCGTCAACGGCAGCCAGCTGTATGAAGTAGCGCAGAAAGCGGCCGAGCAGGCTACTGTTTCGGCAGGCGATAGCAATGTCGTTGTTACGTCAACTACCAATAGCAGCGGCGGCACCGATTACGAAGTGAAGCTGGCTGATGAACTGCAGATTGGTACGGGCGTCAATGTCGACGGCACCGGCGATGGTAAGATCGATGTCGGTAACGGCAATGTGGTCATCGACGGCAGCGACGGTTCGATAACTGCCGGCGGCGTGACGATCAATAAAGATGATGAAGGTACTGTCAACGGCCTGACCAATACTACCTGGGACCCGGATAATTATGTCTCCGGGCAGGCGGCGACCGAAGACCAGCTGAAAGCGATCCACGATAAAGCCGCGGAAGCAGCCGAGCTGGCAGCTCAGCATACAACTATGGAAGCTGTCGATAACAATATATTGATCGAAAAAAGCACTAACGCTGACGGCGGCGACCATCACGAGCTGAAATTGAATGAAGTAGTCGAGATCGGCAGCGGCGCCAATAAAGTCACTATCGACGGCAATAACGGTACGATCAGTACCGGTAATATCAATATGAACGGTACTAACGGCATGATAACTGCCGATAAGATCACTATCGACGGCGGTGCAGGCACGATCGGCGGTCTGACCAATACTGCCTGGGACGCAGAGAATATCACCAGCGGCCAGGCGGCGACCGAAGACCAGCTGAAAACTGTTTCTGACAGCGCTATCAAATACGATGTGGACAGCGGCGGCACTATCAATAAAAACAAAATCACGCTGGAAGGCAGCAATGGCACCACGATCGGCAATGTAGCGGCGGGCGAAGTCAGCGCCACCTCGATGGACGCCATCAACGGCAGTCAGCTGTATGCAGTACAGCAGGATATAGGCAATATCCACAGAGATATCAATAAGCTGGGTGACGAGATCGATACGGTCGGCGCGCTGTCAGCAGCGATGGCAGGGCTGCATCCGCGCTTCCAGGACGGTAACAAGGGCGAGCTGGCCATGGCTTACGGCGGTTACGGCGGTAAAAGCGCATTAGCAGTCGGCGGCTTCTACGCCCCTAATGAAAAAGTAATGTTCTCACTGGGACTGGGTGTTTCTGAAGGCGGCAGCAAAATGGGCAACTTCGGCGTCAACTTTGCGCTGGATCGCTCTAGAGACCGTAAGGCAGAAGCACGAGATATAGTTTATACCCGTAAAGAGGTAGACAGCTCTTTGGCAGCGCAGGATGAAAAAATCAAACTGCTGCTGGCTAAGCTGGAAGAACAAAGCCGGGAAATAGAAGAACTGAAAGCAAAAGTAAACTAACAGCAAAACCCCTGTCTGCTTAGCAGACAGGGGTTTTATTCTGAGGATAGGAGCAGCACAGCACGGCTGATGATCTGCATAAAAGCAGTCAACAAAAAACAATGAAACAGCTTTAAAATTTCAAAAAAATTTACTGGAAATCATCTTTTGAACAGAGTGGAGCTGTTTATATGTTTTAGGTTCAAAAGGCAGCCGCAGCAGGCCTTGACAGGTAATGCGGCTTTTAATCTGGTTTTAATCTTGGCGTTATAAAATAAAGACAAAGCAAAGGCCGGCGACGTAACGGCCGTTAAGGAGGTAAAGGATATGAAAAGAAAATCTATAGCTATGCTGGCAGCAGCTCTCTGCACCTTGGCAATCACAGTTACAGCTTTAGCTGCCGAACTCATCAATGCGGAACAGGCGCGCAGTATTGCTGCTCAATGGGTACCGGCAGGCAGCACACATCTGGTGACTAAGGACGAAAGCTTTGAATTCGTGCCTCATTATGACGTTAAATTCTATGATAATAAAACCAATACCGCCTATGAAATCGAGGTTTTAAGAAACGGCGGCAAGGTAAGAGAGTTTAAAATGGAAGCGCAGACCGTTCTGGGCAGCCCTAAAATCGTCCTTTCAGTAAATGATGTGCAAAATCTGGTCCGTAAGGAATTTCCGAATGCTGTTTTTACTAAAGTAGAATTAGACCGCGGTGACGGGCTTTATGAATATGAAGCAGATTTTTACACGCCGGAGGTACGGGGCGAAATGAAATTCAACCCTGAAACAGGCACTGTTATTGAAAAAGAAATAAAATATACTGTGTTTTAAGCAAGAAGCGGACATTAAGATAAGACCGGATTTTCCGGTCTTATTTTTATTTGACAGCTGCGGTTCGGGTACGGCGGCCAGAGTGTGCTGAAAGTTGTTATATTTGTAATAAGAATACTATTTGCTGTTGAGTTGGCATTTAAAAAAGTAAAATGTATAAAAATTTTTTCTGATTTCGCAAGTTAGGAAATAAAAGCAAATAATCGAAAATAATATAAATAAGAAATAAACATAAAAAATAGAAATGCTGGCAGATGAAGAAATAAAATGAATTAATATTATAAAATATGATATTAATATACATAAAACGGCTAATTTATCCCTTATAATTGCTTAAATATGCAAAAAGAGAGCAGGATTTTTTTGCTGGATGTTGAATAAATACGGTGAAATTTAGCATGTTTTAGAAAGATGCTAAATAAATCTTAAGGGGGTAAAAAATATGAAAAGAATGAATAAGGTTTTAGCAAAGGCGGTCGTTTTGAGCCTGATAATGGGCGGAGTACATATGGGGGGGACTTTTGTTTAAAAGGTTATACGGCGCCATATAATGGTTTTGAAATAAAAACAGATCAAACTGATAGTAGTAGTGGGGTAGAAATAACAGATCCGGAAATTTTTCATAAGAATTATGACTGGGGCAACGGTCACGATGACGACGCTGATTGCGGTGAGAGTGCCGGTAACTTGACAGTAGGGCAGATTGCGGAAATAAAAGATAAATTGGTAGAAAATGATAAAAATTTGGCTAAGAAAGTTAATGAAATCAATGGTAAAATCGAGAACGGAGAATTGAAAGGCGAAAAGGGCGATAAAGGAGATAGAGGAGAGCAGGGCGAAAAGGGTGATAAAGGTGATAAAGGAGATAGAGGAGATAGAGGAGAGCAGGGCGAAAAGGGCGATAAAGGTGATAAAGGAGATAGAGGAGAGCAGGGCGCTGCTGGTAAGGATGGCGAAAGCGCTTATGAAAGTGCTGTTGCCGGTGGTTATGAAGGTTCGAAAGAGCAGTTTTACGAAGACCTGGCAACTGACGAAAATACCTATGTCGATAATGAAACCACAATATCATATAATGAAAATGATGATGGAACAGTAACGATCACAGCAGAAAAGAAAGAACATAATTTTGACGGTGAGAACATCATTACCAATGATAAGGAAAAGGTAGATATTAAGGTTGCCGGTACTGATTATGTGGATAATAAAGTAAAAGAAGAAGCTGAACTGCGTAAAGAAGCAGATGTGGCTGACGCTGTTTATGATGCTGAAACAGGTAAGCTGCATTTGAAAAACGAAGCTGGTGAAGATATCACGGTTGCTGAAGGCATTGCCAGCAAAGAGGCTGTAGAAAAAAATACCAGCGACATCGCGACTAACAAAGAAAATATTGAAAAAAATACGCAGGCAATCACTACCGAAAGGACAGAACGCATCCAGGAAGTACAGCGTTTAGACGGGCGGATCGACGGCTTAAGCAACCGCATCGACGAGCTGGACGGACGCATTGATAAAGTCGGAGCTTTGGCAGTCGCTATGGCCGGCCTGCATCCGCTGGAATATGACCCGGATGCCCCGACTCAATTCTCGATGGCGGCAGGTACTTACAGCGGTGAAAGCGCTATTGCGGCAGGGCTGTTCCACAACCCTAATAAAGACGTACTTTTGAGCGTGGGTTTTTCGATCAGCGGCAGTGAGAAGGCAGCTAATGTCGGCGCTACCTTCCGCTTTGGCAGAAGCTCGGAATCAAAAGCCCGTAAAGTGATAGAAGACAAACAACGCGAGCAGGAGCTGGCTGCCCAGGCCGCAGCCGCCAGACAGAAAACCGTTTCCTATCGTGTAGAACAGATTTTGGCTGAAGATACAGCGAAAGCTGAATAGCAGATGGGCAGAAAAGCATTTGATAACAGCATCGATTATAAAGAGATCGGCACCAGGATCAGGATCATGCGGCTGAAGCTGGCGGTTTCACAGACTGAATGCGCCTCTAAACTGGGTATTTCACAGACACACCTGAGTAATATCGAGCATGGCCGCAGCGGGATCACTTTGCAGATGCTGTGCCGGGTTTGTGATATCCTGCAGGTAAGCTTGGATTATCTGGTCAGAGGCGCAGAAAAAACCGACGAAAAAAAGCACAGCGAGATCACGATCGACGAAGTTGTGCGGGTCATAAAAATGCTGAAGGGCATAGAAGAAAAATAAGTCCGGCAGACAGCAAGTTTATCATAAAAAAGAGCAAACCATTTTGGTTTGCTCTTTTTTTGTCTGAGTATTTAAATTATTATTTTACGGAAGGCGGCATTTTCCACCATTGTAAATCAGGTTAATGTTATTCTAAAATCAGATTAAAATATAAGGAGGTATTGGTTATGTGTATTATTTGTACTGATCCAAATTGTGACCATGGTGAAAGGTGTGGTCGTGTAAAAATTTATAAGGAGGGAGGTTCTGCCAGCGATTTATTGGATAGCAGAGGAGAATGGGAACATGTTATTCCAGGCGCTGTTATCCGTGGCTCAGTATTTTTGCATAGCCACGGAGTTACTTATCGCGATTCTATGACTTATGCGCTTGATTATGCTATCCACAGAGATGCTGTGGATGGTAGCGGAGGAGGGATTACCTCTACTGGCAGAAGTGAAATTGCTCAGGGATGGGTAAATGATCTGATTAGACTATTTGATTCTGGGCAATCTGATGAAGCGATAGGCAAGGTTTTTTGTGATGAAGTGTATGCTATTGAGGCTCACAGGAAATTTACGGAAAATGATTTCTCAAGCTTAGTGGCAATTTTAAGAAGTTATATTGATAAAGAGATAGTTTCTCAAAGAAAAGCTGATGAAATTGCCAGTTGGATGCATGGAAGGATATAATAGCGATTTTTGATTGCGAATTATTTCCAATTTAATATTGAGAGTATTATTGCGTATGGTAAGAAAACTGTCTGAAAAGGCAGTTTTTTTATATAATCTATAAAAACTTACAAGTATATATTTTACAGAAAAATACTTAAAACCGTTTAAAGATGAGTTGTTATTTCTATTATTTGAATAAAGGATGTTTTTATTGTTTTGCAGCGTCTGCCTCAACAGCAGGCGTTTTTTGTATTTTTAGTATGATTTACAGGGGCTGTGCTCTGGGAATGATTGCTGGGGTTGGCGAAACGTAAAAGTAACAGAAGCATAAAAAACGCGCAGACGCCGACAGTTTTAAAGCCGCTGGCGTAATGCGCCGGGCAAGACTCGCAGACGTTGTACACATGTTTAAAGTAAGTGTCTTGCGGGGGGGTACAGAAGTGCTATAATACTTGGTGATATTATCGTAACGAATATTTTTGATTTCAAATAAAAGAAAGATGCAGTTATTGTTTGTTTTTAATGAGATGGTTATGAGTTTTACAGTTTGGATGGAACTGTGTAAGGCAAAAGCTGTCTGTAGGGACTGTAAGTGATTTTAAAGTGGAAGATGAGTTGCAGTATTAAATCAGCGGCTTTGAAAATATAAAACTTGTAAGATGAGAAAGGGTGTTATGATGTTGAGCAAAGGGCTTAATAAGAAAGTTGTTTTAGGAGTAGTATGTGGGTTAAGTTTGCCTGTAGCAGTAAATGCATCGGATTTTATCTATGCCAAGACTGTGACGGCTCCGGGTGAGTATAATTTTCATGAGGGAATAGTAAGTACTGGTGATGAATTGATAAGTTTCAATAATTCCAATACTTCTGGCAGTCCTAAGAATTATATTATTAATATTGAAAATGCTGGAGAGTTAAAACTGGATAGTACCTCTCCTTGGGGGGTGATCGATGTTGGCTCTAATAATCAGAAGGCAAATTATGCTGAAGCGGCGATAACGATCAACGGTGATTTGGAAATAAGCAATAAAATACAAAATAATAATGATGGCAGGATCATCTCGCTGATGGGAGGTAAGAATACTCTGCATATCAATGGCTCTCTGAAGATATCTGATTCTGTCTGCAGTTATGGTTCTGCTAATCTTTGGCATTATGGACTGAAAGCTAATAATGGCAGTGAGATCATAGTCCGTAATGATTTTATCATCAATTCACTCCAGGCTGAAAGCATATCAGACAGCGCAGGGCAGACTTTTGCAGCAGGTATTTACAGTGACAGTTGGAGTTGCGACGGTAATGATAGTGATGAACGCAGCAAAGATGCTGATGTTTTAATTACTGTTGGTACGGACAATAACGATAAAATAATTTTGGAAAATATTAAATCAACGTCCAAATCAGGAGTTGCTTTTACTTATGGTGTTTTAGCAACGTATGGGGATACGGGCAATAATAAACGGGAACAGACTGCTACCATAAATCTTAACGGCAGTACGGTTATACGTAATTTGGATGCTATAGGTAAATCAGAGGAAGATGTGTATGCTTTGGCAGCAGAGGGAAATGGTGTTATCAATGTCAATGGAGATCTGCTGATCGAGAATATTGGTGATAGCTCAAGCCTAACAGCAGATGTGGAACGATATTATAATGCTGTTGTTGCTGCAGGTGGGTCGGTTAATATCAATGTAGCAGGCAATGCTGAAAACAAGATCAGGATCACAGGTGATTTGGCAAGTTATATGGAAAATTCAGCTATCAATCTGCATTTGCTGAATCGGGATTCTTATCTGCGGGGTGCCAGCTTAACAGATGGCGGGAGTATAAATCTGACATTGGCAGATGGAGCTGTCTGGCAGGTGCTGGACAGGGTAGAATGCGGTGACAGTGCAGTAGATGCATTGAAAAATAGCAGTGAAGTAAGTAATTTAACGTTAAAAAATGGTATCGTTGATTTGTATCATAATGACTGGTCATTTCAAGAGCTGAAGATCGACCGGCTGCATGGCGATAGCGGGACTTTTATTATCAATACAGATTTAAATAAGGGGGAAAGCGATCGTTTAACGATTTCTAATGCATCAGGTGCGGGTAACTACAAACTACTGACCTATGATCCGGAAGCTTCGGCGCTGTCCGGAAAACAATTCGAGCAGAAAATAATTGATGCCCCGGTGGGAAATTTCAATTTGACCAGTGGCATTATGGAAGGCGCTTTATATAACTATCAGGCACAGCTGACTAAAATTACTGTAGGTGGGAGAAATGAATGGAAGATAGTTGGTTTGGGAACTGGTGATGTTGAAGATAAAGCAAATAATACAAGTACCACAGTCAAAAGCGCTTGTTCAGCCGGTTCACATATATATTATGGATGGCGTAACAATACAATAGTGCGTCAGCGGCTGACCAAAATGCATAGAGTGCCAGAAGTCCGCAGCGGTATGGGTATAATGAAGAACGCAGAACGATTGCTTCACGAGCAAATAGATAATGGCGGTATTTGGGTACAGCTGCAACGTGGAGAGGACGCTTACAGAGGCAGAAATTATTTCGAAAGCCAATATAATACCTATGCGATTGGATTTGACCGTCAGGTTACCAATGATAGTAAGGGTAACTGGCTGTTGGGAGCGGCTGTTTTATATACAGAAGGAAAAGGGAACTATGCCAGCGGTACTGGTGATTACCAAGATCTGGGGCTGAATCTTTATGGTGTAAGGCGTTTGTTATCTGGTCATTATCTTGACTTGAATCTAAAGGTCAATAATATGGAAAATAATGTTGCCAGCAGGACGCTGACAGGAGAGCATGTTGGCAGTAAATTAAGAAACAATGGTATTTCTTTAGATGCTGTTTATGGGAAACGGATATTGTTAGATGAGTATGGCTGGTACCTTGATCCGCAGCTGGAAATAACATTAGGGCGGTTAAATGGAGCCGGTTACAGCACGGATAATGGAGTACGTGTTCAGACTGACGGTGTTAACAGTGCAAGCTGTGGAATCGGTATTGCGTTGGGGCGTGCTTTTGCTAATGGCGGAAATATATATGTACGTGGAAGCTGGCTGCATGAGTTCGGAGGCAGTTACGATATAAATATGACTGACAGTAATAATGTACAGTTAGTGGAATCACAAAGTATGAAAGATACGTGGTGTGAAGTTGATCTTGGCGGAGATGTGATGTTAGGAAAGCAGAATAATTTGTATTTTGGCATAGCGCGTTCATTCGGCGGGACCTTCCAGAAAAAATGGCAAGTCAACGCCGGGTTGAGATTCAGTTTCTAGACATTGAGGCACTGTTACGTGCGAGTGACAGCGCAGCATAGAACAGGACTGCCGAAAGCCCGCAGAAATAACGACTGGATAGGGAGCTGTTTCTGTGAACCTCTCTGTAATTAGTTGCAATCGACAGTAATAAGCTCAGCAATATAAAAAATCAGCGATATGAAGTAAGTTCCATATCGCTGATTTGGTTTGTTATTTTCTGCTTATGATGTAAGCCAAAAGGCGTAACCAGTGCAGGAGCTTTGTGTATTTGTTATTGATGTCGTACCTCGTTTCTCTGTTTGTTTTACAGTTCTCTGTGTTTGCTGA
>OODG01001182.1_pt1 | contig 18143 bp, 15 predicted proteins | sample 1671621 | NCBI WGS metagenome assembly OODG01 (sample SAMN06348175, study PRJEB24527) | human gut metagenome | biome: human gut; feature: ankylosing spondylitis patient; material: feces | host: Homo sapiens | place: China | collected 2015-10 | reverse complement strand
CGGATGGCCGGCGCAGGACTGCAGGCCGGGGGTTCGCCCAGGGCCTTGGTGCCGTAGGGGCTGGTGGGCTCCGGATTCTCCACGAAAAGGGCCTGGAGATTGGGGTGGTCCATAAAGGTGGAGAGCTTGTAGTCCAGGAGGTTATTGTTCAAGGGCTTGCCGGTCTTTTCATCGAACTTCAGCTCCTCGCTGAGGCCGTAGCCGATGCCCATGGACATGCCGCCGTGGACCTGGGCTTCCGCCAGGGCGGGGTTGATCAAACTGCCGCAGTCGTGGACGTTGACAATGTTCAGGAGCTTTACTTTGCACATGGGGATATCCACCTCCACTTCAGCGAAGGTGCAGCCGAAGGAGTAGGCGTTGTTTTTGATCTGGTAGGTGCTCTCAGCGGTGATGTGCTCACTATGCTCCAGGCTGTAGAGGGCCTCGGTGGCCAGCTCGCCCAGGGTCATCAGCTCCCGTCCATCGGTAATGCGGACGATCTTTCCGTCGATGATATCCAGATCGGAGCGCATCTGCCGGGTCAGCTCCTGGGCATAGGAGAGGATCCGCTCCTTGAGCATCTGTCCGGTCTGGCGGATGGAGAAACCACCGATGTAGGTCTGCCGGGATGCGTAGGCGCCGGTACCGAAGGGGGTGATGTCGGTATCCTGCGTAGACACCACGTGGACGTCCTCAAAGGGGATACCCACCGCGTCGGCAGCCATCTGGGCATAGGCGGTATCACAGCCCTGGCCGATCTCCGTCTCGCCGGTCTGCACCTGGATGGAGCCATCCTGGTTGAGGACCATACGGCAGGAGGAGGATTCCAAAGAGATGGGCCACACAGCGGTGTTGTACCAGAAGAGGGCCATACCTACACCACGGCGCACCGGGCCGGTCTGGCCCGCGTACTCCTTCCGTTTCCGGTCATAGTCCAGCGCCGCACGGCCCTTGTCCATCACCTGACGGAAGGTGTCATAGTAGTTCTCGTTCTTGCTGAATGCGTCCTTATACCCCTTGGGCATAACGATCTGATAGCGGTACTCCAGGGGTTCCCGCCCCAGAGCCCGGGCCACATCGTCGATATGGCTCTCCCCCGCCCACATGGCCTGAGGAATGCCGTAGCCCCGCATGGCGCCGGCGGCGGGCTTGTTGGTAAACACGCTCCAGGCGTCTCCCTCCACATTGGGGCAGGGATAGATCTGGGGGAACGCTCCCATGCCCTTGGCCACCACACCGTGGCCGTGGGAAGCGTAAGCGCCCTGATTGGAGAAGCACTCGATCTTCCGGGCGGCAAAGGTTCCGTCGGGCCGGACCCAGGAGATAATGTGGGTACGGATGGCATGGCGGACCCGGTTGCTGACAAAAGTCTCTTCCCGGGAGCAGTCGATCTTCACCAACCGGCCCCCCACCTGAGTGGTGAGCCAGGCACACAGGGGCTCGTAGAGGGCGTCCTGCTTGTTGCCGAAGCCGCCGCCGATGTAGGGCTTGATGATCCGCACCTTGCCCCAGGGAATCCCCAGCGCCTGGCCGCAGACCCGGCGGACGATGTGGGGGATCTGGGTGGAGCTGGTAACAGTGATGCGTCCGCCCTCCATGTAGGCGGTGCAGATGTGGTTTTCAATATGGCAATGCTGGACGGTGGGAGTATCGTACCACCCTTCCACCTTAATGAGTCCAGGCTCTTTTATGGCCTCCTCATAGTTTCCGTTGCGGATCTGGGTGTGGGCCAGGATGTTATTGGGATACTCCTCGTGGAGCTGGGGAGCACCAGGCTCCATAGCCTTCTGCACGTCCAGCACAAAGGGATACTCCTCGTAACTCACCTTCACCAGCCGAGCGGCCTGGGCAGCAGCCACCTCATTCTCCGCCACCACTGCGGCCACCTCGTCGCCGTAGTAGCGTACATGGCGGTTCATCAGCAGCCGGTCCGCCACATCCTGATGATGGGGATCGGTGCTCCAGGGGTGGCCTGCTGTCGGGAAGGGAATATTGGGTACGTCAAAGCAGGTGAGGATCTTCACCACGCCAGGAACCGTCATAGCCTCGTCGATATCCACAGCAGTGACCATACCGTGGGCCACGGTGGAGTGGACCAGGCGCACCACCAGTGCGCTGCGGTCACACAGATCATCTGTGTACTTAGCCCGGCCGGTAGCCTTTTCAAAGGCGTCCACCCGCTTTACGCTCTGGCCTACGCTCTTGCTCATCGTGCATCAGCCTCCTTGTTCGTTGTCGTGGGGGCATCCGGAGACTGCCCCTCCCATTGTCTATTTCACTAAATTATTGTTATTATAGCACACAATTTTTTAGCTGTACAGCATTTTCGTTATCCTACCTGCAGAATACCGCTCCCTCGTCAGTTGACGTCTGCTGTCCAAAACGTGTATACTGACAACACGAAAAAATGCGCAGCGGAGGTGAAATCATGGCAGAAAATACTCTGCAGATCGGCTGTGTGGTCATGGCAGCAGGAAACGCCAGCCGCTTTGGGGAAAACAAGCTGGCCCGGACATTCGGCGGAAAACCGCTGATCCAGTGGGCATTGGAGGCCGTGCCGACGGCGACGTTTAGCCAGATAGCTGTAGTGACCCAGTATCCGGAGATAATGGCTCTGGCATCTAAGTTCGGATTCCAGGCAATTCAGAATTTTCACCCGGAGTGGGGGGTAAGCCACACCATCCACCTGGGGCTGTCGTCTATGACAACTTGTGACGGTGTTCTCTTCCAGGTGGCGGACCAGCCGCTCCTCCGCCGGGAGACGGTGGCAAAAGCTGCCGCCCTGTGGCGTGCCCATCCGGATCGGATCGTAGCTTTGGCCCACAACGGCGTCCGCGGAAATCCCTGCCTCTTCCCCGCTCGTTTTTTCCCGGAACTAATGGCGCTGGAAGGAGACCGCGGCGGCAGCGGTGTGATCCGCCGACACGAGGAGGCTCTGCTGTTGGTGGAGGCAGCAGAAGAGGAGTTGTGGGACGTTGACACCCCCCAGGCTCTGGCAATCCTGGAGGGGCAAAATTGATTTTCCTATATGTTTCGTTTATATTTCCTGGTTTGCAAAAATGCCCACCAGAGCTGTCATCGCTCTGATGGGCATTTTTTGACTAGTAGCAAACACTCACTGCTGTTCTTCATACTGTTTCAACAGAGCCCGACACCCCTCCATCACATCGTCAAAAGTGGCGTCAAAGTCTCCGGTATACCAAGGGTCCGCAATATCTGCCGACCGGCCAGCGTAGTCCAGCAGTTTATGGATCTTTCCTTCCGGGTCGCCACCGGTGATCCGCCGCATGGCCCGAAGATTGGATTCCTCCATGCCAATAAGGAGATCAAAACGGTCATAGTCTGCCGCTGTCATTTTCCTGGCCCGGTGACCGCCGCAGGGGATCCCCGCCTGCTGAAGGCGGCGGCGAGTACCGTGATGGACAGGGTTGCCCTCCTCCTCAGAAGATGTTCCCGCCGAATCAATATAGAACTCCTTTTCCAGCCCCGCCTGTTCCACCAGATACTTCATCACATACTCCGCCATGGTGGACCGGCAGATGTTGCCTAAGCACACAAACAGTATTTTTGCCATCGACTCAAAACTCCTTGAAATTCCTATGTTTTCTAGTGATACGAGTATTTTTGAAAGATTCTGTCTAACCTACAAACCTGGTATTTCACCACCGCGCAAAACTATCTGATCGTCGATATCTTTCTGAATTAATTTTCCTTTTTCGCGTAAAGAAAGATCATCCTTTTCCCCCTCTGGTGTCCTATCTGTCTTTTCCAACTTCCAGCTATAAACAAATTGCTGCTTTCCGGTGGCGTCAATGTATTTTCAAGCATATCTTCCATCTTTGCGCTGACTCTCTCCATTGCGAAGAATGCGTTTTCTATTATCGCGCCTCTTTTCGCTCCTTTCAATTGGCAGGGAAAGAGCCTCAACAGCGATATATTGTTAGTATATCATAGTTGAGGCCCTTTTTCTACATATAGCTACGCATATAACGGGAATATGCCACTTTGTTTTGTAGTATTGTCGCCCACCCAACATTTTATAAATTGAAGCATTTATATCGCTGCCATTTCTTCCAAAAAGTCTTCAAATCGTTTCCTTTTGATAAGGCATTTCACTCCGTTTTGAATAACAAATCCTGCATCAATATTGTCGGAAACAATTTGTTTTATTTTCTTTTCTCCAATGCCAAAATATTCTGACGCTTCTTCAATTGTGAGACAATATTTGTCCTTCAATTGAACCTGTTTTTCGGTATTCATTGTCAATGCTTTGCCTCCTAAGATTTATCGTTATGCACCGTCTCAGTGTCTATGAACTGAACAAAGGGATCTGCTACCTCGTATTGTGTATTCATCTTAACTCGGTGCCTACAGCGAACAGATCCACAGAAATTCCATCTCTCCGCATTCTGATGCCGAGTAGGCCGATGCAGTGACGCGTCCAAGCCGGGCGTACCATGATACCCAGCCGAATCTTCGCGTTATGCGGGCACCACCCGCATATCCGTGCTCATGATCTGTCTTGCCAAACAGATGGATAGCCGCTCCTCGGTCAGGGGATGTACCGGGTTTTTCTATGGAATTGTCAAGCTGCTCTGAAGCAGGATGCTTTCATAACATAAGAACACAACAAATCTCTAAATTTTAATGTGTAATATGCTACAAAAATCTGCCCTGAAATTCAGGGCAGATTTTTCAAATTATTACTCCTACTGCAGAATCTCAAAGATTATTTGCTTTGACAACAGGTGCGTAGCAAAGCTTGGTACTCCAGACAATCTACTTGAAACTCCTAAAATTTATACAAAGTTAGTTTGGTCTGCATCACATTAATCGAGGCCCTCATATTCATGTATCGTAACATGCGATTATTCTGACCTGCTCTCGAAAACTAAAACTACCCACACCTTTCAATAGCATGTGAATTAAGACACAGTTGAGAAGTCTCCTTCATTGTTCACAGGTTAAGAATGAAACACCCTATAACTACAAAGCTTTGTAGTTATAGGGTGTCATGCAATAAAGATTTAACGCAACAATGCGGGTACAAACACTAAAATACTAAGAATTTAGGATGTACGGGTAACACAAATGGTTTGGCTACTGGAGTTCCCCGCCAAATCTGTCACCGTTATATCGATGTAGTTGTCACCATGATCCAGGTAGTATACGTCATAATATTCGTCACCCTCACCACAGTCAAATAGTTCCACAGAGGTACCGTTGATCATCAAATCACTCATTGCTTCTGAGCAATTGATCAACAACACCACTCGGTCTCGATTGGTTACACTGGGCAGATCCGTAAAACTTAGCTCAGGCGGAGTCGTATCCACAGTAACGGAATACTCTCTCGCTTCAGAAATCAGTCCATCCATTTCTCTGACTACATACAGTTCATGGATGCCATCCTCCAGTGGCAAGTTCTTATCGAGTGTCTGATCATTTTCTGTAACAACAATGGATTCGTCCGCAAAAAGATCTGCTAAAATATACGAATCCGCGGTGATATTTGGTACATCAATTTCCACAGGAGAAGGCCTAAGAGAAATCTGCAACTGCATGTCAACAGGCAAATTTATAACCGCATCCTGAGAATCGACAGCACTCCCTTGAACTTTTGGAAGTTCCGCAACATCTTCCTCGGTAAAAGCGGAAATGAGAATGGTCCATTCACCTGCTTGCGCATTGCTGATTTTGTAGGGAGCATCGGGCGCTATATAGCTGAGCGTATCATACAGTTTTCCATCTGGAGAAATAATATCAATAGACCTTATTGCTCCCTTGGTAGCCATTTGTACAACGATATCCATATCGCCAAGAGTAATAATTGACTGCTGCTGTTTTTCTCCTACAGACAAAGTCAGAACCTTCGACACAACAGATTCTGCGTTTTCAATCGGAGATAGTTCAGGCAGTTCAGCACTGATATTTTCGCTTAGCAACTTACTTTCCCCTACAATTTGGAAGGATTGTGACGCACTCCCATAACGTTCTTTACGAGGTCTATCACCAGGAGCGAGTCCTTCCGCATCGTACACGCGGCACTCTACAGTATGTGCTCCATTTTTTAGCCCCAGTGCATTTAATGTAATAGAACTTGAAGTCCCATCTCCACTTGAAACTAAACTGCCATCCACATACCATTCGTATGACTTTACTGCTACATTATCGCTTGCGGACATAGATGCTATGCTATCAGAAACGAAAAGCGTTACCTTTGGAACTTCGAGGTCAAATGCGATATTAACATTTTCACAAATGTTCCAGGTCTTTTCTTCATTTATAATACTGTTTTTATCGACTTGCATAGCATCGTTCGCTTGATCTAGAGTTTTATTTGCATCGCCATATTCATCTGGAATATTTACACTCCCATCCTCAAATCCTAGATATGTTATATAATCTGGCATGCTTCCGTCTTCTGGCAATGTAATCACATCAACCCATTCGTCAATATAATCTACTGTCTCATTTCCATTTGTGCCAATAACCTCTCCCACATACCCATCATTTGTTCCTGCCAAATTCGGTTCAGTCCTCAGCGCATGCAAACCACTTGTTTCCGTCAGGAAAAACAGCATCACCACACACAGTATTACTAATAATTTTCGTCTGAACATTTTGATATTCTCCATCCATTACGCTGTGTTGTTTCAATTAATTCAAGCACTTGACTACTATGCATTTCTGAACCAATTGCAACAGCATTCCGTTATCCCTTACCTTGTTTACATACAATAACAACATGTAAAACAGATGCACTACTGTATGATCTGCCGCTTCCAGTTCTCCACAGCCTCCTGGATCGCCATCTCCAACGTTTTCTCCTCCTTCAGATAGGCAAGCACAGGATCCCAGACAGCCTCAATCCAACCGACAGGCTCAGAGCAACGGGTCGTCGGAAGGGTACAGATATGACGGTATTCCTGATAGTGCCGGGGCTGGAGGGTATACCCATGGCCAGAAACACTGTCATACCGCTTCTGGTCAGCCATACGGTTCAGCAGTGCCATCTCCCTCTTGTAAATACCACCGTCAAACCCGTCCTCACTGAGTAAAAACTCCAACAGTTCCCAGGCCTGGTCGGCATGTTCCGAACGGGAGGAAATGCCCCAGCTGTCGGCATAGGTCTGACGTGTCACGCCATCCTCGCCGAGCGGGATGGGAATCAATTGCAACTCAATGCCGTTCTCCTGTTCCGCATAGGTAAGATTTGAGAAATAATCCTCATACCGTGCGTCGCTGCCAAGCGCAAAAAGCGCATTGTCAAAAAATCCTGGAGACCACCAGAACTGCGCCTCTGAAACACGGTAAAGATTCTGACTGTCATCCAACAACATATTGATATTTTCCAGCAGAGGCGCGATCTCAGCCGCGTCGTCCTGGTCAGCAAAAGCATCTAAATTTGCCAGCAGCAGATCCGTCACGATGGTATCCACCTGCATGGTATTCATGCAGCTAAACAGAGTCAGATCCTCTCCCTGCTCATACCATTCCATGCCGAGGTCCAAGATTTGGGACCAGGTCAAATGATCCGTATCCCAATCCAATCCAAGGTCGTCAGCCAGCGTTTTGTTATAGATCAAATAATTTGGATTAACCCCCAGTGGTAGTGCCCGTAGCACACCGGACTCGTCCCGCAATGGTTCGAGCATTCCGACGTCCAAATCCTGCAAGAAAGAACATTCTTCCAAATAATCGTCCAATCCGCAGAGAACATCAGTCTCCAATACGGCAGCATCATCCAGTCCATAACCAGACAGCATCAAGATATCACCCACATCGCCAGTCATCAACCGAAGGCTCAACTGCTCGGCATATTGGGCAGAGTGCTGGAGGAAATCATCTTCGGAATCGTATGATACATCCCAAGTCACCTCCACCTCCGGATGCTGCTTCTGGAACATCCGAACAGAGGCATCCACTGAACTCACCCTATACGGCGCGGTGATGATCAACTCTACTGTCTCAGCCACAACATCTGAGGGATCGTAGGGCTCATATATCCAGGTGTACATTGTATAGGTAAAAGGCGGTTCTTCATTGTCAGAGTTAATGACACAGATATGGACGTTATAGTCACTGTCCACCGCGAAATTGGAAAAATAAATGCGGTTGCTGTCAAAATCCAGGCCTGTGTCTTCACTCCACGTGAACAACTCATAGAGGATCTTCCCATCTTCTACGCTGTGGCAGTGGATGCGACCGGAGCGCCCTGAACAGGTAAACACCCCAAGCTCCGGGTGGAAAAACACCTGATTATATGCCTCGCCAACAGGTGCCTGACTCTGCCACATCGTGGTACCAGTACTCAAGTCCATGCAAACCAGTAACGAACCACTTGTATTATATTGGGTGAAATATATATTCCCGCTATCATCCAGACAAAACGCGCTCACATTATCGAACGCTTCACTAGTACCCGCTTCAAGCTCATAAACGCACATGCGGTAACCATTTTGAACGCCTTCTGCCTGGCCCAGCAGGACCGCATACTTCCCACAGATGCCCATATCTCTATAACCATATTGAAATGGATTGGATCCAAGGATATATGACGCTTCGTCTTCTCCAATTGCACGCAATGAATAATTTCTATCCGCGTCGGAGATCAGGCACCAAAGCGTTCCTTCATTGTCCAGAGACAAACCGGAATATATTTCGTCCTCGTTTTCAAACAGAGAGAGGAAATCCCCGGAAGAAATGCTTTGCAGCACCGTACCATCGATGTTACAGATATCAAAGTAGACGCCGTCCTCTTTCCCTGGAACAAGTCGGACTATCTGTCCGTCAAGAACAAAATATTTCTGGTAATAAGTTCCATTCTCACCAATTGTTTCATCATGCTGCTCTGCCAAACGGAAAAGATACCGCTGCTGAGAAGGATCTATAGCAGCAATATCTTTTATTGCCGTATCTGCCTCCTGTTGTGTGTCTTCAGAAACAGGGACCTTTTCTCCTTGCCGTCCGCTGAGAATAAAGAGCGCGACACAGCCTACAATGCAGAGCAGCAATACCAGAGAGAGAGCAATTATTTTTGTATTTGAGAACCTCACAGAAACAATCACCTCACAGTACAAAATGAACGCAGGAAAGGCTCAGTGGGCCTGTGTATGCGTCTTGCTGCTGACTAAAAAAGGATTGCTGTGTTGCTAGTTCCTTGTGCGGAAATCATATCTTCTTCAATCTACATGATTAGCGTAAAAGATATCCGCTGTCAATATGTAATCAATAGAATTCTTTGCGATTTCAAAATTCATTCACTTATTAGATGCTTTGTGCGTTATATAGCAATACTTAGCCTTCCGTCACAATAAAAGTAATCGTCTGAGCATCCTTCAACCATCGCGGTGGCATCTTGCCAATTGTGTACGCTCCGCTCATTTGTACCTATCTTTCCGTTTTTGACAATGTAAACCTATTGTGACAAGAATCTCTAATATGGAGATTGTAAACGCTGTCCCATACAAGGAGGGAAGCGTTTTCCCCAGCTTGAAGCCATACTCCGACAGTTGGCCTTCCGGAAACGTTATGCGTATCCAGTTCAGGTAATGGTCTGCATCAAAAATGCTTCCTTCCGGCAGAAAACCGGTGGGCAAAAACAGATCTACCCGCCACAACCAGCGGATCACAACTGCAGCGATCAGCAGCATCGGCACAAGCAGGATCAGCTTTGTCATCAGCCGATCTCCTCTCTGTGAAAGATACTGCGACAGGTATTGCGTGTGCATGGCCTTCTCCACGCTCTGGTGCTCCCTTCGTGCCTGCTCTATGATCAGCGCGCCTAACAGATAAAGCAGACAAAACGCGCCGGTAATCTGCCATAACTGTGCGGAATGGAGGGCCACTTCATCAGCCCAACTGTAATCCAAAACCAGAAACTGCTCTTCCGACAGGCCAATCTGCCGCAGCGCAGCACCGAGATACTGCGCGGTAAAAGGGTCAACACCTGTCGAGGTCCACCTGCCATCATCCCAGCTTTGGGAGACCGATGCCAGATGGTCCCCAGAGGAAGTCAGAACTTCTGCCGCTGCTTCCTCTGCCTGTGAAGGGGGCAGGGCAAATACCACTTCCACCCTGCTGCCCTGTGGAACCCGGCCCCTGGCCACAAAGAACCATATCAGGCAAATCACCAGAGCGATCGTGGACACAACCAGCAAAAACAAACGAAGGCGTTTCACGGGAGGCCCCCCTCCTGTTCCCCTGACCACAATTCGACCACAACGGTCTCATGCCGCAGCGGCTGAGTGGAATATAGGACAATTTGCATATCTTCGGCGTAAAAACCGCTGACGGCGGCCATTGAGCCGTCCTGTGCCAGCACATCCACCTCGGTGCGGACAGCCGTCCACAGAGGTGTACCGCCCCCTGACACATCGGAGGGAGGCTCAAGCAGATAAAGAAACCACGTGCCTCCCTGGCTCACCAGCGCATCCTGTGGCACGACACAACCGTAGGACGTCATCACACCTGTTTCGTCCGGCAGCATTCCCGAAGACGCCTCAGCAGCTTGTACCAGAGGCGTGCGCGCCGCATCCAGTTTCCAGCTGACAAAGGTCAGCGCCAACATACACAGGAGGAAGTATTGGATCAATTTCGGAACTGCTTTCATTTGACATCTCCTTATTGTATATTGCTCAACGAGATGCCTCGCTCCAGAGCATTCTTACAATACAAATATGCCAGCAATGGCAAAATGGCAAACACGACGCCCGCGGCGGGAGCGGAAGCAGCGAAGCGGTCGCTTGTAAGCTCGACTGCCAGGTTCGTCAGATCTCTGCTTCGGAGAAACAGCAGTGGCTGGTCGATCAGGGACCAACAGGAAAACATCTGTAAAACCGTCTGTGAGACGATTGCAGGCCGGCAAAGCGGTAGTATGACGTGGAAAAAAATCTGCCGGCCATTCGCCCCCTCCAGCCGCGCTGCCTGCAGGATTTCCGGCGAGATCCCGCGCATGTATTGGGTGATAAGAAAAGCGCCAAATGTACTATATGCGTTCGGAAGGATGACCGCTAGGCGGGTATCCAGCAGATGCATAGCGTCCAGTGTCAAATACTGCGAGACGACTGTTGCCTGAAACGGCAAAAGCAACGCCAGAATGTACAGGGAAAACAGCACCTTTTTGCCGGGGAATTCGTACTGGGTAAAACCGTAGGCAGCCAAAACACTAACTGGTATCTGGATAACAAGGATTACGACGGTATAGATGACACTATTCCAAAACCAAAGATAAAACTCTTTTTGGTACAGGAGTATGTCCTCATACTGAGAGAGTGTGAACTTCCCGAAAAGAGACAGCGAATCACGGACCAGAAAAGCCATGGGGATTATGCAAAGAATGGCCATAGCGCTCAGAAATACGCGCTGTGCGGCAAACCGGATACCTTTATTCCACATAGCGCCACCTTCTTCTCAACAGAGCGCCGACACCGATCAACATGACCATAACCAGCACAGTCAGAAAAGCGGCGGTGCTCAGGCGCTGATAGTTCAGCTGATAGAAATTCCGGTTCATAAAATGCTGAAGCATATACAGCTCCTCGGGAGGATTACTGCCATACAAAGCGTAAATATCGCGGAACATCAGGAAGTAATTCATGATTGCTACTGTCCCGCAGAAAAGCAGAGTTCCCTTCAGCTGAGGAAGCAGGATATAAAGCACATACCCTGTCTCGCTATTGCTGTCCAATATGTAACTATCCCGCAGATCAGTAGACAGGGCACGGATCGCCCCGGAGAGAATCACGCTGAGATACCCAGTGTTCTTCATCAGATACAGCACTACCATCAACGGAAAGGCAGCCCCGCCCCGCAAAAAGTCCACCGGGTCCGCGCCCCCAAAAACAAGCATGCGATTGACCAGGCCGTTATCCCCCCAAAGAGCATTCCACCCCAGGGAGAGGCTGGCCACTGGAATGACCATCGGCAGCAGCAGCGCCCAGCGCTGCCAGACAAAATCGCCTTTGACACTGATAACACTGACAGCCAGTGAAAGAATGATCAAAAGCAGCCCGCCGATAGCCAGAAAGCATATGGTATTTTTAACGGCCTGGAGGAACTGCGGTGTAGACAGCAATTCTATGAAATTGGCAAAACCCACAAAATGGGGATCAACAACGCCTTGTGTGAAGGTGTAGTACAGACTGCCTAAAAAAGGAAGCAGAAAAAACACGCAGAAACCTGTGAAACTCGGCAGAAACAGAACAAATCCCCACCACTGGCTCATCAACTGCCCCTTATGGTGGCGCCTGCGCTTTACACTGTCATCAAATTTTCTCATAAGCTATTATCTGATTTTAAAAAGCCCTTGATATTACCTACTTTTCTTATAGATTTAATCATTAATATTTTGCTTTTTTTATATATGCTCAATTATCCTCAAAAAGGGACATCACCATGAAAAAATTTTTCTAACAAAAATCAAATAATATGAAAGCTACTGATACCATAGATTAGTCTCCAAAACAATCTTGAGAGCAGATTATCCATTCTCTATTTTGAACTTACTAAGCCGATATATCATATTTCATAACTTTTAAATGCACACTACTACACATTATTAAATTATTTTTTACTTTTGTCCCTTTTTAGCCAATTTCAAACATACTATATTTAATTCAAAATTTAATGGAGATACTTACCATAAAATTGTTCAAGCCCCATTTACCTCAAGCACCGATTAGTCATCATCAAGAGCTTTACTGTCCAATTAGGTCAATAACTCTACAAAAGAAGGAATCTATATGATTAGTCTGATCTCGTTTTGGACTTCCAGTTTGCACCTAAATTCTATCAGGCACTTTACCTGCTGCCATAGAAAGCATCCAAAGCCTCGCATTCGAATTCTCCGCATTTGTGCCCTTGTGCTACTGATTTTGCTGGCTTTATCCCTATTTTATTACTACTGGCCGGTTTCCATTGATGAGAGTGTGACCGTCTGGAATATCAATGGTGAAGAAGCCACAATTGAAGCTGATTTCAAGGTTCACCGGCGAATACTGTGGCAACCCAAGTACAGCGGAAGCATATACTTTGACGGTATCCGCTACGATTTTCCCGTTCCCGATTACATCGATCGGATTACTTGCCCTTTGGGAATAGAAGATTTCTTCAATAGTCTGAGGGGTGATATGGTCTATCACTGGCCTCTCAGGGAACCCACATATCCAGTCACGAAAGCTAGAAGTGCACGCATTTGGTTTTCCATGTCAGAGTGGGACCCTCACATACAATCTGTTTCCTTATACGTGGCGCATGAAGATGAACAATGGGCAAATTTTCCTATCGGTGGAATTATACCCCCTAACTAACAAGTAAAATTTTATCCGCAGAATATGCCTCAAATTTACTTGCATTGAGTACAAAAATCCGTCTGCCATGGCAGACGGATTTTTGCACTTGTCAGGCAATTATTGTAGCTCTAAGAGCAAACTACATATTTTGTATTTTATATGTGTATATGCCGTTTAACTACCGCTGTCAGCTTTACTGCCAGCTGGCTCAGATCAGTAATGTCCAGACAAGCATCGCCATAAATACGCTCAATATTTGGCTTATCATCCCCAATAGCTACAGTGATAAACATAATTTTCTTCCAGCAATATTCCTGTTTAATTCCCCGCAGATCCTCCTCGGCCGCACTGCCCCCATAACCAGGTGCCGCAGGCTGCCCATCTGAGACAAGGATCATGAGCTTTATTTCCTCCGGACGACCGCTGAGTCGCTCTGTTACATAGTACAGCGCAGCCCCGTCCCTATTACTGCCGCGGGCTGAGATATACATCATGCGGTATCTATCATCCTGGTCTATACTTTCAAATTTGGCATATGAGTATGACTCAACTTTATGATTGCTTATCGCGTTCTCGCAGGCCATTACTGGTATGCGCAAAGATTGGCAGAAATCGTAGAGAATGATTGCTGAGATTCTTGCATAAGTACAGCGGTCACACGTGGAGGCACAGCTCGTGGGGATCCAGCCTCCGTTCCATCATAAGGCGGTTTGCTTTCCTCCCTGCTAGAAGGCAGCTCTTTATTTAGCAACTCAGCTCCACAATATGGGCAGAAATTTATAGTTAATCCCCTTTGGGCAGAATTTGACTGAAAAGTCAAGCTCTTGAACCAAAGGGAAATGCTGGCATTATAGCATGTTTTGTTTTACGCATCATCGGCATAAATCTTGCCTTTGCTGTGCCATTTAATGGGCATATGGTTTTCTTTCTATCATTTCTGCGTCTCTCATTTGAATATGTCTATTATTCAGGACCTTTGTCCTAAAAATATTCTTGCTAAGTGTCCCTTTTCAACACCTGATTAACATAAAACAACAAAAGAAGCAGCGGTGAAGGTTGTCGGGAAAAGCAAGTAGCTTCATCATCTTTTGTGTTATGAGATGATTTTTATGGGAAGTACTTTAAAAAATTAACTGCTTCAATTCGTATACGAAAAAGTCCACAATTTAAATTTTTTTTATTAGGAGGAATTATGTCTAGCATTGTAAAGAAAGTCTCTGTTGCAGCAATTGTTGGAACACAAATTTTGTTCCTTGCAGCACTTGTATTCTTTCATAATATGGTCATAGTCGGGCCATCTTTTCTCCGCGTCTTGACTAAAGAAGAATGGGAATGGCTATGCCAACTTCCAAGTGATCCTCAACGTTTAAGAATTACTGCTATTTTCTCTTTTCTCTCCATAGTTTTTATCGTCTTACTGCTATTCAGCTATGAAGAGTATTATAGAAACGGCCTAAAAAAGCACGCAATCAAACCAATAGATCTTATTCTTCCTTTTATCGGTTTCGCTATCTATGTTCCTTTGTTCTATCACACTAAGTATTACGCAGAACACTTTTATATCTGGATGGAGATGCTCCCTTTGGTAATTGCCGCTGTAATACTCCAATACTTACTGCTCTTCAGTCAAACTTTCAAATGCCAACAAGATCAATCATGAATTGCAAAAGAAAACGCGAGTTTTTGACCTAGCCAACTTCTGATGATGTCGCTGGTATAAAGGACGCCTATAACAAAACTATAGGAGAGGTGATTTCAATGGACAAGAAAAAAATCATAAATGCTTCTGTAGTTATCATAGCTCTCTTAGTGGCAATTCTCATCGTTTTTTTGAATTCATTTCTTTCCTCTAGGTCCATGCTGCAAGGCGACTACCCATATTATTCTGATGTTCAAAGCATTACTGATGCCGCTGATGTGATTATTGTAGGTGAGGTAATAGAATCCGGGAATGTACAAGATCTCATGGTTGACCAAACACCTGGTAGAGAAAACAAAGAACCTATCACATATACGCTTTCTACTGTACGGGTGACTGAGGTTATCTCCGGCAATGTTCAGGTTGGAGACATCATTACAGTTAAACAAATTGGTGACCATCAAAATTTTCCGGAAGCCACGCTAAATGAGATAGATGGCTATTTGAAAGATGGTCAAGAAGCGTTAATGTTTTTAGCAGAGTATGAAAATTCTCCTTACTCTGCCGTAAATCAGGCGCAAGGTCTGGTAGAAGTTATGGACAATGGAGAATTGTATTCTGCAAGCAAATATTCGCTGTGGGGATACAATGATACCGCCACAAGGACCTCGGTCGATACCCTGGAAGATGCCATCGCGGAAATAAAAGGCTGTCTATAATAATTCTACTAGAATATTTAGATGGCACCCTGTCACTTGATGAGGCGCTCTATCAAGCAGAAGCCAGTCGGGAACGAAAACTATTAGAATGAGATCTAATGCAGTACTCCTTTATCTTTTAAACTGTTCCTATATTCTGGGTAAAGATCCTCCCTTTGGCAATTGTCCCTGTAATATTCCAATACTTGTTGCCCTTCAGTTAAACTTTCAAATGCGAATAAGTCCAAGAGCTATATCTGTATGCGAAAGGGGTTGTAGCCGGTTTTGGCTATAACCCCTTCGTCTCTGCATAACTTTCCTACAATGTTGAATTAAATTCCTTTACTTAATGAACCTTTTACAGGAATAAAGAATCAGCACTTATTTTATGCAAACCCCGAGCGAGGCAGCAGATCTATGAGTCTACTCGTTCTGCGGAACCATGCAGGTGCCCTCCAAGTCAGTATTGATGCTTTCTTCTGCAGGAGGACAATCCACAACGGCACATACAGAGTATTTTTACCGTCTTGAGAAACAAGTGGGATTCCTTTATAATAGCTGCTATAAAAATAATCCGTCTTTTTCTGAGTATTTTGAATAATCACTTTAATCGTTATCGCGAGGGAGGTGTACAAATGGGCGGCACCATGATACCAGATGATCGCATGGAACAATTGTACCGCGAAATGTTCCCAAAACTTTACATGTACGCTCTGCGAATTATGTCTAAACCTTCTTTGGCGGAGGAAGCCGTGCAAAACACGTTCTGTATTGCCTGCAGTAAAGAGGACAGCCTGTTCAGCAGTGATAATCCGCGCGGCTGGCTGATGAACACCCTCAAAAATGTAATTAGAAACATGCTGCGAGATCGAGCAAAGCTGGCGATCTCAGTATTTGATATTATGGAAGAAAACAATATTTCATCCACTGATGAGGTGAATGTAGATATCTTGTACGAAGACATTTCAAAGAGTGAAGACTTCCAGCTTTTAAAATGGGTTGCTCTGGACAAGTATTCTATACGAGAGATATCAGACAATCTTGGGATTTCGATAGAGGCATGTAAAAAAAGGATACAGCGTGCCAAAAAGCGCCTTCAAGCCCACATTAAAAATAATTGTTGATACGTCCCCAAACAGGGTTATTCCTACATATATATAGCAGAAAGGAGGGTAAATAATGTCCGAGCTCAAAAATACAAGCGGAAATTCTTTTTCCAAATTTAATAAAATGAGCACGGAAGAATTAGACGAAATTCTTTGCTTGGACTTCCAGCTTCCGGAGAGCGAGGGGCTGGACGCCGATACGATTCTGTACATCGCGGAAATAATCGCCGGTCGTGAAGCGTCGTCCTCCCAGCCTTCCTGCCCGGATGCAGAGGCGGCCTGGCAGGATCTTCTGTCCCAGTATCTCCCCGAAGGCACCAACGGTCTCTTGAGTGACGGCGCAGGAGCCGAGTCGGTACCATCACCTAGGCAACCGTCTCCGTCGGCCCGTCGGCACAGCCGCGGCATTCGCTGGATGATCCGTATCGCCGGTGTGGCCGCCATACTGGCCGTTCTCTTTTTTGTCACCACGATCACCGCCTATGCCCTGGGCTACGACGTCTGGGGAACCATCGCGAAATGGTCCAGCGAAACCTTCTCCTTTGCGGCGGAGGAGAGCGGGGACCGCGCAGAAGCGCCGGGCCAGCACTCCACCTCTCTGGAGTTTTCTTCCCTCCAGGAGGCGCTGGACTATTACGGCATAGAGGAAACGATCGCTCCAACATGGATTCCCGATAGATTTTCTTTAGATATCGTCGTTGGTATCTACAATGCCGGGTTAATCACATTCAATGCCAGCTACTCATATGGAGAAGATCTATTGGTTATGAGTGTTCTCTGTCATGAAGAACCCCAGGAAAAATATGCTCAATGGCAAAAAGATGATGTCGAACCCACTACATATGAGGCAGGCGGTGTGACCCATTACCTCATGACCAATATGGGCCGGCAGAAGACGGTGTGGATGGCCGGAAACTGCGAATGCGGTATTACAGGCGATATGTCAAAGGAAGAGCTGCTGGCCGTGATCGACTCCATTTACGAAGACAGCCGGCGGTAGGCGGCACACTCCGTTCCGCCTGCGGCAGAGAAAAGGCTTTGATATCAGTATATACACCAATACAAGCGACAATGAAGTTATGCCGGATGAGCTTCTGTAAGGAGCCACTCTTAGCGCAAAACCGCCATCTCAGTGCAGGAGCATTGAGATGACGGTCAATAGTATTGAAAAATGATTAATGGGATGACTCTTAGGCAGAGCCGAGCAGCATATATGGTTGAAAGGGGGGATTCGAGATGCCTGAGCGCAAGGGACACAGCGGGAGCGGCCATTCCCGGTTTGACCACATGCCCACGGAGGAGCTGGAGAACATCCTCCGCTTGGACTTTCAGCTTCCAGAAGGCGAGGGGCTGGACGCAGATACGATCCTGTACATCGCGGAAATAATCGCCGGTCGTGAAGCGTCGTCCTCCCAGCCTTCCT
>OODG01001181.1_pt1 | contig 18153 bp, 15 predicted proteins | sample 1671621 | NCBI WGS metagenome assembly OODG01 (sample SAMN06348175, study PRJEB24527) | human gut metagenome | biome: human gut; feature: ankylosing spondylitis patient; material: feces | host: Homo sapiens | place: China | collected 2015-10 | reverse complement strand
GATCGCCGAAGCGGCGGGCGGCGAAGTCGGATTCCCGTCCGAACCGGATGCGGCCGGCAGGAAAACGAAAGTCCCCATCCGCAATGCCATCCGGCATTTTTCACGCCTCATGCACACCCCGGCAAAAGCAAAACGTCGCCTGATCAATTGACCAAGCGACGTTTTCAGTACCCGGAGCCGCATTTGAATATATTAAATCCCATTAAATAAAAATAGAAGCTAAAATAAATAAAATTAGATTTATTTCATTTATTATTAATAGTATATGAATATCCAATAATTTTACATGAAAAATTTCGATTAAACATTTTTTAGCAGATGTGGGGAAAATGTGGGGAATTTTTCGTATTTTTGCTTTGTCAATCCGGAATCTGGGTACTATGAAAATAACTCTCATCATCAAAAAGAGTGTAAAACGCTATGATACAGAATCGAAGGCGACCATTTACGCACGCCTGCGGGACGGCAGGCAGGTAGATATGGTCGCACCGACCCGGCTCACCATCAACCCCAATCTTTGGGATGACAAGGCCGAACAGGTCAAAAGCAAAATCGTTTGCGACGACGAAATGCGTTCCTATTACAACGATGAAGCCCGCAAACTCAAGTCCTACCTCGAAAAAGCCTATCAGTCCCGACAGACGGCAGAACCTCAGAAAGAGTGGCTGAAAGAGACTTTGGAACAATATTACAATCCGCAAAAGTACAATGTCGAAACGGCCACGGAAGAAACGGCCAAACCGACATTGATCGCATTGTTCGACGAATTTCTCGAAAAGCACCGACTTTCCGATGTCCGCAAAAAGAATTATCGGGTCATTAAACGTGGATTACAGCGGTATGAACTTTATATCCGGACAACCAAGAGGGGGCAAAAAGCATTCGTATTGGACATTGACCAAGTAACGGCCGACACCTTGCGGGATATTTGGGATTTTCTGGAAAATGAATACCGCTACTGCGCTCTTTATCCGAAAATCTACGAAGCTATACCCGAAGCACGCACGCCGCAACCCAGAGGGAAGAATACTTTATTGGATTGTTTCTCGCGCATCCGGACTTTCTTCTACTGGTGCAACAACAACAAAAAGACCCGTAACCGACCGTTCGACGATTTCCCGTTGGAGGAATGCACATACGGAACGCCTTATTATATCACGATCGAAGAGTTGCACAAGATTTACGGCACGAACCTGATACGGCATCCGCAACTGGCCGTTCAGCGCGACATCTTCGTTTTTCAATGTCTGATCGGCTGCCGGGTGGGCGATCTGCTGAAAATGACGAAATCGAATCTGATTGACGGAGCCATCGAGTACATACCGCGCAAGACCAAGGAAGGGCGGCCGCTGACCGTGCGGGTTCCGCTGAATCAGACAGCCAAAGAGATCACAGCCCGTTACAAAAGTCAGGACGGCGACAAGCTGCTGCCCTTCATCTCCGAGCAGAAATACAATATGGCGATCAAGCGGATTTTCAAAGCCGCCGGACTGAAACGGTTGGTTACAGTCATAAACCCCACCACCCGCGAAGAAGAAAAAAGGGTACTTTACGAGATCGCCTCGTCGCATCTGGCCCGCCGGACATTCGTCGGAAATCTGTATAAGCAGGTCAAAGACCCCAATTTGGTCGGAGCTTTGAGCGGACATAAGGAAGGCAGCAAGGCTTTCGCGCGTTATCGCACCATCGACGATGAAATGAAAAAAGAATTAGTAAATTTGTTGTCGTAAAGAAGATAATTGCGTCCGCAGCGCGGTCGGAATTCAAAATAGACGATATATGAAAATAGTTAAGGCTAATCTGACCGAACAATTTATATCCGATATTCGGACTATTATTCTTTCTGCCAGAGAATCAGCGATTCGTAGTGTGGATACCGTCCGTGTACAAATGTATTGGAAATTGGGCGAACGCATCTTTATCGAAGAACAAAAAGGCCAAGACCGAGCGGAATACGGAGCATACCTTCTTCAAAACGTTGCATTGGAAATTGAAAAAGAGTTCGGTAGTGGATTTTCCGTGCGTCAGTTAGAACGAGCAAGGCAGTTCTACCGCACTTATCCAATTGCGACCGCACTGCGGACGCAATTGAATTGGTATCAATATCGCCTTCTGATTCAGATAGATGACAAAGACAAGCGTGAATATTACGAGCTGGAAGCCACCAACAACAACTGGACTGGCCGCGAATTGGAGCGGCAGATCAATTCTGGACTATATGAACGTCTGTTGTTGAGCAACGACAAGAAAGCAGTGCTGGAGGTTGCCCGTAAGGAACGCATTCCCGAATCTCCGACTGAGATCATCAAAGACCCGATGGTATTGGAATTTCTTGGTTTGCGGCCCGAAGCGACCTACTACGAAAAAGATTTGGAGCGCGCGTTGATTACCAATCTTCAAGCATTTCTGTTGGAGTTGGGCAACGGTTTTTCGTTTGTAGCCCGCCAAAAGCGAATCTTGCTTGAAGACGACGAATTTTTCGCTGATTTGGTATTCTACAACCGCCTGCTCCGCTGTTTCGTCGTTATCGAATTAAAAACCCACAAGATTACGCACGAAGACATCGGGCAGTTGCAAATGTATGTAAATTACTACGACCGCAACGAAAAAGCGCCCGACGAAAATCCAACGATCGGGATTCTGCTATGTGCCGATAAAAACGACACATTGGTAAAATACACCCTGCCAGAAAATAATAATACGATTTTAGCAAGTAAATACCAACTCTATCTACCCTCTGAAAAACAGCTCGCCGAGCAACTGAAGATCGAATTGCAGGAACTCAATCAATAGCATCATGGGCCAGCAGGAATACGAGGCTTTCAAAGCAAAGTTACGGGAATGGATGGACACCCACCTCGAAGAATACGCCGCATTCGAAGAGGCGATGAACGCCCGTGACTATGCAGGATGCCAGTTGGTCATGTTCCAAGCCATGTCCCTCATCCCCCGGTATCGGCACCTTATGTCCGCCAAAGCCAATGAAGGACTGTTCGAGCATGTCGATGAAATCGAGCAGGCAGCCCAACAACACGACCTTGCCGGTAAGATCATCCGGGAGTGCGAACAGCCCGGCAAGGATTCCACCCTTCCGGCAATGCTTTGCTGGCTCTACTTCGGTAAGAGTTTCGAACGGATGGTGGAGCGTTGCGAAGAGTTGCGGCGTTCGTCTGATCTGGGATTCTTGCAGAAGATGACCATGAGTGCCACGATCAAACTGCTGATCTCCCGGTCCATCAAATTAGAACTGCGCACCAAGCAGGACTGGGATGCCCACCGCGAAGCGATGCGGCTGGCCGAAAGCGACCGGGTGCTGGAATGGGCAACGGGCACTCTTCTTGTCGAAGATGCAGGTGAAAAGAGGAAGCCCGGCAGGCCGAGCGCAGCCAGATCATTGGTGGAAATGTTTTCGCCAATTGTCACACATCCCGCTGAGTTGCGAAGAAAGATCGGCGAATACATCACGAAGAGACACACCCAGACCGACATCGCACGGTTGAAGATCGCTCTCGATGAATTACGCTATCTGGTGGTTCCAATCAATATCAAGCCATTCCGCGATGCCCTGCAAGCAGAATACGGTTCTGACACCCGCATCGTCCACGAGCGGGGCATACAGGAAGCATACAGCCGCCTGACGGAACCGCTGCTTATCGGATCGGCCGTCAGCAGTCGGGGCGGCGAGGCCATTATCATCCGGGAAATAAAAGATTTTCTATCGCAATAAGGCTCGTTAAATTCGCCTTAACACACCGCGAATTAAACGCTTAAATATCGTTCAATCATAACATTATATTTGCGCCGTCGCTCGGATTTCCGGGCGGCGGCGTTGCTTTCCCGTCCGCCGGAAGGCTGCGCCTCACAACGGGCGGAAAGCAATGTATGAAAGATTTGTTATCCATCCTCCGGGATGCTCCGGGCAGCATCCGGCTGGAGGTAAGCGGCGAGGATCTGTTGGCTTTCTCCAAAAGCCTTATCGACCGCGCCAAAGAAGAGCTGGCTGCACAAGTCGCCGAAGCCCGCAAGGAACGTTACCTGACCAAAGAACAGGTCAAAGAGCTATGCGGCGTTTGCGATGCGACGCTCTGGCATTGGAACCGCAAAGGGTATCTGAAAACCGTTAAGGTCGGTAACAAGGTTCGTTACCGCGCTTCGGACATTCAACGGATTCTCGGCGGGCGCGATGGCAAATAAGTCTTCAGACAGCGTTGCAGTCCCTGGCAAGCAGTCCCGGAACGAGCGTATCGAAGAGTTCCTGCGGGAGCATTACGCCTTTCGTTACAACACGGTCAAAAGCCGTGCGGAGTTCCGCAGCGGCGACGGCGAGTTCCTCCCCGTGACCAAATACCGGCTCAACTCCTTCCGGCGGGAGCTCGACCGCACCATCGGCATCTCCACCTCGGCGGAGAACCTGCGCAGCATGCTCGAAAGCGACTTCTCCGAGCGTGTGAATCCCGTGCAGGCGTATTTTCATAAACTGCCGCCGGCAACGGGAACGCAGGCGATCGGCGAACTGGCCGCGACCGTCACTGTGCGCAATGCCCGGCATTGGTCGGAGTACCTGACCAAATGGCTCGTCGGCGTGGTCGCCAATGCGATGAACGACCTCGGATGTCAGAACCATGTCTGCCTGGTATTGACCGGCGAGCAAGGAAAGTTCAAGACCACGTGGCTCGACAACCTCTGTCCCTGTACCCTTGCAAGTTATCTTTTCACAGGCAAAATCGATCCGCAGAACAAGGACGTGCTGACGCTGGTTGCCGAATACCTCTTCATCAACATCGACGACCAGCTGAAGGCGCTCAACAAACGGGATGAAAACGAGTTGAAGAACCTCATCACGGCTCCTTCGGTCAAATACCGGCGGCCCTACGACGTTTACATCGAAGAGTATCCCCACTTAGCGAGCTTCATGGCCTCGGTGAACGGGAACGACTTTCTGACCGATCCGACCGGCTCGCGGCGCTTCCTGCCCTTCGAGGTGTTATCCATCGACATCGACCGGGCAATATGGGTAGATATGGATCGGGTATACGCCGAAGCCCGAACACTCCTGAGCAACGGATTCCGCTATTGGTTCGACGACATCGAGATCGAAGAACTGCACCGGGGAAACGCCGCATTCCATGTCCAGACCATCGAATACGAAATGCTGCTGAAAGGGTTCGAGAAACCTCCGGAACATGCCGTCACGGATTGCTTTATGACCACCGTGGAGATTCTGGACTATCTGCGCAGCTATTCGTCGCTGAACCTCTCCGAGAAACGCATGGGCGAAGCCTTGCGCAAGGCCGGGTTCGAACGACGTTCGAAACGTGTCAACGGAAATCCCATCTACGGCTGGGCCATCGAGAAGATCACACCCAATCCTTTCGCTTCTTACGGACTGTAGTTACTACGCTACTACACACAGCTGCAAAACATTGAAAAAGAACACGCAGGCGTGTAGTAGGATGTAAAAACACACCTTACTGCATCTTACGACGCTACTACGTCAATTACTACGGTAGTAAGGTGACATAAACTTGGTTACTACACATAGCGAATTATTTATCAAACGATTACGCAAATGTAGTAGGTAGTAAGGCAATATCGGCAAACTTCGAAAAACAAAAATTATGAATGATCTGAAAAATATCGGCATCCGGCAATTCCTCGCATGGCGGGGCATTCTGCCCAAATACGAACGAAACGGTTACGACATGTATCTTTCACCCTTGCGGGAAGAACGCACGCCGAGTTTCAAAGTGGACTACGTGCAAAATCTCTGGTACGACTTCGGACTGGGCGAAGGCGGCACATTGCTCACCCTCGTGATGCGGTTGGAGCGGTGCGACAGCCGTGAAGCCGTCCGACGGCTGCAAAACGGTGAAAAAAGGGACGCCGGTTCCGCTTCTCTTTCACCGGGTATTGGCGAGCGTCCAGCTGCCGGAGGGCCCTTGCCGGTCTTGCGTCCGGCCGCCGTTCCCGCGCTCCGCATCCTCTCCGACGCTCCGCTCCGTCATCCGGCATTGGTCGGTTATCTCGTCTCGCGCGGCATCGTCCCGTCTGTCGCCGCGGCATTCTGCCGCGAAGTCCGCTACGAGGTAAACGGCCGCGCCTTTTTCGCCGTCGGGTTCCGCAACGATGCCGGAGGGTGGGAGCTCCGCTCCGAGCGGTTCAAAGGCGGCTCCTCGCCCAAACATATCACCACCCTCGACAACCGTTCCGACACGGTGATCGCTTTCGAGGGATTTATGGATTTTCTCGCTTATCTTTCGCTGAAACATCCCGAACGACTGCGCATCGACGCCGCGGTTCTGAACTCGGTCGTCAACCTGCCCAAAGCCATCCCGTTTCTCTCCCGGCATCCGGTGATTCACGCCTTCTTTGACAACGACGAAGCCGGGCGTAAAACGACCTCCGATCTGATCCGTCTTTGCCCCCGCAGCGAGGTAATCGACCAAAGCAGTTTTTACAGCGGGCACAAGGACGTAAACGACTATCTGATCGCCCGCATAAAAGACCGACCTAAGACCACGAAAACTATATCCGATAAGCAAGATCACTCTTGTCGGAATAATCTGCAAGCTCTGAAAGCGGAAAGGGCGGAAATTGAACCACCGTGTCGGAAAGGGGTAAAGATTTAAGGAAGGCAAGGTTGTGTTTTCGTAGACGAAAACTGCGCCTTCCCCGCTGGCCGGCGTAAAATCCCGCTGGTCTGAAAAAAAATGCTTACAAACCACTTATCATGGAAACACCGAAAAAAACATACGGCAAACAAGGCGGACGCCCGAAAGTCAGTATCGGCCGCATCCGCAAATACGTCGTCAGCACGCGGCTCAGCCCCGAACGGAAACTCCGATTCTCGGCCCTCTGCCGCGAGGCAGGGCAACCGCCTGCCGAAGTCCTGCGCCAGCTGATCGACCGAGGAACGGTAAGGGCGCGAATCACACGCGAACAGCTGGATTTCATGGCCCAGCTCAAAGGCATCGCCCGGAATCTGAACCAGCTGACCCGGCTGGCCAATGCCAAAGGTCTGGCGGCTGTCAGGGTACGGCATGCGGCGATCATCACGGCCATCGAAAAACTCCTGAAACAAATATGCGATGGTCGGTAAGGTAATATCGGGATCGTCTTTTTCGGGGACGGTAGGCTACGTGATGAAAGAAGAATCCCGGATATTGGAAGCCGAAGGCATCATGCCTCCGGAAGTGAAGGACATGGTGCAGGACTTCAAAGACCAGACCATGCTCAACCCACGGCTGAAAAACAATGTCGGCCATATCTCCTTGTCTTTCTCACCCAAAGACGCCCCGCGGATGACCGACGCCCTGATGACGCAGATCGCAAAGGAGTATATGCAAAAGATGGGCATCACCGATACGCAGTATCTATTGGTGCGCCATCTCGACCAGCCCCATCCTCACTGCCATCTGGTCTACAACCGGGTCGGGAACAACGGGCAGACCATATCGGACAGGAACATCAAGATCCGCAACGCCAAGGTCTGCCGGGAGCTGACCGAGAAGTACGGATTGTATCTCGCACCGGGAAAGGACGACGTACGGCGGGAGCGGCTGCGCGAACCCGACAAGACCAGATACGAAATCTACGATGCGATCAAAGGCTGTCTGCCCAAATGCAAGAACTGGAACGAGTTGGAAGGTAAATTAAAGGAACAGGGCATCAACGTCCGCTATAAGTATTGCGGAAATACCGACCGCAAGCAGGGTATCCTCTTCTCGAAAAACGGCTTCGAGTTCTCCGGATCGAAGATCGACCGGGCTTTCAGCTTTACGAAACTCGACAACCGGTTCACCCACCTGCAACAGCAGGCGCTGCATCGGGCCGAGCTCCTCGGAAACCTCTCGGCGGCGGCAGGCAATTACCGTTCGGCATTTGCCGGGTTGTTCGGCGGCATGGGCGGCGGTACGCGCGAAGAGCCTGCGGCGCCTAGCCCCGGCGGAAAGATCGACGCGATTCCGCTTCCGCCGGCCAGTTCGCCGGTCGGAGTATCGGCCGCACAGTTGCAGCGCAAGCCGGGAGAAAGTCCCGAAGAGCATATAGCACGAATCACGGCACTGCTCGATGCCGCTGCTGCAGCGATGGCCATAGCCGCAATGGAACGCCGCCGCAGGATGGAAGAACAGAAAAGAAGAGCCAAAATGAAAATATAACCTTAAAACCGGAAAGCCATGAACGACAAAAATAAGATCGACCTCTCAATCGAGATGTACGAAGACCTCAAGGAAACACTTGTCAAAGCCATTAAAAACGCCAAAGCAGGCGGCGTAGGGAACGCAGGTTGGGAGAATACGCAGCTGGAACGGATCGAACGGCTGATAGAGGCCGCAGAGCTCTCGCAGGGGCAGATCGCACAGCTGCTCGAACACCTGCAACGGCATACGGCCTTGCCCGGAATAAAAACCGAGCAGGTACGAGAATTTACCGACAGATACAACACACTGCTGGCACAGTTGGCTGGGAAATTGGAGGTGATCGACAAAGAGAACAGGCAGACGCATACATTGATCGAGCAAGTCGGGCAAGCCGTCGAAACAGCGGCAAAGCCCGAAAACCTGCCCCTGCAGGAACACCGCCATACTTATACGCTCGATCTTAAATCCTCGAAAACATTTCTGACGATGTTCGTCATGCTGGGTGGTATTTTCCTGCAAGCTGCATTCATCTACCGAATCTCGAAGAATAATCGGCTGTTGGCCGTGAACGACCTGAAATACCGTTACGTGAAGATGTGCGGGAAAATCGGCGAAAAGGAGCTGACGGAGTTGGAAACCATATTTTGGGATGAGCAGCACACGGCCATACGCGATACTGTCCGAAACCAAGTCGAGCGGTACGAGGAAGCCGTAAGGCGGCGGGCCAAGCAATTAGAGCGGGCGACCGTTAAGGAGCGCAAAGCCCAAAAACTGCTCGAAGAGGCTATTAAATTAAAACAATAATCATCTTTATTGTATATTTGTCATTGTTTTATATTAAATATGAAATATTTATATACAATTTACTTTCTATTGTACGTTTCGACGCTTTCGGCACAAACGATCGATTCCCTTTATTCCGTTTTCCGTCACACGAACGGTTCCGAACGGACTGCTACTGCCAACCAACTTTTCGAGGAATTTTACAACCTCGGCCTGACCGACTCACTTTATCAATTCTCCGCCCGGAACCGGCATCGGGAAATAGAGGCACTTATAACGTATTGGATGGCAGAATACGCTTTCGACACCGAGGACTATAAAGCGGCTACAATCTGGGCCGAGGAAGCGCTGCCACTCTGCCGTGAATCGGGCGATGATATTCTTTTATCAGATTGCTTAAACCTATTAAGCGCCAGTCTTCAGCGACGAGGCGATTTCGGGCGGGCCCTGCCTTGGCAGGAGGCTTGTTACTGGATTGACAAACGTTTAGGCGATGCGGAACGGCTGAGTTCTTCACTCAATAACCTGGCAGCCCTCTATCTGGCGACCGAACAACCCAAAACAGCCGAAAAGTATATACTCGAAGCCATCGCCATAGAACGAACGCTCAACAGGCCGGCAATACTTGCTATTCGTCTGGGCATGGCATCGGACATTCTTCTGAAATCCCAACGTCCAAAGGAGGCCTTACCCTACGCCACCGAAGCGCTCGCTCTCGACCGTGCAGGAGGGCGCCAAATAAAGACGGCAATTCGTCAGTCACAACTGGCCGCCGTTTTATCAGCACTACAACGCGACGATGAAGCTCAGGAACTTCTACAAGAAGCAGTGTCCGTATTCGAACGAAATGGGAATATCCACTCTCAAGCGGTCTGTTGCAACCAGCTCGGGAACATCGCTCTGCACAAAGGCCGCAATGCCGAAGCCGCAGATTATTTCCACCGCAGCGTTCGTCTCTGTGCGCAAAACGGCAACCGCTTCATCGAAAGTAAAGCGCAGTACGGCCTATGGCGCGCTTTGCGCACAACCGACCGCTCTGCGGCATTGCGGCATCTGGAGCTCTATACGACACTGGCCGATACAATCTTTTCCGAACAGACAGCCCGGCAACTCAGCAATTTCCAGGCAAAATACGAATTGGCAGAAAAGGAGCACCGCATCGCCATACAGCAAAATGAAATCCAGCACAGAAAAAACATGCTAATCGTCCTAATCATAATCATTATTCTTTGTATTATAGCATTAACCGTCATCGGGCGATTATTGGTCCTCCGCCAACGCCACAATGCCATGCTCCAACAAACTCTCAAGTTAAAAGAGCGACTGCTTGCATTATTGCCGCTGCACTCCAACAGCGCAATCCATAACGAAATCGAAACTATCGCAAAAGAGATAACTGTACCACAAATACATTTCACCCCGCGTGAACGAACAATCATTCACTTATGTTGCGAAGGTTTACAAACAAAAGAAATCGCAGACCGGCTCGGCATATCCCAGCGTACGGTCGACACGCACAAAACCAATATCTTCCGTAAAACGGGTATTAACAATACGGTCGAACTAATGCGTTATGCCATGCAAGTCGGGTTAATCGACACAAATCAAAGTTCAAAGACACCAACAGATACGTAATTTCTCGTAGATACAGTCGATTTTCAATTTACATTTTTTGTCAGGGGGGGGGAATCGCTATATTTGTAAATGTGAAAAATAACCCCTTCCTATTATGTTTTCCTTACCCCGAGTTTCACGTAAAACGATATTCGTCCTACTGTTTCTTGGCATAATTCAAGTTTCTTGTACCAATCATTCCTCCCCAGCACAATCTTTCGCAGAACGCGCATGCATAGACAGCCTCGTGCGCGCCAATCGCAACCTTGATTCAATGGAAATATGGCTGGAAAAGTTCTCCCGCGAACAAAACCATATCGGACTTATTTTCGTATGCCGGGAACTGGGGAAACGCTACCGCGAAAAATCACGTTTCTCCGAAGCATTAGCCATTCATAACCGAGGCTTAAGATTGGCAATAGAACTGGCCGACACGCTCGAGATTGCTGATGCCTACAACAATATCGGTACAGATCTGCGACGAATGGGAATGCTCTCCGAAGCAGCAAATTCCCATCATCAGGCTTTACATATAGCCGGAAAATATACCGGCAACGAAACGCGTCAAAACCGCAAGAATTATGTCTATGCATTGAATGGTATCGGCAACATTTACAAAACACTCGACAACCGCAATGAAGCCGAACATTATTTCCGTCGGGCACTGAAGATCGAAACCGAAATGGGTAATGAATTAGGGCAGGCGATCAACTGGGCCAATTTAGGTAGCATCTATAAATACCGTCAACAATACGACTCTGCCTACCTGTGCTTCACACGCTCTCTCGAGCACAATGAACGGGCACGATCTAAACTCGGCATCGCATTATGCCACACTCATTTCGGTCAGATTCACGAGTGCCGTGGCGACTATGAACTGGCATTCGGCGAATACAACATCTCTTACCGGCTGCTGAAAGCAATTCCCGACAAATGGAATTGGCTCAAATCGTGTACAGCTTTGGCCAGCCTCCATTTTCGACGCGGGAATCTTCCTAAGGCAAAAAAAATTCTCGACGAAGCATTGATCACAGCACGTGAAATACATTCATTCAGCCATTTGGAAGAACTCCATCTGCTTCGCTCAGAATATTACGAACGATTAGGGATATGCCGCAATGCACTGCATGAACTCAAACTCAGCCATCAATACCGCGACAGTCTACTGACAGCCCAAAACGAAAGCATGGTTTATGAAACCCAAATACGTTACGAACGCGATAAGAAAGCACGCGAAATCGCCGAATTGAATGAACAGAACGAACGACAAATACGCAGCAGACGACAAGTAACCATTACCTCAGGCATTATCATATTGCTGACGTTCATGATACTCGGAGTTCTGGTCTACGCCCTGCGCATGAAGACCCGTTCACAACAAGCCACACGGCGCATGGCCGCCATGCAGCAAAGTTTTTTCACGAACATCACGCACGAATTCCGCACACCGTTAACAATCATCCTCGGCCTGGCCGAACGTCAGATGGCAGCAAGCAGCGACAAGGCCTGCAACAAGGATATGCAGGTCATCATCAGGCAAAGCAACAACTTGCTGGAACTGATCAACCAACTGTTGGGTATCGCCAAAATACGTTCCGCCATAACTACCCCGGAGTGGCATACGGGTGATATCATAGCTCTGTTGCATCTGATACTGGAAAATATACGCATTTGTTCAGAACAGAAACTCATAGAGATAGAGTTTGCCCCGACTCTGTCCTCGCTTAAAATGGATTTCATCCCGGATTACATGCAGAAAATTCTACGCAACCTGCTGATCAATGCGGTGAAGTTCACGTCTCAAGGCGGCAAGATTCTCATAACCGTCACAGCAAACAAAGGACAGGTCGCCATCACCATTGCAGACTCAGGCATGGGAATTAGCCAGGAAGACCTGCCATACATTTTCGAACCTTATTACCAAGGGAACAATCTCGAAGCACATCTCGGCACGGGCATCGGGTTGTCGATGGTGCGCCAGATGACCGAGACGATGGGAGGTACAATCGAAGTATTCAGTATCGAGGGACAAGGCTCGTCATTCATCGTGCGGTTGCCATTGCATCATGGCAAAGGATTTCTAAGCGAATGGATCCCGGGAAACAATTCCCCTGAAAAATCGGGTTCCATCGTCGATGAAATACCGGAAAACAATTCTGTGACAAACTCCGACAATAAACAGAAGAATACGATTCTGATCGCGGAGGACAATTCCGATGTTGCCAGCTACATCAGCAGCGAACTCAGGAGCGATTACCACCTGCTTCTGGCTCGTAACGGCCGTGAAGCGCTGGCGAAAGCCGAAGCCTACATGCCGGACCTCATCCTCACCGACGTCATGATGCCCGAGATGGATGGCTATGAACTATGCCGTGCCATCCGAAATTCAGAAACTCTCAACCATATCCCCATCATCATTATTTCGGCCCGAAGCGATGAGCCGGATCGTCTCGCCGGTCTGGCGACGGGCGCCGACGCCTATTTGGTCAAACCGTTCAATACAGAAGAACTTCAGTTACAGATCCGGAAACTGCTGGAACAGCGACGCATCCTGCGTGAAAAATATGCACGGCAGATGCAAGTAGGAAACATGCCCCCTCAAGAGCTACCCGAAGCGAATCGGGAGTTCATGACACGTCTGCACCAAATCATCTACTCAGAGATGGCCGATCCGACGTTCAACTCCGAGACCATTGCAAATAAAATCTGCATGAGCCGTTCGCAACTCAACCGCAAGGTCAAAAGCATCACGGACATGGATACAGCAACATATATCCGACAAGCACGGCTGCAATTCGCCCGCAATCTGCTCGTCTCATCCGACAACGCCATCGGCGATATTGTTATCCGTTGCGGTTTTGAATATCAGAGCTATTTCAACCGGATTTTCAAGCAACATTTCGGGATGACCCCTATGGAATACCGCAAACGGAACCGAAAATAACCCTTTGACCGATGAATTCAGGCCGCTTCCCGTTCCCGGGGAGCGGCTTTTTCATATTCGTACTCCTCCTATGCTTTTTGCACCCGACAAATCACGCATATCACTAATTTATAGAAATTTAGAAATAATCGTGCGCAGGAAATTCAAATCAAGACCAAGTAAATCGCGCTCCCAGTATAAAAATCAACATCAAGATTATTAACACCGGCAGCTCTGTTCTGCGAACTTTGCAAACAGAACGAAAAAACAATAGAAACACCGCGGTACATATTATTAACCCAAACTCAAATTCCTATGAAAAAACTTTTCTCTTTATTACTTTTTTGTGGAGCCTTGTGCATACTGACTTCATGCGAAAAAGACAACCCCGAACCGGAGACCAACCGTTTCGTACTCTCAGGAACGAGCTACCCCGATTTTACTGTCACTGTCACTAAAAATGGACTGAACAATGGTAATTACGACATTTGTGTCCGTCCGGCAGAAGACAGCACGATGGAGTTGTGGCTGGAATGTTCCATGCAACACGACGGAGTGAGTCTGGACCTTACGAAGGTAGACCCTCTACTGGCAGCTGAGGATTATGAAGGTTGGTGTTGGGCTATTTATGTCGAAAAACTGAACACAGGAAAAACACTCCTGGAGGGTTGGGGAGGCAGCGAAGATTCCTTACTTGGAATGGCCGGCGACATCCTGTACATCAAAAGTCTGAACAGCGACCACACTCAATTTGAGATCCGCTGTAAGCTCACCGACCCCGAAAAACGTTCTTTGGTCTTCTATTATAAAGGAAACGTAACACTTGCCACCGAGTAAATTGCCAAAATACGACTTCGTGAATACACACAACCGCTAAACCACAATGCCTATGAAAATGATGCTGCAAAACATCCGGGAGCGGAGCGAGGCTCTGCTCGCTGACGGACAACGACAAAACGACACCGGAAACAAAGCCGCCGCGCGCCCGCAAGGCGAGTCTTGAACTGGAGAAAATCCTGAAAGAATTTCGCAAAATTTCGCTTGCCTCCGGAAAAAGGGGATAATCCCAGATTATTTCTAAAACCGAGGCCCCATGAACACAGACCCTCCTAAACCGAAAAAAATGACCAGTGAGGAAGTGCAACGAATGTTGGCTGATTTCTATCAGGAAGTTGAACGCCGCGAACAGGAAGAGGGACGTCCCTTGCACATCTCGACAAACAAGGTACCCCGACCGACATGCTGGCAACGACTTCGCAGCTTGTTCTCCTCCAGTCGTCCGACAATCAACAAACGAAAAAAATAAAAACACTACAAACCCATTAAAACAGATTCAATCATGAAAAGAAAACTTTCCTATGCCATCGTCATCGCACTCTGCGGTATGATGGGATTCACCTCGTGCACGAAAGATTACGACGATGATCTGCGCATTCACCGCGAAATGATCGAAAACAACGAAAAGGAACTTCGCGCCACCATCGATGCATACCAGGTGCTGGTAAACAACACCATCGAACAGATGGAGATCGCTTACAAAAATGCCGATAATCTGATCAAACAGGAGATGAAGGCCGAATTCGATGCTGCCAAGGCCCGCCTGACGGCACTCGAAACCGCACTCGAAACCGCCAAAAACAACATCTCGGCCCTGCAAACCGATCTAACCACATTCAAAGCTGCGGTTCAGCTCGATTTCCAGGAGGTGAACAACAAGATTACGGCTATCAACGCACGCATCGACGATGCCGAATTGAAAATCACGGCACTCGATGGTCGTCTGACCTCGGCAGAACAGGCCATCATTGATTTGAAGGCGTGGAAAACTTTGGCCGAAGGGAAACTGGAGGATCTGAAAAACAGCCAAACGGCGACCGCAGCCGATGTGGAAGCTTTGAAGACCCGCATCAACACGGCTGAAGGCAAGATCACGGCACTCGAAACGCTTTGTAACAACCTCAAAGCGGAATTCGAAGCCGCCGACGTAGCACTCGGCCAGCGCATCGATGACCTGACGACGGCACTCGGAACGCAGGAAACCTCGCTCACGGCACTCATCACCAACACACAGAATGCACTCAACGCACGCATCGACGACTTCAAGAGCGAAATGACCACGGCTTGGAACGACTATAAAACGACGGTGGACGGCAAACTCGCCGCAATGGCGACGCAACTCACCGCAGTAATCGCCGATGTCAACACGCTGACCGGCGAACTCGCTACGCTGGACGGCAAGGTAGGCACTCTCGAAACCGCCGTAGCCAACCTGACGGCTCAGATCGCAGGCCTCGCCTCGCAGACCGCGCTGGACGCCCTAACCACACGCGTAAACCAGCTCACCATAGATCTTGCCGCCAAAGAGGCTGCCCTGAAAGTGCTGATCGACGCCAATAAGGACGGTATCACGGCCAATAAGGCGGAAATCGAAACGCTGAAAGTCGAAATCAACACGATCAAGGCCGACATGCAAGCGATGAAGACCGAATTGACGCAGGCGATCGCCGATGCAGTATCCGACAAGGTAACCCAGACTGCTATGGATAACGCCATCGCACAACTCGAATCGGATTATAAGGCTGCCGACCAGGCTCTGCAAGCATTGATCGACACGATCAACAACACGACCCTTCCCGCCATGGACAGCAAAATCACGGCACTCGAAGACCGCATGGATACCGTGGAGGCCGACATCGAAGCCATCAAGAACCGCATCCAGGCCGTTCGGTGGGTTCCCGCCTACAGTGACGGCAAGCTGACGCTCCAGGCAACCAAGAATGTCGGTGGCACGGAATACGACTCCGCCGCACTGGAAGAGCAACTCTACGTGACCAGCGCCAACGCAAACATCATCGCCGACATCCTCGACGCCTCCAAGGGCTATACGGTTGAGGTGATCGCCAATTCGGTGAATACCCGCGCCATTGTGACTTCTCCCTTCGGAACAGCAACCGTTACCGCCGGTACAGAGAATAATGTGCTGAAAATTGCAATGGGATATACCGACCTCGCAACCCTTTGGAGCAGTTTCAATACCGCAACTATTCCTACGCCGATCAAAGTACAGCTGGCAGTGAAGATTTCGGACGCCAAGGGTAATTCGGCCATGACCGACTTCGCCGACGTCGTAATCGTCAACAACTAACAAAAAACGATGATGTGCGGGGAGAGATACCCACAACTCCCCGCACTTTTTCTAACGTTAAAAACAAGGAACAATGAGTAAACTGATCGCACGGATGTTCCTATCTGCCATGTTGTGCACCGTGACGTTCTGGGGCGGAAATATCCGGGCCGAGGAGCTCCCGACCAGAAAGAGCACGGAACAGCAACCGACACGGTGGGAACACTACAACCAATATGCAAGATGGAGTTTCGGTGCAAACATCGGACTGCCGTTCTTCGCAGGAGATTTCCAGAGCAACTCCTATGACAAACTCTACTGGGGTATCATGGCCGATCTGCAAGGAGGCTACCAGTTCACGCCGGTAATCGGCCTGCGCGCCAATTTAGGCTATGCTCAGGGCAAAACCGGAGCCAAGGATTTCGAACAGGATTATTGGCTCGATCCCTACGGCTGGGGAGATTACCGCCCGTCACCGCTGTCCGGAAGCATGCAATACAAGGACCTTTACAGCAAAGTGCGGAGCATCAACTTCACACTCCATGCCGACATCAATCTCAATAACCTGATTCGGCCCGTACCCGTTGGAAAACGCCGATGGACTGTATCCGTAAGCCCGGGAATCTACTTCCAGAAATTCTACCCCGACATATTCACCCGGAACGGAGGCCACCATTTCGCCGTGGAGCACTTCAATCCGCTGACAGTCAGCCTTGGAGGTGAAGCCATGCTGCGTTGGAAAACAGGTCGTGCCATTGACCTGCAAGCCCGTTACGGCATCAACTGGATACACCAGAACGTATTTGACGGCATCGCCACCTATCGTCCTCGCGACAATCAAAATTTCATGATGCATTTCTCGGTAGGTGTAGTGTGGAAGATCGGCGCACGCCACAAGAAGAAGGATCACCTGATGTACGCACCTCGCTATGCCGCTCCCCCGAAAGACCGCGGACGCATCATTGACACGGTCGTGGTGAAGATGGAGCCACACGTGGTGATGCAGGAACGCACCGTAGAAACGCCGGTGGAAAAGGCCGTATGGTACTATATGCCGACTATCCATTTCGTTCGCGGCAGCGCCGAAATCGACACGAAGACCTACGCCGAAGAACTCGACGCTATGGTCCGCCTGCTGAACGAAGTTCCCGACACCCCGGTACGCATCTATGGATATGCCGACCACAGCGGTACGGAGCAGATCAACAAGCGACTGACCCAGCAGCGCGCTGAAGCCCTGCGCGACTACCTGATCGACAAGGGAATCGCTCCCGAACGTATCAAGACGGTTAAGGGGATGGGCATTGATTCGTCTCTCTCTGGCGGCGAAGCCTATTCGCTCAAGGCCCGACGCGTGGAAGTTTTACGATAAACAAGACTATTGCTCTGAAATCATCGTAAAATGCGGAAGTGTATGAAAATGTATGGCTTCCGAAAATAATCAGTATTCATAAACGAGAAATCACCCTCACGCGTGGGGAATATATGGGGAAAATCCCTCTATTACAAACTGCCTAATTCATTGAAATCAATGAATTAGGCAGTTTTTCCTGTACCCGGAGCCGGGG
>OODG01001177.1_pt1 | contig 18199 bp, 22 predicted proteins | sample 1671621 | NCBI WGS metagenome assembly OODG01 (sample SAMN06348175, study PRJEB24527) | human gut metagenome | biome: human gut; feature: ankylosing spondylitis patient; material: feces | host: Homo sapiens | place: China | collected 2015-10 | reverse complement strand
ATGAGCACTAGAACCTGAATCTAGCGAGTCTGCCAATTCCACCACTCGCGCATATTCCCTTTTGCCAGCTCCCATAAGGAGAGGTGGTGCGAGTGACGGGACTTGAACCCGTACGTCGATTGACACACGCCCCTCAAACGTGCCTGTCTACCAGTTCCAGCACACTCGCATTTCTGCTCCAAGGATGACCAGCGAAAATTATTATAGCCATCTCTGCGGCCTTTGTCAACTATAATTTTTAGAAATCGCCAATTTTTTCAAAAGCCGTATTTTGTGGTCCTGTTGCGAATCTCCTTTTGCTGTGTTACACTGGATATCACAGCTCTGCCATCACCTGACCAATGGCACCTTCGATGACCAGATCTGCCCCTGTCATAGGGAGTCGTGTCTTATTGATCACTACCAGCTTATTCCCCCGGTAGTATCGCACAAGGCCCGCCGCCGGATACACCGTCAGTGAGGTGCCACCGATGATCAGGACCTCCGCGCGGCGGATGGCAGACACCGCCTGCATCAGTACATCCTCGTCCAGTGCCTCTTCATAAAGAACTACGTCCGGCTTGATGATCCCTCCGCAGGTACATCTGGGAACCCCTTCGCTGTGCACAATGGCATCCACGCCATAGGGTGTCCCGCACTTCTGGCAGTGGTTGCGCAAAACACTGCCGTGAAGTTCCAGTACCCGCTGGCTCCCCGCCTTCTGATGGAGTCCATCAATATTCTGTGTGATCACCGCCTGCAGCTTGCCGTCTTTTTCCAGTTGGGCCAGCTTCTGGTGGGCCGCATTGGGCTGGGCATCCAGATAGAGCATCTTATCCCGATAGAAGCGGAAAAACTCCCGAGGATTTTCCTCAAAAAAGCTGCGGCTGAGGATCGTCTCCGGCGGATAATCATACTGCTGGTGATAAAGGCCATCTGTACTGCGGAAATCCGGGATACCGCTCTCTGTACTGACGCCTGCACCGCCGAAGAAAACGATATGATCGCTTTCCTTCACCCATTTGCGCAACGTCATTATCTCATCAGTCACCATATATCCCTCCCATCCATATTATAAAAGGAGAATACCATGAACGTACAGATTTTCGGCTCTTCCAAATGCTTTGACACCAAAAAAGCACAGCGCTGGTTCAAGGAGCGCCGAATCAATTTTCAGTATATCGACCTGCCGAAAAAGGGCTTTTCCCCTGGTGAATACCGTGCTGTCCGGCAGCGTCTCACCTTTGAGCAGCTGGTCAACACCAAGTGCAAGGCCTATCAGGACCTATATATGGCCTATATCACACCAGATGCTGCGGAAGAAAAGCTGTTTGATAACCCCCAGCTTTTCAATACCCCCATTGTCCGCAACGGGAAAGCCGTTACCGTAGGGTATCATCCGGAGATCTGGGAGACCTGGGAGTAAACACTACTCCGTGAAATGAACGTGGTTGAAGATGTGCTCCTCACAGAAACAGTGATACCCCGCACATTTGGAGCAGTACCGGAACTGCATATCAGGGTAGTCCGTATCAGTCTTTCCGCAGATGCAGCACTTATGGTTGTATCCCCGCTCTTTCTGCTGAGTCTGTACTGCCTTGCGGAACTGTACTGCCTGAGGACGATTCCTGGCCCGCACCTCGTCCGCCTTGCGATGAAAGTCAGGAGAGAAAAATACGAAAAAGTTCAGGAGCGCCACTACAGGGATGATAGCACTAGCCCATTGCCCAGCGAAGAGGCTGCTGATAACGCCCAGTGCAAAGAAGGCTCCCTCCAGCCAGGCTAGCCATTTCATCTTTATCGGGATGATATACATAACGCGTACAATGGTATCCGGATATGTCATGGCATAAGCAAACAGCAGAGATTGACTGACATAATCTCCGCCTGCCATTCTGTAATTGACGCCGCTGATCACCCCGGCCAGCAGAACCGCAATCGCAGTAAGCAACGTGCCGCTGAGGTAATAGATGGTAAATTTGGCGCTACCCCATTGCCGTTCCATAGTCTCTCCCAGCCAGAAATAAAACAGCAGGAAAAAGAACAAGGCTATTCCACTATAACTCGGGATCAATACGTAGGTAAAAACGCGCCAGATTTCGCCACGAAGCACCGCAGCTGTTTCCATAGCCAAGAAATCCAAAGTGCCTGCCCCAGCGAACTGGCTCAGCAAATAGATTACCAGGTTGGCACCGACAATGTAACGCATAAGGCCAGGAATGCCAAATCGCGGGTGGAGCGCACAAAAACGATCAATGGCTTTGTTCAGTTTTCTCAAAGGGATGACCCTCCTATGTGTTTGTTGATTAGGTGTATTGTACTCCCTCAGCAAGAAAAAGTCATTACTAATATTTGAACATTTGACATTTGCCAAAAATGAGGTATAATATGGGATGTTGTGTCCTCAAGATTTACGCTGAGGACAGGTGAAATAATTCCATATCCGGGTGTAGCGCAGTTGGTAGCGCGCCTGCTTTGGGAGCAGGATGCCGGGAGTTCAAGTCTCCCCACTCGGACCAAAACTCCGCAAAATCTTTTGATTTTGCGGAGTTTTTCTTTATTTTTATTACAAAATAATTATAATGCGTTCAAACATTTCCCAGCAGGAAAACTTGCTTCTTCAAAGGCAGTAAAAGCGTGTCTGATGACCGGTTTTCCTCCCTGTTTCCTTGCCCCAGCATTGCGTCTCGAGCAGTCCATAAGCAGAATAACCCGCTTTGAATTCTGACGATTCAAAGCAGGTTATCTTTGTTTATAGCTTGTTAAAAACTGATACGCCTGATGCGTGACTGCCATGTTGCGCTCTCCATAAATCTCTATCTGCCCACTGATGATTGACAGGTTCAAACACTGACGGTATGATACCCTTATCAACCATCTCGGCCCTGTTATCGGATATAATGTCTCTGCAGAAGATGGACATTTATCACCAAAACCAAAGGGGGATACCATGAAACAGGTCAGCAGGATTCCATCCATTGCGTTCTTGCTCCTGGGCGTTCTTTGTATTTTGTTTCCGGTGCATGTTGCCGGGGTACTGCCTTTTCTACTGGGCGGCATTATGCTGGTTGCAGGAGTCATGCACGGAGGCGCTTACCTGCGCAACAAGCGTTTTTTAGAGGGGGAATCCCAGGGACTCGGTCCGGATGTTGTTCTGGTGGTCATGGGCGTGGCATTCCTGTGTGCGGGTTCCGAGGCCATAGGACTGATGGGAGTGGTTTGGGGCATTATCGGTTTGCGGAAGGCTTCTGGGACGATTGACCAGGTATTGCGCCGGATGTATCAGCACCAACCAGCTGTTCTTCTGATCGTAGAAGCGGTAATTCGGATCATACTGGCACTGGCACTTTTATTTGCTCCGTTTGAAAAATTTGTGCCACATATCGTATTATTAGGCCTGGAACTGATCCTGACCAATGTCAAGCTTCCACAAGAGGAGCATGGGAAATAGGTCAGTGATAAAAATACAGATGCTCCAGGATAACTTTGCGTCCAATCTGTTATGCTATTGTGAACTCGGACGGGTTCTATAATCATATGGTTTCAAAAGCAATCTCATCAACTGGAAGTAGAAAGCGCATCCATCTGGATGTAAGTATCAAATATTCTCTTGCTTTCCCACTTGATAGATTTATAGTGGATCGCTTTTGTAGTCATTACAGTCCTATCATGAAAAAAATAAGATTAGAGAACTATGAATTAAAAAACTCCGTGACTGGCTCCTGTCCATGCTGATGAACGGACAGGCACGGGTGGAATGAGGTAAAACTATGGCCAAAAGTCCATTGGAAAGACAAATCGAATCTCAAATGAAGCAGGCAAAACAGCTTGCGGATAAAAAGCGGCGAGAAGATGAAAAACGGGCAAGGGAGCAGAAGCGCATGGAACAAAAAGCGATTGTTCGAGATCGGGCATCATCTATTGTAAATGGCCAACCATTAGTGGAAGGCTTTCGCATTATGGATAAGACATCAGAAGAAATATTGAGGTGTTTACTGGAGTGTGACAGCCGAAGGGACAGCCATGTTAATTTCTCCGATGATATTTTTCCGTCGTATGTCCAAATGTCTGTCGGCGTAGAGCTTGAAAAACTTATACAATACGGAATGATTGGCGGGCTTTTATCTTTTGATAATGGAGGGATGCTTGACTTGTTACCGCCTGCTTTCTCCTATTTTGAGGATAAACAGGCAGCTTTAGATAGGCAAGATAAGCGTGAAAAGGAACGCCAGCAAAGTATTATCAATTATGGAAACTTGGTTTTCGGTAATGTTTCGGGATCTACATTGACTGTGGACAATTCCATACATCAAATTGAGCAAGCCATAGATGAAAAAGGTGGTGAGGATAAAGAGGAACTCCACGAATTGTTGGATGAGGTCAAAGAATTAATTGAAAATATACAGTCAAGCAGAGCCATACCTAAACAAAAGAAATTATTTGAAAAGATCTCCAATCACATGGAAAAGCATGGTTGGTTTTATGGCGCCGTGGTTCAACTTTTGGGAACAGCTGCATTAGGACTGTTGGGGACTTAACTTCTAATCGAACAACCATAGTCCAGATACTTTTGATGCATGAAGTATCCAATAATGAGACTGAGGGATAAAATTATGAAAGATAAAATCGACGCTGCGTTTATACAGCACGCTGCGGATATATTAGCTGAAACCTATACAGGATTATCTGGTGGGCAGATAGTCAAGCATTGTAACAACTATGCCATTGATTTTAATGTAGATATTCCAATTGCAAGTCCTGACTTTGGAAAATTTGGCAGTATTGTTCCCAACAAAAGAACTGCCTTGTATAAAAATTTAATGGCTTTTAATGGAAAACAACAGTTCGTTATTATTAAGGAGCTTTGCGAGCTTCCTATCTTTCAAAAAAATAAAGAGGCGCAAGAACTAAAAAAGCGTCTGTTCGAAAGGTTTCATCAGTTTGCCAGTGGGCCGCTCTATATAGAGACTCAACCGCCTACCAGTTGGGAGCGTGTGGATCGTTCAATTGCAGAAATGAAGTCACGTTTAGAGGTGGCAGATACCGAAGAAAAGTATCAGGCGATCGGGATGATTGGGCGAGAAACTCTAATCACAATTGCTCAGCAAGTGTTTGATGCCGAAAAACACAAAACGCTCGACGGTGTTGACCCAAGCCAAACAGATGCGAAGCGAATGTTAGAGGCCTATGTTTCTTATGAACTTAAAGGTTCTTCTGAGAAAGCAAGAAAATGGGTTCGATCCGCAGTAGATCTTGGGAATCAATTAACTCATGACCGCAACGCAACAAAAAGAGATTCCCAACTTTGTTTGATTGCAGTTAGTTCTATTGCTTCGTTCATCAGAACTATAGACGAAACAAACGGCGGATAACTGTTTATGTTTTAGGGTTTACAATAGATAGAAAGAGGGTTAAACGGTGGCGAAAATTGAAACTTTGTCTGCATATAAATGCACATTTAGTTACTTGCAAAGAAACAATCCGTTGAAAGAAAAATTGCAAGATAAGATTAAGGCTGATGTTCCACCGGACTATACATTTTCTGATTTTATTAATGATTTCTGTAGCTTTACATCATCATTGGCCGTAGGAAAAATTACAGAAAGGGCCATTTTATTGCCAAAAGAAAATATCTATCAGCTTCCAAGCGAAAATGATGTAAAAAAATGGAGAATTGTGCCTTATGCAGGAAAGCAGGGCAAACCTTTTAAAATTATCAAAACAAGCACGGGTAAAAAATATGACTTTGGTTCAGATAGCGCAGCACTTTATGAGCATAATATATTTCTGTACGAAAGCGGAGCTTCAGCAATCGCTATTTTTCATCGTCAAAGTGGCTCCGGTTGTAAAAGTGTTTTTTTAGAAGTTGCCAATAAAATGTTGCGAGCAAAAGGAATAAAATTAGATATGGAATTATATATTCCACTAATTTCACCAGAAAGCAGCGATATTACACCGACTAAGATTCAATTACAGTATATTCGACCGGTAAAATCCTCCGATGAAGCAGAAAACATACATAAAAGAAAACGGCCTGAAGTAATTCAAGAGTTAGGATTAAATCTGGAATCTGTTGAAAACGCTTTTATTAAAAAGATTCTACAAGATGCTCAAATGGGAAAAATTGATCGTAACGTCGCCTTTGCCAAAATAAAAGCAAAATGCTCCGATACCGACATTTATAATGATGCGGAAATACTTCTCCGTGTGGGAAAGCGACATCAAAGAATTCGCTGGAATGAATTTGATTCTATTATAGGAAGTTATGATATTACAGATCGACTATATGGAAAATTCAAGTTATCCGGTAATTTTATTGGAGCATTAACGGAACTATCAGATGAATATTATGAAAGCATAGCAACGGAGGAGGATGTAAATGCAGGATAGAAACATCTGGTTTTTCTCTGCGGTTGCTCTCGTGTTTATTATGCTGTTTTGCAACAGGAAAGTTTGGCTATGGGCAGTTTTAAAAGAGCAGATTAGCGTTTTTAGAAATGCAAAAAAAGAAAAGGTTTCTTTATGGGATTGCCTATGCTTTTTTGTTTTTCCTTGGGTGGTTTCATACATCTGTACTTGTAAATTGAATTTTGTTATCAAGGTCGATTTAGCAGAGTTGTTAACTACGGTTTTCTCAATTGTTTTTACGGTGCTATTTGGGTTTGCAGCAGTTATGGTAAGCAAAATTGATAGCGACAATAAAAAAGAAAAACAAGTTGCCGAAGAAACCTTTGTGTCAATTGTCTCCGCCACTTTGATGTCATTGATCTCAGCTGTTTTGTCGATTCTACTGACACAAATAGAATCAGAAATTATTTTAAAAATAACATCAATTGGACTTTTAGGAAGCTCTCTTGTAATTATTATGTTGCTTTTGTTAATTACCAAACGAACCTTTTTTCTATATATAGACAATAGACAATAACGAATCTTGTAGATTTATAGACTAAAACTGGACGATGTTAAACACATTACCCGCAAGCCGTCATAAATGATGACTTGCGGGTATCGCTTTTGTTCCGTATCAATAGTATCCCTGGGGGTTCAGTTTATTTCCCCCATGAGATAGAGCCATGGCGGTCAGCGTTGATTGGTCAAGAAAATCGAGCTCATTGAAAAAAGTGCCTTCTGGAATCCACAGATTTCAGAAGGCACTTTTTCTTTGTTTATGGCTTAAACTGATACGACTAATGAACTAACACAAATCAAAATTCTTCAGTTAGATGTATCCGCGCATATTCGTAGCTACACCTGCCCAATCCATAACTGCCGCTAAAACGAAGACAGGGTCAAAACAGGACTCCCCTTGACTCTTACCGAAATAGTGAACGGCAACGACTCCGACTACAGTGTCAGATGTACATTTTCCATAACCCACTTTATCCTCTTTGCCATGAGCATTACCTTTTCTGGCTCTATGCTGCGGAGACTCTTTCAGCAAATCAACAATTGCATCAAAAACCGTAAAGTCAAATTTCAGTTTATGCTTGTTTAGTTTATAGCTTGTGAATGCATTTCCTCCATCAGTGGCAACTATTGTGCATAGCTTTTTATCCAGCAGAGATATTGTGACTATACCGTCGTTCTTAAGCAGTTTACTTCTAATAATATCTGATGCTTTTGCCTTTATATAAAACAACATAGTACATTCGCCCTCCAAAACCATTTGGATAATTCAATATCACCGATTATTGTGTATCCCAGTGCTATGCTCCTCTTATTAGTGTGAAAGATTCAATAAATATACTCACTACTGCTGAAAAATAGAGCGTATTACATCTTAACTCAGAAAGTTCTTTTTTATATGTCGTATGAAGAATATTGAGTTTTAAATCTTTCTACCCAGATGGTTCTTTACCTTATCATGTCGTATTCCGAAACGAATCGCAGATCCGTGCGCTACTCAAAAATTGCACTTTCCATATGCGGCATATTTCTCCGAGTTCTAAGCAACCATTCCAAATGGTTCATCATTTCTGATTTAGATAACAACTGGAAGTCCATGGACCCCACTTACAGGCGGCAGCATATCGCCCGGCAGATGGTGGACTTCATGCTGACGCAGATGGAGGACGAGAAAGGCGTCACCGTCACTACCTACCGTGAGGGTGCCCCCAACGGGATCGCCGCCCGGGCCTTCTATAAGCGCCTGGGCTTTTCCGAGGGGAAACTGACGGAGGAGTTTGGCAGCCCGGTCCAAGATTTTGTCTTGAATCGCTGACCCGCTGGACAAATATGGGCGCAAAAACGGCACATAGGACAGGCCCCCGGCTTTTCGCCGAGGGCCTGTTGCATCTTTACTTCGCCCAATGAGCCACGGCGTCCCGCAAGAAGCGGGCGCAGCCTGGCATATGCTTATCGTAGTAGGCGGTAAACCGCTCATCCATCACATAGAGCTCCGCAATGCCCCGGTGTCTGGCCGGGTCGTACCGGTTCCCGGTGATGGTGAGCCACCGGCGGTGGAGGGCGGTAATTTTCTTGCCTTCCTCACCCTCCGGGGACAGCCCAGCCTGGACGGCAGCCTCCAGCCGCTCCTGAATCTCCCGACCCAGATCCATCCACTCCTGGTACTGCCTCTGGGTCAGGTTCATCACCGCGGCGTTGGCCTCGTCCACCTCTTGCTCGCCGTACTTGGTGCGGATCTCCGCTCCGTAAACTTCCTCATTATGGGCTACAGCCCGCTGCTTGAACGCCTCAAATTTCTGCTCGTCGCTCATGATCTCATTCCTTTCTTCCGCTCCGATGGTGTCTTTCACCGATCGGATGAGCTGTTCCAGCCGCTCCCGCTCCGCTTCCAATGCGGCCAGGTGGTTTCGCAGGGCGGCCAGACGGTCAAAGGAGGGATCGTCCAGACATTCCTTGATCCGGGCCAGCTCCACCCCGAGAGCCCGGTAATAGAGAATGTCCTGCAGCCGGTCCACCTCCGCCCCGCCGTAGTAGCGGTAGCCGCTCTCCGCCACCCGGCTGGGCTTCAGCAGCCCGATCTGGTCGTACCAGCGCAGGGTGCGGGTGGTCACCCCGGACAGGCGCGACAGTTCCTGAATGGAATATTCCATAGATATCCCTCCTTGGAAATAAGGTACCAGTTGACGGAGCGTCAAAGTCAAGAGGAACTGCTAAATTTCTTTGATTTCCCGTTGCAGTCGTTCCAGAAATTCTGCCGCCGGGATACCGTCCAGCTGGGTGTGGTGGAACTGGAAGGACACCGGTAGGGTGGCCCGCAGCCACTTTTTCCGGTACTTGCCCCAGATAAGGAAGGGATTGTTGTAGCAACCGGCGTAGATGTTCACTGCGCCGTCGATTTCATACCCCGCCAGAGCGGAGGTGCCGATGACCATATACTCTTCGCCCAGCTCATAGCTCTCTCCACTCTCCCGTACCTGCCCAGTGAGTTTCCGGTAGTCCCGGTCAAACTGCTCCAGGTTGTCGGAGACGGGGATGTCACAGGTAGCGATGCCGCCATCCCGGGTGGCCACCACCGTATTGACGGCCAGGCGGTCATATTGCATCAGCTTGTCCCCCACCGGAAGCAGGTAGAAGTCCTTCATCCCGGCCGCCGCCTTTCCAATGCACCAGCAGAGGAGCATATTGAATTTATAATTCTGCTTTCGGCTCAGACGCACCAGCGCCGTCACATCCAGGGTTTTCATCAGGGTCACCATGGGCATGGGGGCTTTCATCCACAGTTCAAAGGCCAGCGCCCGGGAGGTGCTCTGGGGATCTACTTCTCTCATGTCGTTCTCCATTCTGTTCGCAAAATCTGGTCCGCCAAGATAAGTAACCCATATCATACCATAGTGCCTTATCTTCAGCAACCGCTCCCCATGTTCCAAAGCCGGAACTTGTGCTATAATAGTCCCAAACCACTTAGTATTGGAACATCATAAGGAGGGATTACCATGCGCAAGAATTTTGGAGCCAAGCCCTGGACCTACCCCCAGCCGGTTTTTATCCTGGCCACCTACAATGAGGACGGCACTCCCGACGCCATGAATGCGGCCTGGGGCGGCATCAGCGAGGATAAGGAGCTGAGCATGTGCATCAGCGAAGGCCATAAAACCACCGCCAACATTTTGGCCCGCAAGGCCTTTACCGTGAGCATGGCCACGGCGGAGCAGATGGTGGCCTGCGACTATGTGGGCATTGAGTCCGGCAACAAGGTGGCGGACAAAGTGGCAAAGGCCGGATGGCACACCACCAAGTCGGAATATGTGGACGCGCCCCTCATCGACGAGCTGCCCATGGCGGTGGAGTGCCGCCTGGTGAGCTACGACCCGGAGAGCTGCCGCTTGGTGGGCGAGATCGTCAATGTGAGCGCCGACGAGTCCGTGCTGGATGAGGACGGGAAGATCGACCCGGACAAGCTGCGGCCCATCACCTTTGACCCCATCCACAACGTATACCGTGTACTTGGCGAGAAGGTGGGCAACGCCTTCAAGGATGGTGCCAAACTGAAGTGACCGGTTGATTTGATCACGGCGCAGATGAGGGACGGAGGTGTAGCCTCCGCCCCTCGTTTATTTTGATATCAGATCATTTCCGCCCTTTCTTCTGCCGCCTGCGGAAGTCCTCCTCAATGGCGTCCTTCCAGTGCGCATCCAAAGGCGCGCTGCACCGGACGGCGGCCACGGCCTGACCCACCACCTCGTAGTTAAGGCGGGTGCCCACGCTGTCGCAATGGTAGTTCACCGCCCGGTCGGGGGCAATACCCAGATGGCCCGCCGTCTCCACCGCGTCGATGTTGGCCCCCAGGAAGAGAAACTCCCAGCCGTAGCGGTCCTTCTGCCGTTGGATCATCTCCTTGACCCGCTGAGCGGAGTAGCGGTGGCTGGCGTTCTCCATGCCGTCAGTGGTGATGACGAAGAGAGTGTGCTCTGGCACATCCTCAGGACGGGCGTATTTGTGGATGTTCCCGATGTGGTGGATGGCCCCGCCGATGGCATCCAGCAGGGCGGTGCAGCCCCGGACATAGTACTCTTTTTCTGTGATAGGCTGGACCTCACTTACCTTCATCCGGTCGTGGAGCACCTCGGCCCGGTCATCGAAGAGGACGGTAGAGACAAAGGCCTCGCCCGGCTCCTTCTTCTGTTTTTCGATCATGGCGTTGAAGCCGCCAATGGTGTCGCCCTCCAGCCCCCGCATGGAGCCGCTGCGGTCCAGAATGAACACCAGTTCCGTCAAATTCTGCTTCATAAAAAATCCCCCTATGCTGTGTTATTTGATTTACAAGCACAGTATAGGGGAATTTTGATTTGGACAGGTCGCCCGGCGGGCGACAAATTGCTATGCTTCAAACAGGGTGATCTGCGTGCCGTTCTCCTCCAGGAGCCGGAGTAGGTCCTGGGTTTTGAGCCATACGGTGGCGGTATTGTCATTGGGGTGTACACCGATCAGGCCGGAGCCCTCCAGAAAGGACTTATCCAGCCAGAAGGTTACCTTGTGTTCCCGGTCATTGAGCAGGCCCAGAGGTGTCACCGCGCCGGGGATCAGGCCAAGCATGTCCATCAGATCCTGATCCGAGGCAAAGGTAAGCGGCCGGGTGTCGTTCTGCTGCCGGAAGGCTTTCAGGTCGACTCGCTTGTTTCCTTTGACCGTAATGAGATAGTAATTGCGCTTTTTGTCGTCCCGAATGAAGAGGTTCTTGGCATCGGCCTCCGGGTAGGGCAGGTGGATCTCAGCCACCTCTGCCATGTTGTAAACAGCTTTGTGCTCCGTTACCTCATGCCAGATGTTTCTGGCGCTGAGGAGGGCGTAAATCTCCTGCTTGTTCATATCTGTGTCCTCCTGTGGTACAACCCAGTCTTTCATCAACGTGAGTTCTTCTGTGCAAGGTTAAAGGAGATCCACTGGATTGCACAGGCCCTTCCAGGTCTGAGCGACCTTATGATGTATATGCTCTAAGGCAGAAAATTGCGTCTGATGTGCAAATATAAAATAATAGCGATTTGTGTAGCGAGGATATTCCAAAAGCAAGGTGTGGTCAGCATGCAGGAAGACGTTCTGAAAGTTCAAAACGCCCTGGATGCACACTTCCTTTTTGGTCATCTGCGGACGGTGCTGATAAAGAATCACGCTTTGCCCACGGTCATAGTAGTCCTTGACCTCCTGCCAAGTGGTATGCTTTTCCTTAGCCGACCTGCGTTCATGCATCCTTGCGGTCTCCAGGCCATTATCGGGATCAAGGAAAACAATATCTGTACCAACAGTACTGGCCAGGGCCGCTTGATGCCAATGTGAACGGTTCGCTGGAATCAAGGCGTCTGAGAAAAAGGTTGCTGTAAGCACACCACTTGTTTCTATTGCTTCGATGCTGCGCTTTTGCCGGTGTACAATATCGGCTAAACAGTCAAACAGTTCAGGATCATAATGTCTGTACATTTCCGGCTTATCCAGGTACGAAGTATATTTTCCATCCTCTTGCTTACCCGGACGAGTGGGAATCACCCGATACCAGTTGACTGCCAGTCGAAGACCAGTAGCGGTCACATTCCGCAAAAGACCGTACTTTCCGTAATCTCCAATATCTCCAACATAGTTATCCTGCATGCGGTCATCCTCCCAGCAGGCTCTGGTCAAAGGCGAACAGAGCCTCGTTGATTTCGAAGATGTTGTAGTTCCGGTGGGCGATGAAATACTCCACGATGATATCGAACTTGCTGGCGTGAGAAAAGGCAAAACCTGCTTTCCCCAGCATCTCCCGAGCTTCCTCCAGCGGCAGTTCCAGGGCAATGGCAAAGGCCATGGCGGTAGGCTTGGAGGGTTTATAGCGGATGTCCGAGCGTATCTTGGAGAACAGCTTACGGTCAATATTAGCCTTTTTGTAACACTGGGCGTCAGTCATGCCGCACTCGTCGATCTTCCGCAACAGCATCTGAGAAAAACTTTCATCCAGTTTGCTGAGGGCCTCGTCCAGACCGGAGGGCGCCATGGTACAGGGGGCAGGCATACACTCCGATTCCTCCATGGGCATGGAGGCCATAGCCATCCGGCGGCGTTGAGTCTCCCAGCTGTCGGTGTGGGCATCCACATAGCGGTCATCGATGTAGGCGGCAATGTCGGCAAAGAGCTTTCCGCCGATGGTATAGGCGGCTCGGTCGAAGATGACCAGATACACCGTCATGTCGTGGGTAAGAAGGAAATCCCCGATGGTATCCACGGCCACCTTCAGGGCCTGATCCTTAGGATAGCCATACACCCCGGAGGAGATCAAGGGGAACGCCACCGTTTCACACTGATGGGCCAGGGCCGCTTCCAGAGAGGAGCGATAGGCAGAGACCAGCAGCTCCCGCTCCCCATAACTTCCGCCCCGCCAGATGGGGCCCACGGTGTGGATGACAAACTTTGCCGGCAAGCGGTAGCCCTTCGTGATCTTGGCCTGTCCCGTTTTACAGCCGCCCAGGGTGCGGCACTCGGCCAGCAGCTCCGGTCCGGCGGCACGGTGGATGGCGCCGTCTACACCTCCGCCGCCCAGCAGACTCTCCTTGGCAGCGTTGACGATGGCGTCCACCTTCATGGTAGTAATATCATTTCGAACGATATGCAGGGGCATGACGACACCTCCTCACTTGATAGGGTCATCATACCATAAGCGGGACGGTCTGGCAATCGAGCAGAGGATGGGGAGCGGTTTTCTGGATGCCCAACATCTTTTGGATCATCTCAAAGTGCTTGGCCACCGTGTGCCGGGTCACCTTGGCTCCCTTGGCGATGGTGCTGTAATTCGTCTCGTCAGGGTAAATTTTCATATACTCCCAGATCTGCCGCTGCTTCTTGGTAAGTTTCTCAGGCGATGGGATCCCTCGCAGCCGGTCCTGGATGGCCTTCCGCTCGGCGTTCAACTGCTGGATGAGCACCTTCAGTTTCTCTTCACACTCTTCACGGGTATGGGCGTAAACACATTTGGAGTGCTTGGTTCCGTCTGGCCAAGTGGGTGAGTAGCGGCCCTCGAAGAGGTGGTCATTGATCTCAGTAATGCAGCCGGTTCCAGGCTTTCGGGTGCGCCGCATGACCGGCTGGAAGTCGGTAAGCGGATTTACCTCAGAAGAGTCTTCCGCGACCTCATTACCCAGGCCACGGTCGATTTTTGCAGCGGCTTCGTTGAGCATATCGCCGGTGATGTGGGTGTAGATATCCAGTGTTGTAGCCGCCGACACATGGCCCAGCATGGCAGAGAGTGTCTTGATGTCCATACCATTTTCCAATGCCATGGTGGCAAATGTATGACGCAGATCGTGAAATCTGATTTGCTTGTACCCGGCCCGCTCCAGAATGATATGGAGCCGACGGAGCATGGAGCCGGGTGTGAGCGGCATATCCAAATTCTTTGGGGATGGAAACAGCCACCGGGACTTTGCTGCCTTTCGGTATTCCCGGAACACCTCCACCACGGCAGGCGGCAGTACCAACTTGCGGATAGAGGCTTTTGTCTTGGGGACACTCAGCTGCATCTTTCCATTTACCTCATAGACTTGTTTGGTTACGGACAGCGTTCCAGTTTCCAGATCCAGATCGGACCACTGGAGGGCCAGCAGTTCGCCCCGGCGTAGTCCCGTAGATAGGTCCAGCAGGAACAGTTCGAAGTAGCCATCCGCCTTGGCTTGAATGAGAAACCGCTGGAGCTCCTGGCGGGACAGCACCTGCATCTCCCGTCCCCGCTTGGGTAGTAGCTTGCAGCCCACTGCAGGGTTGGTCCGGATCAGGTTTTCCTGCACCGCCTGATCCAGTGCCGCCCGACATTTGGCGTGACACATTCGCACCATCCGATCGGACAAGCCCTTCCCATATTGTTCTGTGCGAACGAGCCGTCCCTCCTTTTTCAGGTGAGCGTAGAATTGCTGGAGGTCCTTCTGGGTCAACTGGCACAGCGGAATTTTGCCCAATTGCGGGATGATATGCTGATAGATGGTGCTCTCATATGTGTTCTGCGTGGCGGGGCGGAGACCGGACTTGATGTAGGTCTGATACCAAAAGTCCATCCATTCCCCGAAGGGCATATCGGCACAGATCTTCTCGGACTTGGTGCAGCCCACTGTTTCCATCAGCTTGGTCAGCTTTTCCTGACACTCATGCTTGGTCTTGGCCAGCACATTTTTCGTTTTGGGAAGGCCCTTGTCGTCATAGCCCACCACCGCCCGGCCTTCCCAGCGGCCATCTTTGCGCTGCCTTATGGTACCGGTTCCGCTTTTTCGTTTCCTTGCCATGGGTTCAACTCCTCTCCCAATAGATTTTTCAGAAAGCCGCCAACTACATCGCTGGCGGCTCTCTGCATGTCCGGCGTCACATGGGTGTAGGTATCAAGCGTGAACGATGCGTTGGTATGTCCCAGGATGCCGGAGAGAGTCTTGGCATCCACACCGCTGGCCAGGGCATGGGTGGCGAAGGTGTGGCGTAAATCATGGAACCTGATGTGAGGCAGTCCTGCCTCTTTTAGCAGCACCTTCATCCAGTAGTAGGCAGCGCTGGGGCGCACCGGCTTCTCCGGAGCCAGCGGTTCCGGGAAGATCCACTGACTGACCGCGTGTTTTTTCCTTTCCTTTAATCGCTGGACAGTACTGGGGGGCAGACGGATGGTGCGTCTGCCCCTCTCAGTCTTAGTCTCGCCGATCTCCATTTCACCCCGCTTAGGTACATTCACCGAGCGGAGGATTTTGAGCGTCCCAGCGTTCTCGTCGAAGTCCTTCCACATGAGACCGCAGATCTCACCTCGACGCAGGCCGGTGGTCAACTCCGTGTAGAAGAAGTCCCGCCAGATTTCGTTTTTGTCCACTGCCGCCAGAAAGGCATCCATCTGCTCCCGATCGAGAACCTGCTTCGGTTTGTAGTTGCTCTTGGGCAGCTTGACACCGTCCGTTGGATTATAGGGGACGATATGATCCCGCTCCGCATCCTTGAGACAGCGGTGGAGCATGGCGTGGATGCGGAGCACCATGCTGTCCGACAGTTCGTGTCCATACTCCGGGTGGTCGTGGACGCGGCCCTCTTTCTTCAGCTTCCGATACAATTTTTGAATGTCCAGCCGTGTGACCCGGGAGACGATCTTGCCGCCCAGGTAGGGCTTTACATAGCACCGGATGTACTGCTCGTAGCTACGTAGAGTGTTGGGCCGCAGGGTAACGGCTCCGTACTCCTCCATCCAGAGATCCAGCCACTCGCCCAGAGTCATGCGGCTGTCCTCGGTGAGCTGTGCGTCCTGATAGATATCCATATCACGGTGGAGCTTAGCCAACAGTTCTTTCTGGGTTTTGGCCAGCACATATCGGAAGAGGGGCTCACCGTTTTCCTTGTGGCCCACTACGATGCGGCCTTCCCAACGCCCGTCTTCCCGTTTGCGTACCATGCCATCTCCTGATGGTCGTCTTTTTGCCATGTTGTTTCACCTCCAATCGTTCAGTTTCATTCGTCGTGCGGTTACTGCGTAGCCTATTTCACAGAAGGATACTTGTAAGGCTCCGCCACGTACTGGTAGAGCACTGCACCGCAGCGACGGCAGATCAGATACCGCAGTCGGTTGCCCAGCATTCCGTGTTTCTTGAATGTGACCAGCGCTTCGCCGTGCTGCCAGCCAAGACCGATGTCCTCGCACCCACAGTACTGGCACCGCTGAATGGGAAGTTGATTTGTCATCTTGATCCCTCCTCCTGTTCCATTCTGCGGCAGACGCGTTCTGTCTCCTCCTCATCGAAGGAGTACAGGCCGTCCGCCTCCAGTTCCTTGCTCAGCCCCCAAGCCAGTTTGAACCCAGCGGTGAAGCTGGCCAAGGAGATTTCTTCTTTCAGCAGATTCTGCGAGTCCACCAGATGCATGAGTCTGCGGCGCTGCATCTTGTCCAGGCAGTCCCGCACTTCCTGACGGGTATTCTCGATGTCCTCTTCCAACTCTGACACATCCGGTTCCCGGAAGAACCTTTGGTGCAGTGCTCTCATGTAGTCATTCATGTGCGTCGCCTCCTTTTCAGCAACACACAATACTCGAACCTCTTTACAATATCCAGCCTTTATTTGAAACTTTTTCAGAAAGATTTCGGGGCTGCGAAGAGGTTTTATCTTTGTTTTGGCATGTCAGATTTTAATACGCCTACATCCCGCCCATGGTTATGCCACCCGTGTTCTGTTCCTCCTCATGATCATCCGGCATGTGGCCCATGGCAATCTTCTTCTGACGGATCTTCTGGCGCAGTTTGCGATCTGCTCTGTGGCTGCTCGGCGGGCAAGGCGGAATGGAGTTATCCTGAAAGATCCGGCCCATGTGATGGAGCAGCTTGGTGGCAGAGAGGAGCACATTGGGCTTGCGGCTGTCATTGAGGTGATCCAGAAAGAACTGGGCGTACTCATTTCCCTGGGACGCGGATTCCCAGAACCAGCGGTACGCCTGCTCTCGATCCCGAGCTACATCCTCTCCAATGAGGTACAGCTTGCCCAGGGTGTACTGCGCATACTGGTTACCCTCTTGAGCGGCATCGCTCAGATACTCTACCGCCTTGACCGTATCCTTTGAGACATCCGTTCCCTCCAGATACAGTTTCCCCAGCCGGTAGGCGGCGTAGGAATTGCCCTGCACCGCCGCTTTCTCATACCAGGACACCGCTTCCTCCATCCGCTTTTGACTTTGCAGCAGTTTACCAAGAGCGTACTGTGAGAAGTCATGACCAGCTTCGGCTGCACGGCGGAACCACAGCTCCGCCTGTTCGTCGTCCGGCAGCACACCCATACCATCCCGCCAGCATTTGCCCAGCAGATGAGCTGCCACGGTGAAGCCGGCATTCCAGAGCTGCTCCAGGACTTGCACCTGTTCCGCTTTTTCTTCCTCTGTATTTTCATATACCGAGAGGATCTCTTTCGCGTTCTGGTAGGCTTCCGCCATCTCCCACTGGGATGCCCAGGCGTGGAGCACGGCGTCCTGATCTTCGTCCACCTCATCCTTCATCCGCGCATCCTCAAAGGTGAACACACCAAGCCGGAGATCGTCTGCTTCCCGGATGATCATGTTTTTGATAGCTTTGAACTCCTGCTGCTGTGACAATGGTTTATGCTCTCTCGGCGTATCCTTGTAGTACCGCTCCAGCTCATCCCGCAGCCGGTTCCAGTGGTCGTAGCACTCCGCCACCTCCGGGAGCCTGGCCAGCTCATCCACGATGGCATCCACCTGGGCCTTTACTGGCTTTTTGAGATAGCCGTACACCTTCTTGCCCTTGACTTCCGCCAGTATTTCAGACAGCATTTCC
>OODG01001166.1_pt1 | contig 18353 bp, 9 predicted proteins | sample 1671621 | NCBI WGS metagenome assembly OODG01 (sample SAMN06348175, study PRJEB24527) | human gut metagenome | biome: human gut; feature: ankylosing spondylitis patient; material: feces | host: Homo sapiens | place: China | collected 2015-10 | reverse complement strand
CTTATCCAGATTGGCGTGCAGTACCTCGGCCATGGGGCTGCCGGTCACGAAGGTGCGCTCCTTTGGCAGTCCACACTCCATCAGATACCGGCGTGCGTGCTCTGAATAGCAGAGATTGATATCGCTGATGATATCCACAATGCGTCGGTTCGTCTCCTCCGGCAGGCACTCATCCTTGCAGCGGTTTCCTGCCTCCATATGGAAAATCGGAATGTGCAGGCGCTTGGCACCGATCACGGAAAGGCAGGAATTGGTGTCGCCCAGAACCAACACTGCGTCCGGCCTGACCTGCACCATCAGCTTGTAGGATTTCTCAATGATATTCCCAATCGTAGCCCCAAGGTCATCGCCTACGGCATTCAAATAATAGTCCGGCGCACGGAGGCCGAGGTCGTCAAAAAACACCTGATTGAGGGTGTAGTCGTAGTTCTGACCTGTGTGGACCAGAATCTGTTCAAAGTACCGGTCGCAGCACTTTATCGTAGCGGACAGACGTATGATCTCCGGTCGCGTACCGATGATTGTCATCAGCTTCAGCTTTCCCATTGCTACACCTCCTCAAAGTAGGTATCCGGATGGTTGGGGTCAAACTGCTCGTTGGCCCACATGACTGTCACCAGATTTTCCGTCTCACTCAGATTGATAATGTTGTGGGTATAGCCCGGCAGCATATGGACGGCTTGGATTCGGTCACCGCTGACCTCAAATTCGTTCTTTTCATCGGAGCCGATTTGGCGTTCCTGAATCAGCCCGTGTCCGGCCACGACCATAAAGAACTCCCACTTGCTGTTGTGCCAGTGCTGCCCTTTGGTGATGCCGGGCTTTGTGATGTTCACGGAGATCTGACCGCAGTTCTTCGTTTTCAGCAGTTCTGTGAAGCTGCCTCGCTCGTCTACATTCATCTTCATCGGGAATGCGATTTTTTCCGGCGGCAGGTAGGAAAGATAGGTGCTGTAGAGCTTCTTCTCAAAGCTGCCCTCCGGAATCTCCGGAAGCAGCAGTGTCTGCGGCTGGTCGTGGAAAGTCTGGAGCAGCCGAACGATCTCACCCAGCGTCACTCGGTGGCTGACCGGAACACTGCAATACGCTCCATCTGTCCGGTGGGGCTGGCCCTCCATGGCATTCAGGATCTCGTCAATCAGGTCATCAATGTAGACCAGTTCCAGTTCGACTGCCGGATCCGAAACGGTGATAGGTAGATCCCGTGCGATATGATGGCAGAATGTCGCCACCACGGAATTGTAGTTGGGGCGGCACCACTTGCCGAACAGGTTCGGCAGGCGGTAGATTATCCCGGCTGCGCCGGCTTCCTTGCCGTAAGCGAGGAGCAGCTTCTCCGCCGCTTTTTTGGACTGCCCGTAGGGACTTCCGGCGTACCGTCCGGTCAGACTGGCCTGAATGGAGGAGGAGAGCAATACCGGGCAGCGGTTACCGCTTTCCAGAAGCATCTCCAGCAGAGTGCGGGTGAAGTCTGTGTTTCCGACTGTAAATTCTCCCGGATCCTGGGGCCGGTTCACGCCAGCCAAGTGGACCACGAAATTTGCCTTTTTGCAGTAGTCCGTCAAGGTCTCTGCCGAAGTATCCCGCGTACACAAGAGAATTTCCTCGATTTGCAATGCGGGCCGGGTCCTGTCTCTATGATCCTTGATGGTAGAAAGGCGCTGCGTCAGATTTTTCCCGACAAATCCATTTGCGCCGGTAACCAGTACATTCATCAGCAAGTTCCTCCGAACAGCTTCAGCTTCAGAAGAAGCTGCTTCATTTCCTCCACATTCAGCCGGTGCGTATTGTGAGAGGTATACTGCTCGATTTTACCGAACTCCGGATTTCCCTTGCTGAAATAGTTGTCATAGTTCAGATCTCGATTATCTGCCGGAATACGGAAGAAGCCGGGCAGATCTTCCGCCCGCATCATTTCCTCTGCAGTGACCAGCACCTCAAAGAGCTTTTCACCATGCCGTGTTCCGATGATCGTCGAGCCAAGGTCGGAATGCTTCAGCTCCAGCACAGCCTGTGCCAGCGTCTCGATGGTCGCAGCAGGGGCCTTCTGCACGAACAGGTCACCCTGTTCGCCATGCTCAAAGGCATAAAGCACAAGATCTACAGCATCGCTGAGCGTCATCATAAAACGGGTCATATTGGGATTCGTGACCGTCAGAGGTTTTCCCTCGTCAATCCGGTCGCAGAACAGCGGAATGACCGAGCCGCGGGAGGCCATGACATTGCCGTACCGAGTCAAACACAGAACCGGATCCCCAGGCAGCATCTGTCTGGAACGGGCAATCACATTCTTCTCCATGACAGCCTTCGTCATGCCCATAGCGTTGATGGGATAAGCTGCCTTGTCCGTGGACAGGAAGATGGCCTTCTTCACATGGTTTGCCACACAGGCGGAAATCACATTGTCGGAACCTGCCACATTGGTTTTGACTGCCTCCATGGGATAAAACTCACAGGAGGGTACCTGCTTCAAAGCTGCGGCATGAAATACATAGTCCACACCACGGAACGCATTCAGAATGGAATTGTAATCCCTCACATCGCCTATGTAGAATTTGATCTTTTCCGCATACTGCGGATACATCTCCTGATAGGTATGCCGCATATCATCCTGCTTCTTCTCATCCCGTGAGAGAATGCGGATTTCTGCAATGTCGGTGGTCAGGAAGCGGCGCAGCACAGCGTTGCCAAAGGAGCCTGTCCCACCGGTAATGAGCAGTATTTTATCTTTGAACGATATCATCTGGTCTTACTCCTTTGTATGATTTCATTGTTTTTCAGGCAGCACGCCGCGCAAGAGTACGGCATCCAGCATTAGTTTTGTATTTGGACGCAGCGGACGAATCAGCGCAGGAAGCAGGAGCGTTGTCGAAGCCTGGGTGATCAGCGAGGCCGCAGCAGCCCCGGACGCTCCCCACAACGGGATCAGCGCAAGGTTCAGCACAACATTAAGTGCAGCCGCACTGACATACAGGTATTTCAAATATTTCTGTCTGTTTTCGCATACCATCCAAGCGTTTCTGGCAACACCGAGATAGGAAAACGCCGTGTACCAAACCACGATGCGCAGAGGTTCAACTGCCGGTAAATAGGTTTCTCCATAGAGAATCAAAATAAAAGGCTTTGCGACAAGGCAGATCATTGCGGATACGAACAGGGACACATAAAAAACAATTGCGTAGAGCTGCCGGTTCTTCCGCTCATAGCGCAGGCGATCTTTCTGAAAACTCTGCACAATCTCTGGATAAAGGGAATCAATGATTGCTGAGAGAATAAAGGCCCATGAAACGCTGACTGTCGAAGCAAGGGAATAATGTCCGACGGCATCTGCGCCAAGCATCTGCTTGAGCATCAGCTTATCTGTACAGGCATAGATGGAGACCATCAGCCCGGCTATGATAAAGCTGCCGCTACTTTGCAGAAGCTCCTTTGCTTTTTCCAGAGAGTAACGGAATCTTGTTCCGCCATTTTTGAAATAAGCAATCAGCAAAAACACTGCAAGTACGATGTAATCCAATGCGCTTGCAACGGCGAACCATTCCACGCTTTTTCCAAGTGCGAGCAAAATGATTTTGTACACAGACATTGCCGCATACGAGACGAGTTCGGCAATGGCGGAATACTTGGACTGGAGCCTGGCCTGAAACCAGTAGTTGAGAGTATCAAACACCTGAAAAATGACTCCAATGCTGTACAGCGCTACAACCACAACGGTGAGACGTTCTCCTCTGTCCACGACACTGACAATGCCGATGATTGCCAGCGCAGACAGCAGACTTGAGATTGCCCGCAGCAACAGGGTCGTTCCAATCGTTTCTCCCTGCTGATTCGGATGATCCACAAAGTTCTTAACAATCACGCTGTTGATGCCAAGCGTACAGAGCGAGGCAAAGAATGTCGCATATGCCGCTGCGTAATTGATCAGGCCGTAATTGCTTGGGCCAAGATAGCGCGCCGCAAAAATACCAACGACAAAGGCCAGCAGCTTGTTCGCCACTTTGCCACCGATGATCCATCCGGCATTTTTAACGACTTTATTCTTTCTGAGCGACTGCAGCAAAATCTTCAAACTCCTTCACCACTTTAGCGGGGACACCAGCCACCATCGTATCCGCCGGCACATCTTTAGAAACACAGGCGCAGGCCGCAATCATACTTCCATCTCCGATGCTTGTATTCAATAGGAGGGTAACTCGGCCACCGACCCATACTCCGCTGCCTACTGCAATATGATAGGATTCGCCTTTCCCAGCCCGTCTGCTATGGTTGCCCATCTGATGTCCACCTGTCAGGAAGGTAACATCCGGAGCAATATCGCAGTTATCTCCAATTGTTACTGTCCCGTTCCCATGGACAGTGAGGTTGCATCCGATCCAACAATTTGCGCCAATGCGGAGCGTCCCAGTATTATGAATTGGCCCGACAATTTTGGTATTTTCTCCGATTTCATAGCCGATGGAACGGAGAAGATTCCTCTTTTCAGAGAAGAACCTGGTCCCAGCCAAAGTATGATTGACAAGGTAAATCACAATTCGGTTTTTGATAGTTTTTAATTTCATCTTTGATACCAGTCCTCCCGCAGCGGCTTTGCGGGGCTGCATGGACCGTTTGCAAACAAGCCGGAAGCGTCTGCACCGTTCAAAAGAGCCTGCGATAGCTGCAAAAATCGCTTTGCGGCAACCTCCGCATTCCACAATTCTGTGATCGTCTGGTACGCTGCTTTTCCGAAGCTATACTGCATAGTCGTATTTTCAAGAAGCCGTCGTACCTTTTCGCAAAGCTCCTGAATATTGCCGGAGTGATAAACGCTTCCATTCACGCCGTCATTTACGAGGTAAGGGGTTGCCCCGGCTGCATCGCTGGCAACCACCGCACAGCCACTGTTCATGGCCTCGTTTAACACAGCGCCCCAACCCTCTTGGCGGTCGCTGGTAAATAAGCAGATGCTTGCGCTTTCCATATGGCAGCGCACGGCTTCTGGAGACATGGCGCCAAGGAATCGTACATTTTCACCCAAAAGTCCAGCTTCCGAAGCCTGCCGCTTGAGCTGCTGTTCCATCTCACCAGTACCGATCATCTCGATTGTGAAGCAGCATCCTGCCTCATGGAGTCTCTTTGCAACCTCAATCACATCGTCCGGATGCTTCCAGTTGAGAAAGCGTCCACACCACAAAATGGTCGCTTTTGCTTTGCGGTCAATCAAGTCATCAATGCTGGAATATCGTATTGTCTCCGGGAAGTAGCCCCATTTATAGCACCGATCATGGAAAAGGCCGAATTTGGCATAGTCCCCCGCAGTATAGGCGCTGGCACAGAGCATATATGCTTTCTGCCACGGAGGATTGCAAGCGTGCCAGTGGAAAAATCGTTTTGGATATTTGAGAAGCGAATTTCCTGTTTTTAAGATTCGCTCGGAATATCGGAAAAACAATTTGGCCTTTTTGCCGTATTCCTTTGTCTGACGCTCTGGAAAGGAACCTGCTATCAAAACATCCAGATCATTTAATTGCTTCTGAACCTCCTGGTCTGATGCCGAACAGGTATATGGACGCGCCAAATCATTTCCCCATCCGAGGTTCTTTCGCTCTGCATCCATCTCTTTATGTGCCACGAAGCAATAGTTGTGATTTGTCAATTCATAGAGGGCATCGGACAGTGGGATTTGGTGATGCGTAAAGTAGTTACTGCAAAAAAGAATTCTCATGTGGTCATCACACCCCCTTTTCCCAAAGTAGACAAAACATTTTCATAGAGCTCGACATAGCCCTGATACACCGTATCTTTGTCAAAACCCGCCATTTTCTTAGGATCCGCACGCCAGTTGCTGTCTGCCACGTCTCTCACGGCATTCTCCAACGCCTGCATATCTCCCTGCGGAACCAAGCGCCCATTTCCCGGTGCTACCGTTTCAGGACAACCGTCCGTCTCATATACGACCACTGGCGTTCCGCACGATTGGGCCTCTACCGTAGTCAGGCCAAAGGTTTCCTCATAGGTAGGGTTCACAAACACATCTGTGGTAGAGTACCACTGCGCCAGTTCTGTTTGGTTTGCCGTGCGTAAAAGTCCAAGCACATTGGAAGGAATATCCGGCAGTTGCTTTTCGATTAGGCCAATCAAAACCACCTGATAGCCAGAGCCGAGTCGGCCAGCAAGCGTCAGCAAGTCTGTCAATCCCTTGCGTGCATTCCATGCATTGGCTACTCCGAGGACGATTTTCTTATCTTCCAGATGATACTTTTCACGCAGGCTGCTGGACTGTGGGCGGAAAATCGTGCGGTCAATCCCGTTGGGAATAACGGTTCTCGGATAGTTCTGTAGGAACGACTGTGAAACCTGATCCGCAAGCCACTGCGAGGGCGTTGTGATGGTCAGACTTTTTACACCAGTAAAGGCATTCTTTTTGCGAAGGAAGTTGCGCCTTACATCGCCCTTCCAATAGCATTGCGGATACCGGTACAGCAATTTGCAGTCCCGGCACTCCGTCTGCCATTGCATACACTTGACTTGCGAGAAATGTGTGCAATGGCCGGTAAAAGTCCAGCAATCATGCAAAGTCCAAACGACGGGGATATTCGCTTCCTTCAAAAAGCGGAACAGCATCTCGTAATTCACATAGAAGCCGTGCAGCGTGTGCAGGTGGATCAGATCAGGCTGAAACGCTCTGATTTCTCGGATCATCTTTCTGGTCGCCGCCCAGGAATATAGACCCGCGTGGTCTGTGAATCGTGATACTGCGTTGTGAAAGTAAAAGCCGAAATCCCCGGATACTTTCACTGCGTCCGCATTGTCGGAGCATGCTCCCGTTCCATATAAAGCCTTTACATCATTGCCATACTTTTTCAGCAGGTTCATAATATCAGCGATGATTTTTCCAGTGCTTCCGGTTCCATATACCAAATTGACAAACAGCACTTTCATTCTTCTCATCTCCGATATTGTGTGATAAAAGAGAACCGCCGAGGCGCCAAGGTGCGCCCCGGCGGTTCCAGTGTGTTTACTCGGTTTTGCTGTCCAGAATCATCCGTCCAGCACTGTCAAAGTTGTAATATCCCTCCGGCATCAGGCCGTGCGTCCAGTACACATAGTAGCTACGGTCATGGACGACCTCACAAGTGGAACGTACATAGTAGTAGTCGCCATCGATCTGGATCAGACCGGCATAAGCACGTTCGCCGTTCCGATAGAAGTACAGGCTTCCATCTTCCTCGTAGATTCCGTTCTTCAGAGGTGCGACGCTACCTGTCAGTTTGCCATCTGCGTCGAAGTGATATTTGCCCTGCGGCAGCAGATCATGTGTCCAGGAAATGTAGTAATCGCAATCGCGCACCACTTCACACTTAGAATTCACATAGTAGTAATCATCGCCAATTTTGATGAGGCCCGCATAGGTCAGTTTTCCATTGACATAGTAATGCAGAACGCCATCTTCCTCGACGATGCCATTCTTCGGAGTGCCGGTCAGCTTTCCGTTTTCATCGAATGTGTAGTAACCGGCTTCCTTCAGGCCATGCGTCCAGGTGATCCAGTACACGCAATCGGTCACGACCTCGCCGTTGCTGCGGACATAATAGAAGTCACCGTCAATTTCAATCAGGCCAACATAGGTTACCTTGCCATTGACATAGTAACGAAGCACGCCGTCATCGTCCTTTACGATGCCATTCTTGTCAGTTGCGCCCTGAATGAGCTTGCCCTCTGCGTCAAAGGCATAGGTTCCTTCCTCCATCAGGCCGTTCATTCTGGAGCAGTAGTAGGTCTGGTTCACGATCAGCTGGCCCTTGCTGTTGGCATAGTAGTAATCGTCACCGATCTTGATCATACCTGCAGGAGCCTTGATGCCGTCGACATAGTAGAAGAGGTCTTCGCCATCCTTCAGGATCCCGTTCTTGCCAGTGTCCTCGTCGTGCAGAATGACGCCGTTTTCATCGAAGTAGTAGCCCCACTCCGGAAGCGCAAGGCCATTGGTCTTGTGGAGCCAGCAATCCTTGCCGTTCAGCAGAGTGCTCTTTACCGCCGCCGAGAGGGTCAGTCCGTCACGCTCCTCCAGATTCTTCTGAACTGCGAAGTAATAATAGTTGACCTCGCCGTCCTCCTTGACAACGCGCTTCAAACCGGCTTCTTCTTCGATGATGCCGCTGTTGAGCCAATAGGTGTCCGCTCCGACGCTGTAAACACCGGTAACGTCGCTCTGGAATACGCCTTCCGCATCAAAGACGCAGCGTGCTTCTTCCGTTGTTCCATCGGGGACCAGCGTCGTGATTCCGGTAGCCGCGTATCCGGTTTCAGTGTCCAGATAGTAGGTATTGCCGTCAATGATTGTCCAACCAGTCTTCAGCAGTTCACCGTCCTTGTAGTACTGCTTGCCGTTCACATCCGTAAGCCAGCCGTTCCAGAACTGCCACTGTGCATACAGCGTCATATCTCCGGTCAGTTCAAGAATTGCGCCCTCATCGGCATAGGTGGCTCCGCTACCATCTGCGGCAGTGTTCCAGCCGATGAACTTGTAGCTCTCACGGGTAAAGGCGTTGGTATTCAAGGCAGTGTCCACACCGACTTCAAAGCGCTGAGGCTCCATACTACCTTCGCCGCCGTTGGCATTGAAGGTGATGGTGTAGACCACACGGGCAGTTGCAGAGTACTGTGCCGTATAAGTGGCATCCTCTTCAGCAACCACAACCTCCGGGCTCCAGCCGGTGAAGGTGTAGCGGTAGTTCTCGTCAGGAGCCTTATCTGTGCTGCCCTTGAAGGAAGGCATGGTGCCCTTCAGATAATCTTCCTCAGCTACGACCTTACCATCAATTACCCAAGTGATATGTGCGCCGGTCTTAGGAATTTCCTCGCCTTGTTTCAGCAGTTCATTGCAGACAGAGCAGTAGGTGTCGCCGGTGTAACCGGGTGTCGTAAGCGTCGCTTCGACCGCATTGCGAATCTCCGGCTTGTGACCAGTAGCCGGGATCACTTCCTGTTTAACAATGACTTCGTTGCAAACAGAGCAATGCTTGCCTTCCGTCAGGCCAGGCTCGGTGCAGGTCGGAGCCTTTGCTGCGTCAATGACTTCGGTGTGCCCCTTGGCTGGAATCTCTGTCTGTGCAACGATAATCTCATTGCAGACGGAGCAGTGCTTGCCCTCAGTCTTGCCGGGTTCGATGCAAGTCGGCTCAACAGCCGGATCAATGACCTCGGTATGGCCCTTGGCAGGGATTTCTTCCTGGGCAACGAGTACAGTATTGCAGACGGAGCAGTGCTTGCCTTCGGTCAGACCAGTCTCCGTGCAGGTTGGAGCCTTTGCTGCATCGATTACTTCTGTGTGGCCGGTCGCGGGGATCTCTTCCATACCGGAGAGGATCGCATCACAAACGGAGCACTTCGTACCGGCTTTATGACCAGCCTCGGTGCAGGTAGCGGGCTGTTCCGCAACTTCAATCGGAGTATGTCCAGTCGCATTTATTGCTTCGGTCTTGGTTGCATTGCAAACTGTGCAGGTGTAGGTCTTGACACCGGCGTTCTCACAGGTAGGAGAGGTCGTGATCTCGCCCTCATTCCAGCTGTGGCCCTTGGCGGGAATCACTTCCTGCGCTTTGATAACCGTTCCGCAGACAGAGCAGCTGATGCCATCCGTCAGGCCCGTTTCGGTGCAGGTCGCAGGCTTACCCGCAACGGCCTTCTCGGTGTGGCCGGTCGCGGGGATCACTTCCTGCGCAACAAGAACTTCGTTGCAGACGGAGCAGTGCTTGCCCTCGGTCTTGCCGGATTTGGTGCAGGTCGGCTCGACCCTTGCGTCAATGACTTCGGTGTGTCCCTTGGACTGAATGGTTTCACCCTTGGTGCTTTCTTTGCCGCAGATGGCGCAGACCGTATCACCGGTGTAGCCGTCCTCGGTGCAGGTGGCATCCTTCTTGTTGATCACCTTGGTGAGAGAATGATTGTCCTCCCACTGGGCATAAAGAGTGGTGTTCTCGGTCAGATTAATAGTCGCGCCATCCGCATAGGAGTTGCCAGTACCATCGGCCGCCGTATTCCAGTTCAGGAAGTTGTAGCCTTCACGGGTAAAAGAGTTTGCGTTCAGTGCGGTATCCGTCTTTGCATTTACGGTCTGTGGGGTCATCGTGCCTTCGACCGGATATTCCGCACTTCCGTTGGCTTCAAAGGTAACCGTCAGCTCTGTGGACTCTTCGCCGCCCCAAACGCCATTGACATAGTTGATGGTGTCGCCAGCCTTGGCGGTCGCAGTCTCAAAGTAGGTGCCATCAGGGTTGTGCAGCTTGGCGGGAGTAATGGGGATAGTCACCGCATTATTGACATTTGCATTATACTGATAGGTTGCGGTCTCCCTGCCGGGTGTGCCCTGCTGAATGTACTTGCCGGTGCCGTTGCTGGAGCAGATATTTGCACCGCCCTTGGTGGTGTAGATGGCGCCAATAGCCGTTACGCTGCCGTTCACATCCATCTTCGCATCAACCAAGTCGTTATTGGAGCGGTTGTATGCCTTACCCGGCGCATAGGCCACGGATTTAAACTTGCAGGGGCCCCAGACAAAGTTGTCGGAGTTCCACTCATCGCTGTCATAGAAATAGATATTCTTTCCGTTTGCAACTGTCAGGCCAGCGCCTTCGGCAATGTTGACCTCAACGCCCGCCAGCAGAGCCGCGTCCTGATTGATGGTCACATTTCCGGACTGGATATTGATGGTGACGTTATTGGTGATGGGCAGCACATAGCTTGCAGAGTTGACACTCATGCCCGCAAGCTTTAGCGACAACGTGTTCAATGCCGCCTCGCCGTTTACTGTGAATACAAGACGATCTGCCTTTTCATCGTAATCCTTAGTAAAGCTACCGGATTCCACTTTGAACATACCATTGTCGCCAATGAAATTAATCGCAGTAGTATATGTGGTGCTCATTGCATAAACGCCGCTATAAACCTGTTCGTTGGCGCCGGCATTCAACGTCAAGGGAACTTCGATGTTTTGTACGAAGTACTGCGAAAATGGGAACACCTTGTTGCCCATATTGGAAGATGCGCTGCCGCCACGGAAGTCTGCAATCTGATAGAATTCGTACACCGTAGCGCCAGATTCCGCCAGAACAGAGCCGCTGCCGGAGATAAAGCCCCATGCATAAAGATTACCACCGTTCTTGACTGTAATGGAGCTGTTATCCGCCATTTTGATGTATCCATAATCACCAACGGGACGTCCCTGCTGGCTACCGCCAGCGGCAAAATACCTGCCGCCCAGGCTGATTGCGCCATTGACTGTGATGGAAGCACCTTCACTCATCGTCAGCGTTCGGAACGGCTTCGAAGCCGGGGCTGTGCGAATTGCCGCAGGAGCATCCGTATACAGCGTTCCCGCCTCATCAAACGGAATCAGCAGTGTAATTCCAGCCGGAATGGTATAGGTACCGCTGATGGAGCCATCAGTAGCCAAGGTGATCTTGGACTGGCTGTTTGCCCGTGCGTAAGCAACCGCTTCATTCAGGTCTGCAAACCGCTGACCGCCAGTCTCAAAAAGCGCCAGAGACTTGCTCACAAACTTCGCCGTAACGGTGCAGTCGCTTTCGATATTCAGGGCGGTGGTTGCCGCAGTCGCGATGCATTTGCCTGTGGTCAGGTTATACCAGCCCAAGAACTGATAACCATCCGCCGGAGTCGCCACCATCTGATAGGCAGTCATGGAGCTTTGCGTGTTGCTATATTCCTCGGTAATGAGTTTTCCGTCTACTGTATAAGTACCGTTTTCAGCAGGCACGAAAGTCGCAGTTGCATTGACATCGCTTACCAGAACCACGTTGGTCATGGTGATCTTAGTGGCAGCACTGGTGCTGCCAGACTTGATGTATACTTTAACGCTCTCGTTTGCCGCCAGTTCCTTGGTAAAACTGGCACCCGAAGAAACCTCTGTACCATCCACCTGAATTTTTCCGCTGTTCTGCTCAATAGAGTAGTCAAAGGAAAGGGTTGCTGTTGTCGACTTCTTATTTGTAATTGTCAGTGTGGATTTATAGGATGTATCGCCACATGTTCCACCTGCGCTGGTAGCTGCGCCGATAATGCTCGTACCATTGGCCGACCAAGCATCATCTGCGTCGCCCGTAAAACTCAGTCCAATGTTCTCGTCGGCTAAGCCTGTCACTGTACCACTGGTTGCCGCAAACGCTGTCATGGTCACATTGGGTAACAGTGCCATAACCATGCACATACAGAGCACAAGCGAAAGGAATCGCTTCCATGTGTTTTTCATTTCTTGAATACCCTCTTTCTCTTTTGATTCCGCGATTTGATTTCTATGTAAATGCTGAGTCCCGCCGCAAATGCGATGGCTGCCCAGACATGAGAGAGGTGGAACAGCATCCCTGTAGAGGACGTCCGGAAGAATTCATCAAGAAAGCGGAACGCTCCGTAGGATGCCATATAAAGTTGGTAAATACTGCCGGGGTTTTTGCTCTTTTTCACTCTGGGAATGAGCAGAATCAGCATCACAATATAATAGAGGATCTCGAGTTCCCTTGTGGGGAAGTGAACGTGCGTTCCCGGTATAACTAAGCCGGAGCAGCATCCAGAGACGATGCAGTTGATCCGAGCGCACATCAGTGTAAAAAGCATGCACGGAGTAAGTACATCGCACACTTTCCAGTAAGGTCGCTTGGTAAGCTTGGCCCCCAGCCAGTAGGCTGCCGGCATAAAAAACACACCGCCAAACAGGCTCATGTTTCCTATGTCGCCGCTTTCCAGAAAGGCAAAGACTTTCACACTGCATACGCCGATAGCAGTATGCAATACTGAAAGGATCAGTACGGCATACCATTTCATTTGGAGCTGTCGCCGCATCCTGTACAGCCAGAACACATTGAAGATAGTTCCTGCTGTTAGTAACAGATATAGTGAATTCGTTTGAAGCCATGACATCATCTTTGCACCTTCTTCCGGCTATGAGAACTCTGCTCTAAGCAAATAGCCAAATAGAACAAATTTAGAAGTAGCACTATTAAGCCACAAACTGCCACAAATACAGAACTCTGCATATTGGATAGCCATGCAAACAAATCTCCCAAGAGTTTCAGTACCCCGACAGAAATTCTTCCTTGGGGTGCAATTTGCTTTGCGCACAGGACGTACTCAATTGCCATAATGAGATCTATGGCAAAGACCGAAATTCTTTGTCCATCGACATTAGGAATACGGAACATTCCATATAGAACTAAGATAAATACAACAATTAAGAGCAAGTACTTCTTGCGTTTACCCTTTTCTAAAAAACGAACATTATGAACAACAATGAGGACATCCAATCCCGTCCACAGCACATGCCCATAAAAACCTCTCGAAAGCAGCAGCGCATTAATCTCCCAAGCAAAATTTAAACTTCCTGCTATCAACGGCATAAGCAATAGATGGGATTTTCTATTTTGAATTCCGCACAGAACAATGATTACATATGCCAATGTCCAGAAAATTACTGTTAAGTGATTAAGCAAAACATACCCCCATTGAAAGGTTTCTCTCCATGGGGTATGGCGTTAAACGTGCCATACCCCATGGGTTATTCTGTCATCTCACCATCTTGCCGTCTGCACCAAAGGTGTAGAATGTGGCAGGCAGCAGGTTGTTGGTCTTAGATACCCAGTAGCGCTGACTGGTGATGACCTTGTAGTAGCTGTTCACATAGTAGTAATCGCCGTCGATTTGGATCAGACCAGCATAGGTCTTGACACCGTCCACATAGTAATACAACTCGCCGTCCTCACTGACGATGCCGTTCTTCACCTCGGGATTGGGATCAGGGTTCGGATCGGGGTCGGGTGTCGGAATAGGCGCATCCGTCATCTTGCCTTCTGCGTCAAAGTTGTAGAATGCAGCGGGGAGCAGATCATTGGTCTTGGACACCCAGTAGCGCTGATTGGTGATGACCTTGCAGTAGCTGTTCACATAGTAGTAATTACCATCGATCTGAATCAGGCCGGCGTAGGTCTTGACACCATTGACATAGTAATACAGCTCGCCGTCCTCGCTGACGATGCCGTTCTTCACTTCGGGATCAGGATTGGGATCCGGATCGGGGTCAGGTGTCGGAATGGGTGCATCGGTCATCTTGCCGTCTGCACCAAAGGTGTAGAACCCCGCGGTCAGCAGATCATTGGTCTTGGACACCCAGTAACGCTGATTGGTGATGACCTTGCAGTAGCTGTTCACATAGTAATAATCGCCGTCGATCTGAATCAGGCCAGCGTAGGTCTTGACACCATTGACATAGTAATACAGCTCGCCATCCTCGTTGACGATGCCATTCTTCACCTCAGGATCAGGATTGGGATCCGGATCGGGGTCAGGCGTCGGAATGGGCGCATCGGTCATTTTGCCGTCTACATCGAAGTTGTAGAAACCAGCAGGCAGCAGGTCATTGGTTTTGGACACCCAGTAGCGCTGGTTGGTGACTACCTTGCAGGAGCTGTTTACATAGTAGTAATCGCCATCGATCTGAATCAGGCCAGCGTAGAAGCGAACGCCGTTGACATAGTAATACAGTTCGCCGTCTTCATTCACAATGCCATCCTTCGAGGGATCGGGCGTATCAATGATCATGCGGCCATCTTCATCAAAGCTGTAGAATGCCGGTGCAAAGCCAGTATCATTGGGATAGGAAACCCAATGACGGGTGTTCTTCACTGCCGTGTAGTCTACGCTTCCGAAATAATAGTAGTATCCGTCTTCTGCCAAATACAGGCCGTTGCAAACCATGCCGTTGATGGTATAATACGTATTTCCGTTAAGATAGAATAGCCCCGTGTGCTGATATACGCCATGGCAGATACCATCTTCTCCAAAGTCGTACCAATAAATCGGGTCATCATGGTTGTCGCGCAGTTTTACATACCGGAGGCCCTCATAGCGATAACCGTCCTGATTGAAGAAATACAGATTGCCTTCAATGGTGTACCACTTGCCCTGAACAAAGCCGGGGCCATAATAGTAGCGTTTACCGTGGTCAGTGGCCAGCCATGCACCCTTCACCAGTTTGCCGTGTTCAAATTGATAGATTACATTGGGGAAGAAACTGCTGTTTTCACCATCCAGCCCCTGGAAAGTCTCGGGGTCAAAGTAGTAATAACCGTTGTTGCCATCTGCATCCGTCAGGTTCCACCAACCGGACTTGGCCACGCCGTTGATGGCGTAATACCATGCGCCATCGAATTCAATCAGCCCAGTGACCTTTCCTTCACAAGCACCGGTTGTCTCATTGAACTGATAGAAATACTCGTTGCTCTCATCGTTGAGGCCAGGAACCTTGTGAATGCCTTTCAAGGCATTGTTTTCGACGAAGTAGTAGGATGTACCGTTGACCGTTTTCCAGCCAGACCAGGAACCGTTGTCCAGGATGAAACGATCCGTGAAATCCTGATACAATTCGCAGTAGAAATGGCCGCCGCAGGGGTGCGTGGTATTCTCCGGCTCCTCATAGGGATAGATCCCATACTGCTCCTGGAAGGAGGTCTGCTTCGCCATGTTGTAGAGCGCGTTTGCGCCCAGATAGATGTCGTAGCCAACCGAACCGGAGTTCTCAATGCTCAGGCACTGATTATCATCCCACTGTGCGCCGCCCTTGGCGGACAGCTGCACGCCGCTGAGGATGCAAATAGGATTGGCCGTATCAGGATCGATGGCCTGGCTCTGCTTGATGAAGTTGCACTTCACAGTGAGCAGATTGTTTTCGTCCAAGGATGCGGATGTAAGACGGAAGTAATCATTGGACACCGTCAGGTTGGAGATGTCCACAGCGACATTCTGGTCAAACTGGAACTTCACTGTTACCTCGGTCTTCGAGCTTACGCGCTCCGCCAGCTGGAGCAGCAGATCCCAAGCCGTGATGCCGGAAATATCGCCGCCAGCAACCATGGACAGAAGCGGCTCCAGCTTTTCAGGTACCTTGATCGTCATCATATCCAGTCCAAAGACATAGGTGACATTCATGGGCTGGCTGGGATCGATCACATGATAGCGGTCTGTCTCGCCATCTCCTCCGGGAAGATATTCCGCATTGGAGACATCTCTTGTCCACGCGAAGGTTCTGTCGCCGCTTGTGGCGTTGTCAAAGTCGAAAATCGCCTGATTGGCACTGTACATAGCGACCTTGATCGTGGCACTGATGGAGTAGTCCCGCGTGATCATGGCCGTGATGGTCACATTGCGCAGACCGGACGCCTCGCTGCCGGTAAAGGCAAAGCCATTGTTCGCAGCTTCCACAGTACCTGCTGCGCTGTTGCTCAGTTCAAATGTGATATCGCCCGCGCATACAGCGACGGGATTCTCATTATAGGTTGCAATCAAAGGAAGGCGCACCGAGTCTCCGTAAATGGCGTTGATACTCGTTTTGGAGAATTTCAGGCCATTCGGCTCGACCACGGTAAGCGTCTTGCTGCCGATCACCGTGTCACCGGACAGGAGCTGTATTTCCACGCTGCCCTTCTTGACGGCGGTGAAAACACCATCTTCAGAAACGGTACCGATGGTTTCATCCGCGGACTTCCATGTGATATCGGCAGGGAGTTCCGCCGCGCTGCCGGACACACTGACACCGGAAGCGATCAAGCGGACTGCGGCGCCGCTCGTCAAGTAATCATAAGCAGAGGTGATCAGGGCATGATCAAACTCCGTAGAGACAGGGGCCGTGGAGACCACCATCAGAGATGAACTAACGGAACGCTCATAACCATCCGAAGGACGGTTCACGACCGTGAGCGTATTGCTGCCTTCCTGCTTCGCTACGAAGGTAGTGGAACCGCCACCGTCCAGATTGATTGCGGTCACACAGCCTGCGTCCAGCATAATCTGTGCCAGTTCTTCAGCACTGCCGCCGGCGGAGAAGGGTTCCTGACGACCGTCCAGCACCATCAAGACAACCTTGCCCTCAGCGGTGATACCCACACAGGTGCGGGAATGACGGCTGTTATAATAGTCTGCTGCACTGGTCACGACGGACTTTCCATCCTTGACCAGATAAACGCTGCCGCCGACGGCCTCTTGGATTTGGTCTTTATAGGCTGCGTAATCGCTGGAGCTGCCGATCATGGCGGTTCCATCCTTCAGGATCGCAAAGAAGTTCGCCGATGCGCCGCTGTGGTATTCGACACCCTCCATGACCAGCGCGCCGCTGGGAGCGCCGGTCGTCATGTTGTAGAAGTCTGCATTCACGCCGACCACGGCATTGTAGTGTTCCACATAGTTCGCCGTGTCGGCCGGATCGGAGTGGCGCTTCTGGGCCGCAGTCATCTGGTCGGATACGCGGGACATGGCCCAGCCCTGGCTCGGATCGTTGGCATGATAATTGGCGTGGATGCTCACATCATCGCGGGAAATATCAGCGGTCGCAATGTAGTAAACGATCTGCTTGTCGTCCTTGGTCAGCGCATAGTTGATCGTCTGCGTCACGCCGGGAGCGACCGTCGTCGTATCCGAAGAGAACACAGAGTAGTATGCATCATCCGGCTCCGGGTCGGGTTCGGGATCCGGATCAGGGTCGACCGGGTCGGTACCGTTCGGATCACCCGCAAGGTCAAAGAGATAATCTGCAAAAGCGTAGCAGCACGCTTTACGCAGCGTTTCATAGTTGGAAAGATCGGTCAGAGAATAGGAGCTCTCCAGCGCACCGATCAGGGTATTCCCGGTATAGGTACTCATAACCTTGCTCCGGATACCGTCCTTGGTGACCATGCCGTCCAGGCGGTTGGTCAGGAAGTAGGAAGCACGGCTTGCATCTGTAAGCCCTGCGGTGAAGTAGTTCTCAATGATCGTGCTCAGAGCCACACCGCCGCGATTCATCTCCGTTGTGAGATAGAACGCATCCATGTCGCCATAGAGATCCGTATCGGTGAAAGAGTGATCCACACTGTTGAGCGTACCGTAATCTACACCGAGGTATCTTGCACGAATGTTGGCGGCAAGCGTATCGACGTCAGTCTCCGTGGTATCCACCTTGTCAGCGATATCCACGTTTTCGGCGCAGTACATCAGATCTGTAATGTCACCGGCCCAACTGCCCATGTCGGCACGAGCCTGAACAACAGCATCCGTCATGCCTTGCACCTTAGCGTAATTGGCCACATCCATTGCGCCAAACACATGGCCAAGGTCAACTTTATTGCCATTGGGCAATGTGAAGTTGCCCAAGTTCTTCAGTGCAGAAGCCGAAGTGTTGTTCGCGGTATCCTGCTCAGAAACGTAGGCGGTGAAGGCAGTGTTCTCCTTGCCGCAGACCATTTCCCAAGTGCCGGAGGTGTACCGCTCCACGCCTGTACGGATATAGTTGATGATCAGCGCATTGGCATTCTCACCGGCATTTTCTTCCGCATAGG
>OODG01001151.1_pt1 | contig 18481 bp, 15 predicted proteins | sample 1671621 | NCBI WGS metagenome assembly OODG01 (sample SAMN06348175, study PRJEB24527) | human gut metagenome | biome: human gut; feature: ankylosing spondylitis patient; material: feces | host: Homo sapiens | place: China | collected 2015-10 | reverse complement strand
CGGCTTCACCAAAGACGAGTTCCTGAACATGATGACCAAAGACCATCCGACATACTCCAAGGCCAAGGTCATCCGTAGCATCTGAGAGAGGAGCGTATCACAATGACTGTCGTAGACATCTACGTTAATAAGCCTGTACCTGTGCAGGACATGGAGTTCACCTTCGTGTATGACCCTGCAACGGTTGAAGCTGCGCTCCACCCGCCCGACAGCGGGCAGGAGCAGCCGTTCGGTGCTGAAAAGGTACTGTGACGGGGGCACCCTACCATGAGCGGGCTCGTCGACCCCGAAATCATGCTAGTTAGTAAGGGAAAAATCAGCCATTTCGTTACGCTTTGTATAACGAATTTCAAGGAATTTTCCAGATAGTTTTACCAGAAAAGGAGGTGGTTTCTGGATGCCTACAAAAGAAAGACTTGCTGACAGAAACGTAACCACCACCGAACTGGCTCTGATACTGGGAATCACAGGCCGCAGAGTGCAGCAGCTGACACAGGATGGTGTGCTTACCACCGTCAGCCGGGGAAAGTTCGTCTTGTCTGATGCCGTGCAAGCCTACATCGGCAGCATCTCCCGTGGCGGGCTGACCAAGGAAGAAGCGGAGGAGGCCAAGAAGATTGAGCGGGTCAAGGCCAAGGCTGAGGCCACGCTCAAGACCAGCAAGGCCAAAATCGCACAGGCAGAAGCCAAGGAACTGTCTGGGCAGATGCACCGCAGCGAGGACGTTGCTGCCATGACCGCCGAACTTATCTACACTATCCGGGGTGCGCTGATGGCGTTGCCCAGCCGGGTGGCCATCAATGCTGCTGCTCTATCTGACCCTGCTGAGGTTGCAGAGTATATGCGCGGCGAGGTCAATCAGATTGCGGAGGAAATCGCTCTGTTCCGCTATGACCCGGCCAAGTATGAGGCTCGCGTCCGGGAACGCCGGTCGTGGACTGATAAACTGGGCGGTGACGAGGATGAGTGACAACGCCGCAGTAGACCGCCTGAATGCTCTGGTGTCGAAGCTGGTGGCAGCTATTCGCCCGCCACCCAACGTGACGGTCAGCGAGTGGGCAGCACAAAACCGCGTCCTGTCCCCGGAAGCATCTGCTGAACAAGGCCGCTGGCGCAACAGCAGAACGCCCTATCTGGTGGAAATCATGGACGCATACTCTGACCCTCGCGTCCATCACATCGTTGTCGTAGCGTCCTCGCAGGTCGGCAAGAGCGAATTTGAAAACAATGTCATCGGCAGAACGATTGACGTTGACCCCGGATCTATCCTTTTTATCCACCCGGTTCAGACTGATGCCAAGGAGTACAGCAAGCTGCGTATCGCTCCCATGATACGAGACTGTCCTACCCTGCGGGCAAAGGTGGCAGAGAGCAAGAGCCGAGACAGCGGCAACACCATTCTGCAGAAGTCTTACCCCGGCGGCATCCTGACCATGTGCGGCTCCACCGAGGCGCACGCTCTGGCATCGAAACCCATCCGCTATGTGCTGGGGGATGAACGTGACCGCTGGGCTGCGAGTGCCGGCACTGAGGGCGACCCTTGGGAACTGGCAATGGCCAGACAGACCACGTTCTATAATTCGAAGGCGGTGGAGGTCAGCACCCCCACCATCAAGGGCCACAGTGCCATCGCAAAGTCCTACGTCAAGGGAACGATGGAACGCTGGGTATCCCAGTGCCCGCACTGCAAGGGCTTCCACGAACTGCGCTGGGAAGATATTCGGTACGATTACGACACCATTGAGACCCACGGCGAGAAAACCTACAAGGTCAAGGATGTGTGGTATCTCTGCCCGGAGTGCGGCTGCATTTCAGACGAGGTGACCATGAAGCGGGCACCCGCTCACTGGCAGGCTGAAAATCCAGCAGCCTATGAGAACGGCATCCGCAGCTTCTGGCTGAACAGCTTCGTCAGCCAATGGGCGGCATGGAAAGACACCGTGCTGAAATACCTGAACGCCTTGGGCGATACCAAGAAGATGCAGGTCGTCTACAACACCCGCCTTGGGCTGCTGTGGGAAGACCGTGGCGATGTGCAGGACGAGGATACCATGCTGGGCCGCAGGGAGGAATATCCCGCAGAACTGCCGGAGGGTGTTCTGGTGCTGACTGCTGGCGTTGACACGCAGGATGACCGCATGGAGTACGAGATCGTGGAAGCGGAAACTGCTCGAAAAGCAGAAGGCCGGCAAGAAACGTATGCGTCAGGTAGGGCAGGTGCAGGTGCCGCAGTCGGCATTCCTCGCCGTGCTGAAGATGGATTGACGGGGACCTGCACACGCCGTTTGCTATATATACCATCGTTGTTATATATACCCTCGTCTGCAGGCGCCTTGTGCGCCTGCGGTATCGGTTATATATGCCATAGTCATTCAGACCATTGACCATCTGCGCGCTTGGCATCTGCGTCATGGCTACCTGCTCCATTGACCATATTCGGCTTTGTATCTATCTATTTGTGACGCACACTATTGGCCATCCACGTCTTTGGTTGCTTGCGTCATTAGCCCCTCTCCTCGCCAGCCGCAGCGGCAGGACGGGCTTTATTATGTATGCGCGGGATGCAGCTGGCGGCAACGGAGGATGAAAAAAATGTGATGCCGTTTCGGCATTAAGCTAAATTTTGTATATTTGCAGTCGGGTAGTGCGCTGACACCTTCGGTGCGCCGACGCTGCCCGAATGTATGCGGTAGTAGCTCAGTTGGTAGAGCATTGGCTTCCCAAGCCAAGGGTCACGGGTTCGAGTCCCGCTTACCGCTCTGGTTTACATCAAATGGTATTGTGTGATAACATGGTGTTTTTATTAAGAGTACGATTTGTTGTGACGATATCATATCATAATAGTTAATATTAAGAGGCTGAGAATGCCTCTTTTTTATATAAATTTTGTTTTTATATGGCTTCCTCTTGGGTAATATGCTTTTTTATTTGTAATTTTGATTGGTTTACCCAGAGTGGATTTGTGGCTGTTTATTATGAATAGATAATATTATAGATAGATTATTATCTGCTTGAAATATGTTATGTAAAAATATATAGCGTGAATCTTAGTTGTACAAAGGAATTTTTTTGTAAAATTGTCGGTTGTAATTTATATTAGCTATGTATAATAAATATATAGATAAGCTGGTTTCATCGCAGTATTTAAGTAAGAAGATAGTTCTCTTGATAGATGTTATTATGTCTGTCGTGAGCAGCGGTGTTGCATTGGGGATCTTGTTTTTTATAAGAAGTATTACACTGTCATTCAATACGGTTGCGATATGGTTGCTGTCTGCAACTATGTCATCTTTGATAATGTTCTTGCTGTTGAAAACCTATAGGTCGGTTATTCGATACAGTACGTTGAGAGATATTAGCAGGTTGCTTTTTGCCGTATTGGGAAAAGTTTTGCTTTTGGCATTGGTATTAGTATTGCTATTAGACGTTAATGCTGTATATACGGTCGTATTATTATTTATAGACTGTTTGGTTACTTTGTTCCTGCTGGTTAGTATGAGAGTCGGTATGATCTTGGTTTATGATTTGGCTGTAGCGGCTCATGTACGTAATCATAATAGGAAAAGGGTCCTTATTTATGGCATATTGGATAAATCTGTGGCATTAATTACTCGATTGAGAAATTCGCCCCATTATGACGTCGTTGGCTTTATTACGACAACAAAGGATAATAGTTATCGTACCGTAAGTGCATTGAACTGCTATATATGTAATAATGCAGACGATTTACAATATCTGCAGCATCGTTTGGAAGTGGATGCTATATTGTTTGCCTCGACGGATGATGCTCGTAGTCAGGAGTCCATGCTTATAAAGCATGCTCGTGAAAAGGGTATAAAAGTATTGATATCACCGAGCATAGATGAGGTGATTGATGGAAGAATCATGAAAAACTCTATTCGCGAAGTGAAAATTGAGGATTTGCTTGGACGTTCTGAGATAGAGTTTGATGTTGATCAAGTACAGAAAGAATTTAACGACAAGGTTGTTATGGTGACTGGTGCGGCCGGATCAATTGGTTCGGAATTGTGCCGTCAATTGGCCTCTATAGGGGTAAAGCGACTTGTTCTTTTTGATAATGCCGAGACTCCAATGCATAATATTCGTTTGGAACTTGAAGAACGATTCCATGATTTGGATTTTGTACCTTTGATAGGAGATGTGCGTCTGGAGGCTCGTTTGGACTATGCATTTAAAAGTTATCGTCCCCAAATAGTATTTCATGCCGCGGCCTATAAGCATGTTCCTCTAATGGAAGAAAATCCATGTGAGAGTGTTTTGGTAAATGTCGTGGGGTCTAGAAATGTTGCAGACAAATGTATAGAGTATGGCGTTGAGAAGATGGTGATGGTTTCTACGGATAAGGCCGTTAATCCAACAAATGTAATGGGCTGTACTAAGCGTTTGGCTGAGATTTATGTCCAATCTTTGGGCTTGGCAATAGAGCATGGGAAAATTAAAGGAAATACAAAATTCGTAACGACTCGTTTTGGGAATGTATTGGGAAGTAATGGTTCTGTTATACCAAGATTCCGCGATCAGATTGCAAAGGGAGGTCCTGTTACTGTGACACATCCGGAAATTACCAGATTTTTTATGACTATACCCGAAGCTTGCAGATTGGTGATGCAAGCAGCTACGTTGACTGAAGGTAATCAGATCTTTGTATTTGATATGGGTAAGAGCGTTAAGATAGTAGATATGGCATGCCGGATGATTGAATTGGCTGGATTTGTACCTAATAAAGATATCCAAATAGAATTTACTGGTTTGCGGCCGGGGGAGAAATTGTATGAGGAGGTGCTTTCTAATAAGGAGAATACTATTCCTACGAAAAATAATCGTATTCATATAGCAAAGGTGCGAGATTATGATTATGAAGATGCGGTAAAACTGGTTAATGATTTGGAAATTTTGTCGCGTGATGTTAATGTGCCTGATATGATACGTTTGATGAAACGTTCTGTTCCTGAATTCAAATCGAAGAACTCGATTTATGAGAAATATGATAACGAGAAATTAGATTCGTAATAGTATTATAGAATGGTTAATCTATAGCTAGTTTTACTTACTAATGTCTACCCGTAGAATCTAAAATGCAGTTGTATTTGTTAGCGCGATATTTATAATTATGTAGCTATATCAACTGGCATGTAAGATTTATATATTAAAAAAGAAGAGAAGCATCATGCGATATGTAATTATGATAGAAAGTCATTGTGATTATAGAGCATTCTTTCATATAACGATTGCAGTAACCAGTCCAGTATCCTAGGTGCATCGGCCTATGGGAATGCGGTGTATTTGCCGTTTGTGGGTTTTGATATATTTTTCTATTTCGCGTTTTGCGGGCGAAAATATAGTTAGCCTTGGCTTGGCTTGACTCTCTATTTTGCAGAGAATATGTGTCTATGTATATTGGATTTTATATGAGCGGTTGGCGTGGATATGAATAAGTATCGGCTTCTGCATTGTATTTGTTGTCTTCTTGGCTTGTTTTTGCCCCACAGGCAAATTTGTCCCATTATTTGAGTGATCGAATCTTGAGTAATGAATATTTTCCAATATATTTTGTTGAAAATTTTTCGTAACCGAACCATCGTAATGTTTGAGTTTCATATGATGCAGATGGTTGTCAAATAAGAGGAATATCATATTTATATACCGATGAGGGCCTATTTTGACAGGCCAGTTCAGCTACAAAGTCCTTATGAATATGTCAAAATCATAGATACTAAATAAGTAAAATTGGAGTTAGCTATATGATATGAAAGGCATTAATACTTTGTTCTTTGCAATATATAGCAATATATTGCTACATAGCGAGTATAAGACTATATAATTGGAGTGCATGATTTTTCAATAACTTTTTTAATTATTGATTTATAGATGGTAAAATGTGATAAATGATTTTTGATATTGGTTAAAATAGTAGCAGAATTCTTTGGCGGATTAGTGGTAATTTCATAATTTTGCAAATAAATTAAAGTGCCTGTTCATAGGTTGCTTTGAACTACCAGGTTAAATATTGAGATGAAAAATTCACTTTATGCTGCCTGGTTTCTTGTAAGTTGTTTATTTTTATTGAGTTGCAAGGTCGGCTCGATATGGCCGCATAGTGTATATGAGCAAAATAAACACAGAGGAACAGTCTGTAAAAATTCCTGCAATTAACGCGGCAAATATCGTTAGGTGGTATGTTCTGCAATTACCATTTGGGCATCGCGGTGGGGTTAAGGGGCTTATTTCGGAGCAGAAGCGGAGGAGAAAATATAATTTGCCGCCTTTGGAGTATTTTTGGCCAACATGCGTGGAGAAAGTGAAGCGTAACGGCAAGTGGGTATCGACGTCGCAATCTCTGTATTACAACTATATCTTCGTTCATGCATCAGAGAATGAGATATATGAGATGAAACGTTCCTCATTCAAAATATTCAGTTTTCTACCAAGGGTAAAAGACGTTGCTATGGATTATTATCCATATGTTGAGGATAGGGATATGGAGACCCTGAAGTGGATAGCAAATTCTTATTCAAATGAGGTGCCGTTCTTTTTCCCAAAGTCTGACAAGCTGCTACGGGGAGATCGAATCAGAATTACAGAAGGAGAGTTCAAAGGAGCTGAAGCCTTGGTTGTGATTCAGAAAGGGCAGGGTAAAAAGACAATCCTTGTGCAGATACAGAACTGGGCTTGTGTGCCTCTAATTAATGTCGAAGAGGGGCAATACGAGATAATAGATCTCAACAATGACAAAAAACACATATATAAAAAATTTGACAACTCTGCTCTTGCTGACAAATTGCATAATGCATTGGAGCGATTCCATAAAGACTCGCTTACAGAGGATGATTTGAGTTTGGCCAACCAGACGCTCAAGGAGTATGGAAGTGAGGAAATGCGTGAGATTGCCAGACGTAATACAAGTTCAGTTGCAAGGGCGAAGTTATATCCGCTTTTACTTCCGGCATTCACGATACTTAAAAAATCTGAAGAGAGTAAAAAAATTATTGCCGAGATGCTTGATATGCTGGCGCATACTAAGGCGCCACAGGTAAATGCACTGATTTATGTCACACTTTATGGTTGTACCGATAACTATCGCTATTATGAGGTCGCTCATGAACTGGTTGATGGTTGGGCTGATGATGTGAACCCCACGAAAACTAAAAAACAGATTCTGCGGCGCCTCTCTGACTATGATTTGTGGCTGGGACACTAAACAAAAATTATGAATACATCTGCACTAAGTGGATATCTGTTATTGTCTCATAACCACATGAATAAGTGAGAAAGTTATTATCAATATACTTATATTTTAGATCTTACTTTTGAATATCTCAATGGTCGGTGATGAGTTCAATAACTTGTTAGAGTTATTAGGAGGCTGGAATATGGAGTTATTCAAATCGCCAAAAGTACAATGATGATTCTCTTCGGCCATATCAATCATATGTGCACGTGTAACATTGGCATTGATTAATGGTTAAGCATTATTGCCATAGATATTTGAATGTGCGTAGAAGGCTATCTATTTACTTTCGACGAGATTAAGGCTATTATCTCTGTTGGAAAAATTTATGTGTTGAGATGATTTGCTATGGTTTAGATGGGTTCTTGGCGATGGGGCGGATTACGAAATTCTAATATGCTGGCAATCATTTTCTGATGGTCTTGTCCGGTATTTATCCTTGGTGAAGAGTTTATAGGCGGATTATGCTTGCCTTATGCTTGGCGATAATACGTTCATGGGGCAGGTGCCAGCAGTATGCTCGAAGAGGGTGTTTGTGCCGCTACGGAGGATATGAAAGCAACCATGTTTGGTTGTTGATTCTAAACGTTACGGAGTGGTAGATCTGACAATACGGGAAATTACCTTCAATTTAGGAGAAGTCTGCAAAACCAAAATCGAATTATGCTGTAGTGGGTATATACTTCTAACCTATAAGGTTGTAAAAGTCGCAAAGAATATCAAACTGCCATGTCGTGGAGGTATTGTGATTAAATCGATAATCGGTAGTTCTTGAATGTAGCGAACTTAAAAGTTTGGACTCTCGAACGCGGCTTTGTATTCTCTTGTTAAATAAATTTTTATACTCGTTGCTGAGAAGCGTAATTTATAATGTTGTCTGGAATATCAGAAAATAAAAGAATAGCCAAAAACACACTTCTTCTTTCGATTCGTACATTCGTAGTGATGCTTGTTACTCTATTTACAAGCAGAATAGTCTTGCAAGCACTTGGAGTCGAAGAATTTGGAGTCTATTCGGCGGTTGGAGGCGTTGTTGCCATGTTCACTATGGTAACAAATGCATTATCGGGAGCTATTAGCCGATTTCTTACGTATGAATTAGGAACTGGAAATTTACAGAAATTATGTAATGTGTATTCAACCTCTATAAATGCGCAGATTATTTTAGCGTTATTGATAACTATATTGACCGAGATAATTGGGGTATGGATGTTAGAGAATAAAATGGTTATTCCAGAACATTGTGTAGCGGCTGCGTATTGGGTTTTACATTTTTCTTTAATCACGTTTTTCATTCAATTAGTGACGGTTCCGTTTAGATCATTAATTATTGCATACGAAAGAATGTCTGCTTTTGCATATTTTGGTGTAATTGAAGTTATGCTGAAGCTGGCAATGGCATATTTGTTATTTGTTGCCGAGTCATCGAAACTTACATTATATGCACTATTACTTATGGTAGTTGCCATATCTGTTCTGTTAATGAATATAGTTTATTGTAGAGCAGTATTTAAGGATGTGCATTATAAAATATTTATAGATTGGAAGACTTTAAAGGAAATGTTAGGTTTTTCTGTATGGAGTCTTATCCCTAACACTGCTTACCTCATAAATACCCAAGGTATTAATGTATTAATGAATTTGTTCTTTGGCGTCACAGCCAATGCAGCAAGAGGTATAGCGTCGCAAGTGGAATCCGCTATAGGAACTTTTGTCGGGAACTTTACAACAGCATTAAATCCTCCCATCACTAAGGCGTATGCTTCAGGAGATGTATATGGACTGATTAAGTTGATTAATAGGGGTGTTAAGTTTAGCTTTTTTATAATGCTGATGTTTGTTGTGCCAATGGTAACAGAATGTGAGCAGATATTACATATTTGGTTGGGTGAAGTGCCACTTTATGTAGTGACGTTTACTCAATGTGGTGTATTTAGTGCTTTGGTGTTGCAAATGGGAAATCCAATGCTTACTGGAATATTGGCAACTGGAAACATAAGAAGATATCAGATTATCGTAACTTCGTGTGGATGTTTGGTCTTTCCTTTATCTTGGTTAGCATATTATTTGGAGGCGCCACCTCAAACAAGTTATATTATCTTTATAATTATTTACTTTTTGTTAAACTTTATCAGATTAGATTCGTTAAAGCGCTTAATAAATTTTCCTGTTAAATCTTTTATTACTTCAGAATTGACAAGGATGTTATTGGTCTTAGTTTTATCCTTCGTACCCCCAATGTGTTTTATAAGATTAATGCCACCTACTTTTTTAAGATTGGTTTTAACTGTTCTGATTTCGCTGCTATCCACTATGGTGTGTATATATGCTGTAGGACTTAAACAAGAAGAGAGAGTCTTTATAATAAATCAAATGATACTAATAATGAATAAGTTCATTAAGAAATGAGAATATTACTATTGGGTGGCACTGGTGCTATGGGTGAGCATTTGGCTTTTATTCTTTGTGAGAGGAAGTATCATGTCTCTATAACTACTAGAAGTCTACGGAAGTCAGATAATCCCTATATTCAATATATTAAAGGTAATGCACACGACTTATCATTCATCCAGAGTATATTGAACAATGAAGATAATAAATACGATGCGATAGTCGATTTTATGCATTATTCAACTTCGGAATTTACGGAACGTTATCAATATTTGTTAAGTCACACGAAGCACTATCTTTATCTCTCTTCTGCTAGGGTTTATGCACAATCGAAAGAGTCTATTACTGAGCAGTCCCCAAGATTGCTAGATGTTTGTAAAGACGGAACATATCTTTCCACAGATGATTATGCTTTGGCGAAGGCTCGTCAAGAAGATTTGATCACCAATTCGGGATTTGAGAATTATACTATAATCAGACCATTTATCACATTCAGTGAACAACGTTTGCAGTTAGGTGTTTTTGAAAAAGAAGATTGGTTATTTCGCGTATTTAAAGGGAAGCCGATAGTCTTCTCAAAAGATATTGCTTCGCATTTTACTACGCTGACGTATGGCTTTGATGTGTCAACAGCTATAGCAGGATTGATTTGTAATGAACAAGCTAAAGGTGAAGTCTTTCACATAGCCACAAATAAAAGCGTAAAATGGGAAGAAATAGCACAACTATACCAAAAGGTTTTAAGTGAGCATTTTAAAAAAGATATAAAGCTGATTTATTCGGAAAAATGTTTCTTCTTGGATAGTTTCACTTCTCAATGGGCGGTTAAATATAGTAGATACTTTGACTATCAATTTGATAATTCAAAAATATGCTCAATTATTCCAGACCTTTCTTTTACAGATACAATAATTGGTTTGGAATACTGTTTAAAGGATTTTTTGAAACATACTCAATTTAAAAAAATAAATCCTTATAATCAGGCTAGAATGGATAGAGAATCAGGGGCTCTTTTACCATTATCTACATGGCAATCGAAAGCAGATAAAGCAAGATACTTGTTTTATCGTTTTGCCCCTATGTTAATAATAAAGAATAGGATAAATTAGTTGAAATTTAAATATATGGCGCAAATGTATTATTCAGCGGAGCGTACAACTCAAATAGTAATCTCTCTTTTAAAACAGCATGGTATTAAAAAAATTGTAGCGTCTCCAGGCACAACAAACGTGACTCTAGTGGGAAGTTTGCAGCAAGACTCGTGGTTTGAGATGTTTTCTGCCGTAGATGAGCGTTCCGCGGCTTATATGGCTTGTGGTCTTGCCGCTGAAAGTGGCGAGCCGGTAGTGTTATCTTGTACTGGAGCAACAGCATCTCGCAATTATTTGCCTGGTTTGACTGAGGCTTTCTATCGCAAACTTCCTGTATTGGCTATCACTGCGTCTCAAAATATTAATCGTATCGGCCATCTTTCACCGCAGCAATTAGACAGGCGATCTATTCAGAATGATATAGCAGTATGTAGCGAACATTTATACCCTTGCCGTTCTGTAGATGACGAGTGGGATTGCGAGATAAAAGTTAATCGTGCTATTTTATCTCTTACCCATAGAGGTGGCGGCCCTGCTCATTTGAATTTTACGACAACATATAGTCCCGATTTTAGTGTAAAAGAATTACCTGTAGCAAGAAAAATATCTCGTTATTTAACTGGGGATGTGTTACCGGAAATTACACCTGCTAAACGAATAGCGATTTTTGTAGGTGCTCACAATCCAATGACCAATTCATTAACTGCTGTAATAGATAAATTCTGTGCAACGTACAACGCTGTTGTTTTCTGTGATCACACAAGCGGTTATAACGGTCAATATCGTGCATCGATGGCTTTGGTGGGGATGCAGACTGAATATGTATCCCCAATCTTTGATATTGATATATTGATACATATGGGAGAAATCTCAGGCGATTATCCGGTAATGGGTAAGTTCAATATTAAAGGAGAAGTTTGGAGATTGAGTGAGGATGGTGAACTTAGAGACTATTTTAAGAAACTAAAATATGTCTTTGAGATGACTGATGAGCAATTTTTCAAAAATTATGCAAAAGATGGACAAAATAAACAAGATTATTTAAACCAATGTACATCTGAATATGAAAAGGTGTTGAATAATATACCTGAACTTCCTTTCTCTAATCTATGGGTTGCTGGTCAGATATCTTCAATGATTCCTTCGAATGCAGTATTGCATTTGGGGATTCTGAATTCATTACGTGCATGGAATGTTTATCCCGTAGATCGATCTGTTCGTTCATTTTGTAATACAGGTGGATTTGGGATAGATGGCATAGTTTCAACTTGCATTGGCGGAGCTTTGGCTGAACCAGAAAAATTGCATTTCTGTGTGATTGGAGATTTGGCGTTTTTCTATGATTTGAACGCAATAGGGAACCGACATGTTGGCAATAATATTCGCATTTTGATGGTAAATAACGGTAAAGGAACCGAGTTTAGAAATTATACGCATCCTGGTGCAGCCTTTGGCGAAGATGCTGACCGTTTTATAGCAGCGGGAGGGCATTTCGGTAGAAAGTCTCCAAATCTTATAAAACATTATGCGCAGGACTTAGGATTCAAGTACTTGACAGCTTCAACCAAAGAAGAATTGTTGAAAGTAGCACCTGAATTTGTAGATACTAAAAATCTGAAGTCGCCTGTATTGCTAGAGGTTTTTACCAACAGTGAAGATGAAAGTGATGCTTTGAAATTAGTAAATACAGCTGTTGTCAATGGATCTTTGCAAATAAAACACGCTATAAAGGATACGGCAAGGTCTGTACTTGGTGGCAAACTAATTAGTTCACTAAAAAAACTCAAAAAATGAGAATTGGTATATTGACCTTTCATCGTGCTCATAATTATGGTGCAATGTTGCAGACCTACGGTTTGTTGAATTTTCTTAAATCAATGGGACATGATGTATATGTTATAGATTATTGTCCGGTATTATTCAAGAAGGCTTATCGTAGGACTATACCGGCTATACCACGAAATCCGTTGAATATACTCAAGGTACTGGTAAATGAGCCTTTTGTTCATAAATGTCGAGTGAAAAGATATGATGCGTTTAATGAATTTATGAAATCTGAGTTCAATTTGTATCCGTGGAAAAAAGGTTTCGATGGCCGAGAATTTGATATTATATTTATTGGTAGTGATCAAGTATGGAATAAAGATTGCTTAGGTGGTTTTGACGAGATATATTGGGGTGATGGGCTAAAGTGTAAGGTCGCCTCGTATGCCGCAAGTTTGGCCTGGTTTCGTCCATCTGCACAAGAACTCACTAAAGTAAAAAACTATTTAAACAACTTTCATTCTATTTCAGTCCGAGAAAATGATGCTGCAGAATATCTTGCCTCTATAACAAACAAACCGATAGATGTAGTATGTGACCCTACTCTTTTGTTGGATGCGCAAGATTGGGAAAGAGTTTCTATCCCTGTAGACGAGGATAAAAAATATGTATTGTGTTATGACTTGGTTTCAAATCCACAATGCCAAGAATTTGCAGGGGAATTGGCGAGATCAAAAGGGTTGAAGTTGATAAATATCGTTGGTGTAGTCAATAAAACTTCACCCGTAAATTCTGTGAAAACAGCAGGCCCGAGAGAGTTTCTTTCGTATTTCAGAAATTCAGAGTATGTAGTGACGACATCTTTTCATGGTACAGCCTTTTCTCTTATTTTTAACAAGCAATTTTATGCATTGGGAATTTCAAAGTTTGGAGGCCGAATTCAGTCGTTGCTTAGAACAATGGGGCTTGAAAAAAGAATGCAAATTCCGGATGATTTACATAATTTGGAAATGTGTGATTTTGCTGATGTAAATAAAAAGTTGCAGCAATTAGTGTTATCTTCCAAACAATATATAAGTAGAACTATATCAGAATGAAATCATTCATATTTTATATTATAGGGAAATTATGAGGAAGGTAGCTTTCTTTTAGCAAACAGATTCCATTATGGATTATTATCTCCTATGCTGTGGATAGATTATGGGGTTGGCTAGTAGGGGTTGTGAAGTTGAGAAGAATTGTTAAACCTAACCTTTCTGTGTCTACTAAAATTAGTTGTGCTCATATGATTAAAGTACAAGGTGGGTTAACAGCCTCGCATCATACATATATAGATGCATTATCAAAAGAAGGTGTGACATTCGGACAAAATGTTTCTCTGGGAAAATATACACGGATTGAATGTACAAATGTGTTCTCAGATTTAGGAAAAGGTTTTAAGGCTGGCGATAATGTAAGTTTAGGTAGCGATTGTTTTTTTGGCTCTGCAGGAGGTATTGAAATTGGAAATTATGTAATATTTGGAAATTATGTTAGTTTGCACTCGGAAAATCATAATTTTTCAGATGTAAACATCCTGATGTGGTGTCAAGGTGTATCACGGCAAGGTATTAAAATTGGTGACGATTGCTGGATTGGCGCCAAGGTCACAATTCTCGATGGCGTTAACGTTGGTAAAGGATGTATCTTAGCTGCTGTATCCGTATTGACAAAAGGTGATTATCCTGATTACTATATTATTGCTGGTGTTCCTGCACGTGTAATAAGGAGGAGAGTATAATTAATTGCTATCTCTTATATATTATGAGATTCTTTAATTTTTCTTTTAGAATAGACCTTAATAAATACGATTTTTTTATAATTCTAATTATAGCCTCATTGGCATATGGTGAATTCGAGGCTTTAGGTGCATTTACCCCAATAAGGTTAATGGGGGTCTGCTCTGTATTTTATATAATAAAGAACTGGAAAAAACTCCTGAAAAGCGGCTTTGCCAGTTGGGTGGAGTTCCTTATTTTTTGGTGGGTATGTATGACTGTATCTTTATTATGGACGCCAGACATAAACTTGGCTCTCATTTATTGGTTTCATTTTACTTGTATAATAGGATGTTTTTTGGCATTGTTCATTTCTACAATGAAGGCTAAAAGCCCATTGATGTCATTTTCTACCGGATGGCTTATATTTGTTTTAATTACCATCCCTATTGCTATTTGGGAAATTACTAGCGGGGATCATTTGAGTTCAGGAAGTTTTAATGTCGGACAAATCCGTGCTGATGGAAATTATCGAATATTTGCAGCAGTAACATTTGCAAACTTAAATTCGTATTCTCTGATGTTAACTTATACACTTCCTTTTTTGATTTTGTTAATTTGGAATAACTCAATTAAAAAGGTCAAATGGTTTAGGCTATTTGTGTGGTTAATTTTCTGTCTTGTGTTTGTTGTTTTAATAATTAATTCTTCTCGAGCAGCTTTCGTATGTCTATTTTCTGCAATAGTGTTGATGATAGTATTTCGATTTAAATATTATAATACATTGCAACGTTTGTTATTAGGGGGAATCGTTACTACATTAGTTATTTTATTGATCTCGAATTTAGATGAAATTGAAATCTTCTATCAACTTTTTTCAAGATTAGATGGACATAATATGTTTGCTGACAGTAATAGAATTGGATTAATAAAAGTTGGTTTGAACATTGCTCAAGATAATTTATATTTCGGCGGAGGAACTATGAGTATGATTCCCTTATATCAACGGTATAATGCTGATTTTAATTATGCTCATAATATGTTAATAGAAATGTTGGTTGAACATGGCGCATTAATATGTGTAATATTTATTGCGCTGTTTATTAAATTATTGAAAAGGATAAAAAAAGTGGCGGAAATGAGTTATCAATTTTTATTAATCCAATTCTATTACTGTCAGCAAACATATTATGATTATAATTGATGATTATTATTTCGTGAGAAGTGGGTACTGGATTTATTTGGCTTCAATTATATCTTTATCTCAAATCCCATATTTAAATAAAAGATAGGTATGCCATATCCAACTCTATTTGTACATCCCAAAAATGATTATACGGGTAGCACTCGCGTGCTTTCAAATATTATAGCTTCAGACTATAATAATGACGATGTTTACGTGATTACCCAAAAGGGCAATGGTTTTTTGTCTAATCTGCACAATGTAAAGCTGATTAATTATTCTGAGTTTCATATATTAAGTCGGCCAATACCGATTATAACTGATTTCATAACCAGATTAAAGGTTTTTGTTTTGGTCCTATTTTATGGCAGAAGGTTTGAAACGGTTTATATAAATACAATAGTCCCTTATTCGGCAGCTTTGGCAGCTCGAGTCATCAGAAAAAAAGTGATATACCATATTCATGAAAAATTTGTGGGAAGGTCTATAAGTTTTAGAATAATTGAATGGGTTTTTAACAATACGGCTGCCCATAGGATTTATGTATCGCAATATACTAAATCTAAATATACTTCAAATAGTAAATGTACAGACGAGGTATTATACAACAAATTATCTAATGCATATCTCAAGAAAGTAAGGTTTCGTCCATTTAGTGAACGAAAAAAGATGAATATATTGATGATTTCTTCTTTATCGCTTGCTAAAGGTGTAGATGTATTTGTTGATCTTGCAAAATATTTACCCCAATATAATTTTACCCTAATATTAAGTGCACCCCAATCCAAAATTAACAATTTCTTCAAAGATTTTAATGTGCCTTCAAATTGTGAGATATTGCCGTCGCAAAATGATATACACTCATTTTTATACGATGCAGATCTAATGCTGAACTTGTCAAATCCGTTTTTTGGGGTAGAAACATTTGGAATGACAATATTGGAAGCTATGCCATATGGTATTCCATCTATTGTCCCTAATGTAGGTGGGCCGCTGGAATTAGTAACGGATGACTATAATGGTTATTGTGTCGATGTAACGGATATCCGGCAAATATCGAATGCGATTGTTAAGAGTCTTGATGATGGTAATTATTTCCGATTGTGTAATAATACTTTAGATAAATTTAAGCAATGTTTTCTGTAGATAAACCAATATTGGTTTTGTTGTCTACCTATAATGGTAATTTGTATTTAAGAGAACAGTTAGATACCATTATAAGTCAGAAAGGAGTTGACGTGCATATCTTGGTTAGAGATGATGGGTCGAATGATGGCACTCAGAAGATCCTGGAACAATATTCACTTGCACATCCTTGTATGATTTCTTGGTATCAGGGCGAGAATATGAGATCCGCAAGAAGTTTTATGGATTTAATATACAAGGCTCAAGATTTTGATTATGAGTATTATGCTTTTGCGGATCAGGATGACTATTGGATGGATGATAAATTATTGGCGGCTATAAACCAGCTTTCTAAGGCAGGAAAGTCAGATACGCCCTTATTGTATTTCTCTCAATATCAGATGGCAGACAAGAATTTGAATATGTTACCTACTGTCGGATTGTCTCCTACCATATCCTTTGGTCACGCAATGGTGGACAATGTTGTGACTGGTTGCACTATTGTATTTAATAAATATTTGTTGCGTAAAATCGGATATTATATGCCAGACTACATGATAATGCATGATGACTGGATATACAAAATCTGTCTTGGTGTTGGTGGAACAGTTGTATATGATCCAATTCCTCATATTCTATATAGACAGCATGGCGGCAATGTTATTGGGGGCATTGGCAATAGCCTGATAAAAAAATGGTGCATTCGTATGAAGAAGATTTTTTCTTCCAATGACAATCATCGTTTGAAAATAGCTATGGAGTTAAAAAAAGGGTATTATGGAGCCCTAACCGAAAACAATAAAATTTTATTGGATAGCATAATTGGTTATAAGAAAAGTTTCAACAGATTTAAATTGCTAATAAACAAGCAACTGCAGGGCCAGTCTTTAGAGGGTTCGATAAGGTGCAAGTTTATGTTGCTGACAGGAAAATTTTAGGGTATGATATCCGTTTGTATAGCTACTCACAATGGTGAAAAATACATAAGAGAGCAACTTGATTCAATATTATGCCAACTTTCTCCATATGATGAGGTAGTAATATCTGATGATGGGTCGGTAGATTCTACTTTAGATATTATTTCGTCCTATAAGGATTCTCGAATCCATATACATAGGATGAATCATACACGTAATGGGATGAAACCTCATTACTACGTAACAATGAACTTTGAGAATGCTCTTAAGTTCGCTAAGGGCGAATATATATTTTTGTCAGACCAAGATGATATCTGGCTACCCAACAAAGTGAAAATTTGTATGGATGCTTTACTTAATTGTGATATAGTGCTACATAATTTAGAATGTGTGGATGGATATCTGCAACCATTGCATCGAAATATATATAATAAAGTAAATACTTTCCGGTTTAAGAATTTCCTATTGTTCAGAGGAAAACATTACGGATGTGCATTGGCTTTTAAACGAACTTTGTTGAAACATATTTTACCGTTCCCTAAGAATTTGGTATTACATGATTTTTGGGTGGGGATTATAGGAGAAAGTTTTGGCAAACTACATTATATAGATAATCCGTTGGTATTGTATCGTATTCACGACTCCAATACTTCTGGCAAGTCTCAGAATAACAATTCGCTTCTGTATAAAATATTATATAGACTATATATTATTTCCCATATTATTTTGAGAAAGTTATTTAATAAGTGATTTCATTAGCGTCCCGTTAAAATGGGATGAGTTAAACAATTAATCAAAAAGCCCCGGAATAATGGGATTATATAGATCTTTGACATCATTGAAATTAGTCTTGTCGAACAGGTCACGCAAGAGGGTTTTGTCTGTCAATGATATGCTGAGAATTTGTAAAACTTCATAGGTTGAACGTTTCAACTTCATATCATGTTGGACAATAGCCACAAGACAGTACGTGATAATAGCCACACTGATTTGTATGCGAACAG
>OODG01001146.1_pt1 | contig 18553 bp, 10 predicted proteins | sample 1671621 | NCBI WGS metagenome assembly OODG01 (sample SAMN06348175, study PRJEB24527) | human gut metagenome | biome: human gut; feature: ankylosing spondylitis patient; material: feces | host: Homo sapiens | place: China | collected 2015-10 | reverse complement strand
CGTTGCTCAGAACAAGTTTGGTGCGCGGATCTTCGTTGCGGATAAAATCGATGGCCTCTTTCAGCTCCAACGGGCGGTCCACGATGTTTTCTATGGGCAGCATGTCGTTGGTGTAGGTGTATTTGCTGCGTGGCAGCGTGAAGGGGATGCCCGGCGCATCGTTGGCTTTGGTTTTCAGTTCGTCGATGTACCATTCGGCGCCCAGGTAGCTCGTGTTCATGATCCGTACGTCCGGGCGCACGCCGTCCACCTCCTGATTGAACCACAGGGGGAAAGTGTCGTTATCCCCGTAGTTGATGACGATGGCGTTGGGCAGTACCGATTGCAGGTAGTTCCAGCCGATGTCGCGGGCTATCGTGCGGTGCGAACGGTCGTGGTCGTCCCAGTTCTGGGCCGCGAGAATGCCCGGTACGACCATGCAGACGACCGTAGCGGCTACGGGAGCCATGAGGCCCTTGCGTCGGGTGCCCCAGACGATCAGGTCGCGCACGGCGAGTACGCCCAGGCCGATCCAGATGCAAAAGGCGTAGAATGAACCCGCATAAACATAGTCGCGTTCGCGCGGTTCGTTGGGCGAGGTGTTGAAGTAAACCACCAGCGCGATGCCCATCATCACGAAGAGCCACATGACGATCGAGAAGTTGCGCGGATCGCGGTTGAGCTGATAGATCAGGCCGATAAGACCCAACAGGAAGGGGAGGAAATAGTAGGTGTTGCGCCCCTTGTTATTCGCTATTTCGTCCGGCAGGTTGTCCTGCGGTCCGAGGTAAAGCTCGTCGATCCACTTGATGCCAGAGAGCCAGTTGCCGTCGGTGATGATCGCGTCGGTAGGCTGGATGTCGCTCTGGCGTCCCACGAAATTCCAGAGGAAATAGCGCCAGTACATGTGGTTGAGCTGGTAGGTGAAGAAATAGTTGAGATTCTCGCGGAACGTCGGCTCCACGATTACCAGCGGTTCGTAGCCCGAACCGTCGTCCCAAAGCGTCCGGCGTCCGAAATCGAGTACTTCGATCTTGTTCGGGCGTCCCTGCGCGTCGCGGACGATTTCGCCGTTTTCATCCCGTTCGTAATCGGTCCGGGTGCGGTAGGCGCTCCATGATTTGTAACTCTCCTTGCTGGCAGCGTAGTTCCACATACGGGGGAACAGATGCATGAACTCGTCGGGGTGTTCGTACCCGGAGATGATCGAAACCGTTTTGTACTTGCCGTCATCGTCCAGGTAGCGGACATCCTTGTATTTGTAACCGGAGGTCGGGGCCGAGAACTGGGGACCGTAGAGCAGCGGTTTGTCGCCGTACTGGTCGCGGTTGAGCAGCGAATAGAGGGCGAACGGATTGCTCGGGTTGTTGCTGTTCATCGGGGGATTGGCCGCCGCGCGGATCGTAACCGATGCGTAGGACGAGTAGCCGATGAGGATCATCAGCGTCGAGAGCAGCACGAGATTGAGCACCGTGCGCCCTTTTTTATGGGTGAAATATACGCCGATGCCGAGCGCTCCCAACAGGGCCACTACGAAGAACACGAGGCCCGAATTGACGGGCAATCCCAGTGAATTGACGAAGAAGAGGTCGAACAAGGCGCCGATATAGACCGTATGGGGGATGATGATACTGTTGATGAAAACCAGAATCGCGCCCGAAATGAGGGTGCTGACCGCAATACCTTTGAACGTGATGCGCTGCGTTTTGCGGAAATAGTAGATGAATACCAGCGCGGGAATGGTCAGCAGGTTGAGGATGTGCACGCCGATCGAAAGCCCCATCAGGTAGGCGATCAGCACGATCCAGCGCATCGAATGGGGCTGGTCGGCCTGTTCCTCCCATTTGAGCATGAGCCACACCACCAGGGCGGTGAACTTCGACGAGAGGGCATATACTTCGCCTTCGACGGCCGAGAACCAGAAGGTGTCGGTGAAGGTATAGGCGAGTGCTCCGACCGCACCTGTACCCAATACGGCCACGATGTTGGCTTTTGTAAGCTCCGCGCCCTGACGGGTAAGGATGCGGCGTGCCAGGTGGGTGATCGTCCAGAAAAGGAACAGGATGCAGAACGCGCTGGCCAAGCAGTTCATGGCGTTCACCATGTGGGGTACATAGTACGTCGAGGGTGCCAGTATCGTGGCCAGGCGGGCCAGCAGCATGAAGAGCGGTGCTCCGGGCGGGTGCCCTACTTCGAGTTTATACGAGGTAGCGATGAATTCGGAGCAGTCCCACAGGCTCGAAGAGGGCTCCATGGTCAGCAGATAGGTCATGGCCGCGATGGCGAAGACGATCCAGCCGACGATGTTGTTCCAGCGTTTGTAGCTATTCATTTGAGTTTCGGTTTGTCCGCAAAACGGCATGTCCCCTGCGTGCGAAGTCGAACGTTCGGTTTTTTAGGGCAGTCCGTCGGATTTAAGTCTGTTGTTGTGTACAAATACGATGAAAGCCGGGTGCAAAATCGATTTTGCCGGATTTTGCCGCAACGGGTTTCCTGTACTCTGCAAAGATACTAAGATAACGCTTAAATCGGGTGTTTATTTTTGTTTTTTGTTCGGATTCTTTGTTATCGTCGGTAAAGTATGGGGTGCCGCAGGCCGGAATCCGGGTATATGAGGTGCGAGATTCGTTCGATCTTCGGGGGATGCGGGACTCCGGTTGTCTGCCGGATTCTGAAATTTCAACAGAGAGGAGTGTGCGTTGGCAAAGGGAGAGTATATGCGGATCTGAATCGTGTTGTGGAATGAATTCGGAAAAATTTTTGTAAGGGATGTCGTCCTGAGAAAAACCGGTCTGATTATGAATCGGACCGGTTTTTTGTCTTCGGAGCAACTCCTAAAAGATCAATAGGAGTAATCCTCGCAGGGAAGTTTTCCGGTGTATTCGATTTCGAGCTCGGTATTTTTGTCGTCCTCGTCGATGGCTTTGAACGAGCCCGTAATGGTATAGTCGTCATTGCCGTTGGCGACGATTTTGAGAGTTTCCTCCGTGATTCTGTTCTTGATGATTCCGTAGGTGGGATCGTTGTAGTTCCAGAAGGATTTCGCCAGATCGAAAGTCATGTTCTCACCGGCGGCACCGCCCGTGTAGTCGCCGCTGGCGAGTTGCAGAGGATCTGTGGGCGCGAGCGTAATGTAGAACGTGATGCCGTATTCTTTTATCGGAGAGCCATCTTTCAGGCCGAGGAAGAATACATTGTCCCCATTGTAGTAGAGGTCGCCGACGGTCATGGTTGCTTTCGGTGCTTCCGGAGCCGGAGGAGTCGAATAGTTGTTGAAAGGTACTGTGCCGGTAAAATCGATCTTAATGGCTGTTTCCTGTCCGGTGTCGCTCGCTCCCCGGAGAGTACCGGTTACGGTGTAGTTGTGGTTCCCGTTGTTTGTCACGGTGAGTGAACCTTCTTTGATCGTATTTTTGATCCGGTCGTTGAAATTCTCCTTGTCGATGAATGTCCAAGAGGATTTGGCTGCGTCGAGGGTCATCTCTCCGCTGCCGGTCGATACGGGGTAGTCGCCGCTGACGAGCTGCAGGGTCTCCGAAGCGGGTAGTTTGAACGAGAGCGACGCTTCGTAAGTATCTGTCGGGTTGGCGTCCTTGAGGGTCAGAGTATAGATATTGCCGTCGTAGTAGTCCAGGTTGCCGATGGTCATGGTCACCTCCGTAACAGTCGGTTCCACGGGTTCCGGATCGGCGTAGTCCTCGAAAGGAAGAGTGCCGGAAAAGTTGATTTTCAGAGCTGTGTTTTTACCGGTTTTATCGGATGTACCTTCCAGTGTGCCGGTGATCGTGTAGTTGTGGTCGCCGTTGCTGACGATGTGAATTTTGGTTCCCTCCTTGAGCCGGTTTTTGATCTTGTCGTTGTGGTTGTCCTTGTCGGTAAAGTTCCAGAATGACTTGCTCGCATCGATGGTCATCTCTTCGCCTGTCGTTGCTGCCATATAGTCGCCGCTGGCCAACAACGGTGAATCCGAAGCGGGCAGCTTCAAGTAAAAGGTTGTCTCGTAGAGATCGGCGGGATTGGCATCCTTGAGCTGGAGATAATAGATGTTGTCGTTGTAACGATACAGGGAGCCGGTGGACATGGTTACCTCAGGCACTTCGGGTGCGGGATCATCCGGAGTATCCGGATCATCCGGGTCTTCATAGTCTTCCGAGTAATCGGAAATCAGCAACCGACCTGTGAATGCGAACGCTACGCCCGCTTCGTTTTCCATAATGGAACCCCCGTCCTGAATGGAGCCGCCTTTCATGTGGCCTCTGATCGTGTAGGTCATGTTGTCGCCGATGGCGACTTCGAATTCTCCGGCTTCGGCAACGTATTGTGTCCATTTGGGGGCGACCACATTCCAGTTGGAACGGTATCTAGTCGTATTTTTATTGTTGAACGTATTTATTTCCCAAGTGGAGGAGGCGGTGTATTTCCCGGCCGGAAGGGTGAAGCTACCCTTTTCCTGTCGTGGGACATTGACATAAAAGCATACGCTACATCCGCGGGCAGAGTTGTTCAGGTCTTTCAGGTAGAGGAAATAAACGGCTCCGCCTTCTTTGCTGTATTCACTGTCATGCCCGTAGTACATCAGTTCGCCTTCGGTCATCGTATGGGCGATGTACCCGGTCATGGGCGGATTGGGATCGTCCGGAATTTGGGGTCCCTGTGGGTCGTCCGGGTCGTTCGGCTCCGTCTGTTCCATACCGTTGTCTTTGTCGCTGCATGAAGGCAGGCATCCCAAAATCCCCCCCCCGAACATCAGCAACATCCATGCGAATCTAAAGTGTTTCATAGCGTAAAAGGTTTTAGTGCCGGGCCTACGGCAGGTTTTTAATTTTCGGCAGAAACGAGGCCGGTCTTAAAAAAAAGCGCTTTCTGCTTAAGTGTTTTCTTTCATGTAATAGAGATGTTGTTTTTCTTTGTTGGAAAAAAATAGATAAAATATTCGGTATTTGCAAATGTTTTTGTCTTTTTTAATTTATTGTGTGTTTTTATTGGTTGAAAAATTGGGACTATCTCGTTCGACGAAGTTTGAAACGATATTTTTAAGTGAGGAGACGGTCGAGATAGTCGTCTGTCGGTTGTTAAGAAGATCAGTCCGGACTGAATGTCCGGACTGATCGGGAATTTTTCGTATGGAGCCGGTCTGATGCTTTTCTCCTGAATGGTAGTTTTCAGGAGAGGCGTAGCGATCGGTGTAATTTCGACGGTTGCCGTCGTCAATGTTGTATGGATGTGTCGTTTGTCGTAATAGGGATGAATACGATGTCCGAACAGCGCAGGGCTTCGTCATCGACGGCAAAGGCATAAATGTAGTATTTGGAGTTCGGTTCGAGCGTTTCCTGGATTTCTCTGGATTGTTGAAAGGTATATTGGCTCAGGATCATTTCGGCCGTGTAGCCCATCCATCCGTAGATCTGTACGTTGTCGATCCAACTTTCCGATATTTTCTCCAAAACGGTCGCATCCGTATCGGCCGCATCGACGCTGCCGTAGATCTTTGCGACAAAATGGCCGTCGTAATCGTTCGCTTTGACAAGAACGTCGATGTTGAGACCTTCGGTCGAAACGATCTGTATGTCGAATTTTGTGTCGATTGTTTGGGGTGCCAGGGTTGTGAGCGTCTTTTTTGAGATCGGGGTCAGCCTTTCGATCGTGATGGGATCCACGCCGTATGCGTAAACGAGGTATTCGGTATTGGGTTCCATGTTTTCGATCAGCCTGTCTGCAATAGTCCCCTGTTCGAGGTATTCTTGTGCCCAGCTTTGCCAGCCGCTGCCCGTTGCGTCCATGTCTGTATAGAAGTCGATGTCGTATTGGTAGAGCTCGTCATCCGTCTTGAAATCGGCGGCAGCCCGGGAGGGGATGATGTTCAACAGATAATACATTTCCTGGTCTCCGGGACGGACTGTAGTTCGGAATGTTTTTGTGGTGATGTCCGAAATCGTTATCGTAAATGCCTCCTCCGGACGGGCCGCCTGTTTTGCTGTAAAGGAAGGCGCCGGCTGGATATCCGCGTACGAAACTTCGATGATTGCTTCTCTCTTTTCCGCTGTTTCGTTTTTGGTTACGTTGAAAGAGATGACCCCTGCGGTTTTGGTATCGATGTCCGTTATCCAACTGTCGTTGCATTTGGCAGACAGGGTCGCATTTGCGACGGGGTTTTCGATCGTGTATTCGATTTGGAAAGGTCCTCCTTCGGCCGGAACATCGAGGCTCTCTTTGGCGAATACGATTTCAGGCTGTGCATCCGGTGTGACGGGATCGTCGTTGTTACACCCGGCAAAGAGCGAGGAACCCAAAATCCCCCCCCCCGAAGATCATCAACAACCATACGAATCTAAAATATTTCATAGTATAAAAGGTTTTAGTGCCGGGCCTACGGCGGGTTTTTATTTTCGGCAGAAACGAGGCCGGTCTTAAAAAAGCGATTCTGTCCGGGAGTTTTTTGTGTGTGAAGAGAAATGTGTTTTTATCTATCTGAAAAATAGATAAAATATTTTGTATTTGCAAATGATTTTTATTTTTGATTTGCAGGGTGCTTCATATTTTATTCGGGGTTTATGCGGTATCAGGTCGGGAGCGTGTTGCTCCGAACGATGGCGGAACTGCAAACTTTGTCTTCGTTTTTACTGTTTTTGTGGGAAAAATGTTAATTTTGTGGCTCGGAAGATATTGCTTGTTATGGAATCGAAATTGACCCTTTACAACACGCTCGACCGCCGCAAGGAAACCTTCGAGCCGATCAATCCCCCGCATGTGGGAATGTATGTCTGCGGACCTACCGTATATGGCGATCCGCATCTGGGACACGCCCGGCCGGCGGTGACCTTCGACCTGTTGTTCCGTTATCTCCGGTCGCTCGGCTACAAAGTGCGCTACGTGCGCAACGTGACCGACGTGGGACATCTGGAGCACGATGCCGATGACGGTGAGGACAAGATTTCGAAGAAGGCGCGGCTGGAGCAGCTCGAACCGATGGAAGTGGCGCACTATTACACGGAGCGTTACCACCGGGCGATGGACGAGCTGAACGTGCTGTCCCCCTCGATCGAACCCTGCGCCAGCGGCCATATCATCGAGCAGATCGCCATGGTGAAGGAGATTCTCGACAACGGTTTCGCCTACGAATCGAACGGGTCGGTCTATTTCGATGTGGAGAAATACAACCGGAAATACAGCTACGGCCGTCTTTCGGGCCGCAACCTCGACGATATTCTGACGAACACGCGCGAGCTGGACGGGCAGGGCGATAAGCGCCATTCGTGCGATTTCGCCCTCTGGAAGAAGGCTTCGCCGGAGCATATCATGCGCTGGCCTTCGCCCTGGAGCGACGGCTTCCCCGGCTGGCACATGGAGTGTTCGGCCATGAGCACCAAATACCTGGGCCAGCGGTTCGACATCCACGGCGGCGGTATGGACCTGATGTTTCCGCATCACGAATGCGAGATCGCGCAATCGACGGCGGCGCTCGGCCACGACTCGGCTAAGTATTGGATTCACAACAACATGATTACGATCAACGGTCAGAAGATGGGCAAGTCGCTCGGCAACTTCATCACGCTCGAGGAGCTTTTCACGGGCAATCATAAGTTGCTGACGCAGGCTTATTCGCCGATGACGATCCGTTTCTTCGTATTACAGGCCCACTACCGTTCGACGCTCGACTTTTCGAACGAGGCGTTGCAAGCCGCCGAAAAGGGACTCGACCGCCTGATGAAGGCTGTCGAGGCGCTCGACAAGATCAAGCCGTCGGAGCAATCCACGGTGGATCCTGCGGAGCTCGAAACCCGCTGCCGCGAAGCGTTGGACGATGACCTGAACTCGCCGATGGCGATTTCCGCACTGTTCGATTGGGTGCGCATCATCAATCAGTTGGTCGAGGGGCAGCAGCGGATCACGGCGGCCGACCTGGAGAAGCTCCGGGAGATCGTCCGTCGTTATGTGTTCGATATTCTGGGTTTGCGCGACGAAAAGGCGGCTTCGGCCGGCGGCAAGGATCTGGTCACGCCGTTGGTGAATATGCTTCTCGACCTGCGGCAGGCGGCCAAGACCGAGAAGAATTGGGCGCTGTCGGATAAGATCCGGGACGAGCTTACGGCCATCGGTATCCGGGTCAAGGACCGCAAGGACGGCTGCGACTGGGAGATCGAATAGCGTTTCGTCGTTTTAATTAAAGTATTGATAAATCGATCGTTCCTGTTCGGTGTATTCCGGACGGGAACGGTGTGTTTGGATCGTGCGGGCGGTTGCCGGGGCGGAAAGTCCGTCGCAGCCGTTTCGTGCGTCGAATGATTATTGAAGGGAGGACTTGTGTATGAGTGAAGTAAAAGGAGCGGCGATGGAGCTGGGAACCGAGCGTATCCGCAAGCTGCTCGTTCAATATGCCGTGCCGGCCATTATCGCGATGACCGCCTCGTCGCTGTACAACATGGTGGACAGCATCTTTATCGGGCACGGCGTGGGGGCGCTGGCCATTTCGGGGCTGGCCCTGACGTTCCCGCTGATGAACCTCGCGGCGGCGTTCGGTTCGTTGGTGGGTGTGGGCGCCGCGACGCTGGTGTCGATGCGCCTGGGGCAGCGGGATTACGAAACGGCCCAGCGGATTCTGGGGAATGTCGTGGTGCTCAACCTGATTATCGGAATCTCTTTCGGGTTGCTGACGCTGGTTTTTCTCGATCCGATTCTCTACTTTTTCGGAGCCAGCGATGCGACGATCGGCTATGCCCGGGAGTATATGTCCGTCATTCTGTGGGGTAACGTCGTTACACACATGTATTTGGGTCTGAACGCCGTGTTGCGTGCCGCCGGGCACCCGCGCAAGGCGATGTACGCCACGATCCTGACGGTGACGATCAATGCGATTCTCGACCCGCTGTTCATCTTCGGCTTCGGCTGGGGCATTCGCGGCGCGGCCATTGCGACCGTGCTGGCGCAGATACTCGCGCTCGTCTGGCAGTTCCGCATCTTTTCGGACAGGAACGAGCTGTTGCATTTCCGGCGCGGCATCTACCGGCTGAAAGGCAAGATCGTGCGTAATGTGCTGGCTATCGGCATGTCGCCCTTCTTGATGAACCTTGCGGCTTGTTTCATCGTGATTCTGATCAACAAGGGACTCAAGGAGTACGGCGGCGATCTCAATATCGGTGCTTACGGTATCGTCAATCGGTTGGGATTCTTCTTCGTGATGATCGTCATGGGCATCAATCAGGGTATGCAGCCCATTGCTGGGTATAATTACGGTGCCCGGCAGTTCGACCGGGTGGATCGGGTGCTGAAATTGACGATCATCGGCGCTACCTGCGTCACCACGCTCGGATTCCTGATCGGCGAATTGGCGCCGCGCCTGGCGGTGTCGGTTTTCACGGACGATCCGGAGTTGGTCCGTCTTTCGGCCGAAGGTATGCGCATCGTCTTCTTCTGCTTCCCGATCATCGGTTTCCAGATGGTGACGACCAACTTTTTCCAGAGTATCGGCATGGCGGGCAAGGCGATCTTCCTTTCGTTGTCGCGGCAGTTGCTTTTCCTGATGCCGGGTCTGATTTTCCTGCCCCGCATCTTCGACGAGCTGACGCCCTGGGACGGCAGTTGGGGCGTATGGTGTTCGATGCCGCTGTCGGATTTCCTGGCTTCGCTGGTTGCCGGTGTCATGCTGTTCTGCCAATTCCGGAAGTTCAAGGCCAAGGCCGCTGCGGGGAGAGGCGAGGTTTCGGGAGCCGAAGTCGAAAACGATCGCAGAGTGAATGAATAAAAACCGTTGCACTATGGAACAGGATAAGTTCGTTATCAATATAGGCCGTCAGCTCGGCAGCGGCGGCAAAGCCGTCGGCGAGGCGCTGGGGCGTCGTCTGGGCGTGCACGTCTATGACAAGCAGTTGATCAATCTGGCGGCCGAGCAGAGCGGCCTCTGCACGGAACTTTTCGAGCAGGCCGACGAGAAGAAGTCGAGGAGCCTCTTTTCCTCGCTGATCGGTTATCTGCGCATGCCTTTTGCAAGTGAAGAGGGGAGTGTGACCGATGTGCTGAGCAGCGAGGCGCTGTTCAAAATACAGAGCGATGTGATCCGTGACATCGCCTCGCGGGAATCGTGTATTTTCGTGGGCCGTTGTGCCGACTATATCCTGCGGGATCATCCCCGCGCGGTGAATGTTTTCGTTACGGGGGCTCCGGAAGATCGGGTGCGTCGCCTTTGCGAGCAGGAGAACGTAACGCCCGAAGAGGCCGAAGCGCAGATGGAGCGTACGGATGCCCGCAGGGCTTCCTATTACGACTATTTCAGCAGCGGCAAGTGGGGCGAAGCCGCAACCTACCATCTCTGCATCGATTCCTCGGTGCTGGGGATCGAAGGTACGGCCGACTTTATCCGGGAGTTCGCGGAGCGTAAACTGAAGATGAACCTGTCCGGGCGGTAGTCGGCGGCTTCGAGCGTGTTCGGCATAATCCAAGGATGCGTCGGACGGTTTTGGGAAGGGATGAAGGAAACGGTTTTCGGACGGTCAGTGCCGGTGTGATGGAGCCTGTTTTCGATCGGTGGGTTGTGATAACGTTCGGTAGCCCGTTGCCCGAGGCGATCTTTTCGGTAGAAGGGTTTGGGCGTCCGACTTTTTTCGGCCAGGAGCTGCCAGGGCGGGATCGTTTTTATTGGCAACGAGCCCGGTTCCTATTTCCGAAAACCGGAAATTTTGTTTACATTTGTTGGAAGAAAGACAGGAGAGGCGGCTATCCTTGCGGGAGAGTCTGTACGGATTGCCTCGCCTGTAAAAATCAATCGGAAAATATGGTACTTGCAGAACAGATTAAAGAGGCTATAAGACGTCAGGATACGTTGGGGAGGTGTCTTTGACATCGACCAGCGAAGAATAGAACTCCAGAACGAGGAGGAGAAGACGCAGGTTCCGGGCTTTTGGGATAATCCCGACAAGGCCCGCGAACAGTTGCGCCGCGTGGCGGGAATCAAGGCGTGGGTCGAGGAGTACGATGCTGTGGTCAAGGAGGTCGAGGACCTGCGGTTGATGCCGGAATTCGTCAAGGAGGGCGTGGTGACCGAGCAGGAGCTCGACGAGCAGTACGCGCGTGCGATGCACCGCATCGAGGAACTCGAATTGCGCAACATGCTGCGCCGTGACGAGGACCGTATGGGCGCTATCATGGATATCAATTCCGGTGCGGGCGGTACCGAGGCGCTCGACTGGGCGGGGATGCTGCTGCGCATGTACACCCGCTGGGGCGAGGCGCACGGATACAAGGTCAAGGTGCTCGACTATCAGGCTGGCGAGGAGGTAGGTGTAAAGTCCTGCACGCTCGAATTCGAGGGCGAATACGCCTACGGCTACCTCAAGAGCGAAAACGGCGTGCACCGCATGGTGCGCCTGTCGCCGTTCAACGCCAATAACAAGCGGCAGACGACTTTCGCGTCGGTGTTCGTGTCGCCGGCGATCGACGATACGATCGAAATCACGGTCAATCCTGCGGACATCGAGTGGGATACCTTCCGGTCGAGCGGTGCGGGCGGCCAGAACGTCAATAAGGTCGAAACGGCGGTCCGGTTGCGCTATCACGGCAAGGATGCCGATACGGGCGAGCCGATCGAGTATCTGATCGAGAATATGGAGACTCGCTCGCAGTTGATGAACCGCGAAAATGCCATGCGCATCCTCAAGTCGAAACTCTACCAGCGGGAGCTGGACAAGCGCATGGCTACGCAGCAGGCACTCGAAGCTACGAAAAAACGCATCGAATGGGGTTCGCAGATCCGCTCCTACGTCTTCGACGACCGACGGGTGAAGGATCATCGTACGGGAGTCCAGACCTCGGATGTCGAGGGGGTGATGGACGGCGACCTGGACGAATTCATCAAGGCCTACCTGATGGAGTTCGGCGGACAGGCGTAAGCGTGGGGATGTGAGAATATTGCAGGGGGGCGAAAATTTTATTTTCGCCCTCCCTCTTGTTTTAAGTTTGTTTTATTCGATCGAATGGATCGAAATCGTATTTCCTGCTGCGGGTCCCCATTTTCCATTCTTTTTTTGCAGGGCGTCCGTTTCACCCCAGAATCCGTAGTCGCATTGGATGATAGCTTCCGTGAGTGAAGTGTTTATTACGATATAGCTGAAGTAGGGTGATGATCGTGGATTCGGATAATGTAAAAAGGATGAATAGCACACGGGAAATTTACTTGTATAAAAGTTGAGAGCATGTTGTGAATAAATAAAGCTTTTCGACTTTTTGACTTCGGAGTCGATAAAACTGTCAATGGCTTTTTTGTAAGATGGAATGAGTTTTAAGAACCGAATTTGTTGAGGCGCATTGCAGGGACGGTACCCTTTGATGATTCGTTGCGGTGTATAATCCATTTGGGAAAACCATTGATGCGACGATAAGTCTTCAGGACGGAAACAATCGAGATATTCTTCGTCACTTAAAATATAGACGGGAACTTCTCCCGGAAAAACCAAGTTGCCGTTGACGATCCGCCCCTGTTTGTCCGGAGAGAGTTCTTTGTTATTGAAATAATATTTTTCCATTAGGTAGTCCAAAAGTTGATAAACAGTTGTTGTTAGCTTATCGTTTGTGTCGTATATCGCCGCGGTTCGGCTTTCCTGCTCCCATTTTTCGATGAATTTTTCGATTTTTTCCGAAGACTGCTCGGAGCATGCCGTAGTGAGTTCAGAGAGTAGTCGCTCCGCATCTGGAGTGTCTGCGCAAGGGTTACGGTTTTGGGCTTGAACGATTCCGAGTGTAGCAAAAGAAACAAAAGCGATAAGCAATACCGGCAAAAATTGGATCAGACGGTTTTTCATTTTTATATGGTATAAGTTCAATTAATCAAAGATAGTAAATTTTCTGTTTTTGATTGACTGATATTTTTAGGTTTATCCGTTTTTTCGTATCTGTTGCTTCCGGACAGGCGGCAGATGTCGTCGCAGCGCGGAATTTACTGTCGGATGCGATCAGCCCGGTTCCGACGGAGTCCGTACGGGTCGGTACGACCGATACGGCGATGTATTATCCCCGGCTTGCAGGGAAGCGTGTGGCCTTGCTTGCGAATCATACTTCGAGGATCGGCGAACGGCATTTGGTCGATATTCTTCACGCGAGGGGATTCGATGTGACTGCAATCTTCGCTCCGGAGCACGGATTCCGGGGAACGGCCGATTCCGGAGAGCACATGGGAGGTTCCGTCGATGCGGCGACAGGTATTCCGATCCGGTCGCTCTGCGACGGGAACACGCGGAGGCCTTCCGACGAGGCGATGCACTCGTTCGAGGTGGCGTGAACAGGTTGGATGCGGGCGTGTTATACCTAAATTATATAGAGCGATTGGATGCCTGCGTAGGTTTCGAGCGGGAAGCCATTGGCCCGGAGCGGCCCAATCTCAACGGAATGCTCATCGACGGACCGATTCTCGAAGAACGATACGAGGCGGGGTGGAATATGTGTGCCGGATGGTTGTCGAGGGATATGCTGCGGAGGAGATCCGCAACCGGTGGCGGGAGGATATCGGGTTGTCCCGTATTCAAAGAAAGCCATCTCTTTTATACGAAGAGCGACCTTTATTCCGTTCTATTCGTGAATAAAGTCTGCGAGTATGCCGGAATCGCTCGCAAAGCGGAGGAAATGTTGTTTTTATTATCCGATTTTTCAGGCCGATTCGAAATAAATTTCTATATTTGCAACGATGCCCTTTGAATAAATGAGGAGCAGGAACGAAGAAATTTGCATAAATAAACCCAATAATTTTTTAATACGTATGAAAATCAAAATGTTTATGTTGGCTGCTTTGGCAGCATTTGCGACCTTGTTCGCTGGTTGTAGCGACGACGAAAACAAAACCAACGGTGGCGGTGGCAATAACGGAACGGGAGGAGATCCTGTCGAGAGCGAATATAAGGTGACGTTCTCCGACACGTCTTATTACAGTTCGGTTGCTACGTTCGAGGCGATTACAGAGAATGCCAAGTCCCAGTCTTTTATGGCTGTGGTGTTTGAGACGGCGTTCCTGGAGCAGCAAATTCCCGGAATTACGGATAATGATATTGCGAAAGGTGTCATCAACTATTATAAGGCGGAATATATGTCGCAGGGAGCCACTGTTGCTGATATTTACAATGTGCTTACTCAGCAGGGACGGTTGCATGGTAGTGTAACTCCTTTGGAATTGGATGTCCCCGGTTTGTCGGCGGGTACATCCTACTCGGTTGTCGTTGCCGGTGTCAATGAGAACCTTGAAATTGTCGCTAACGGAATCGTTGCCGAGTTTACGACGAAAACGTTGCCCGGCCTGGAGGAGGAGAATTGTACTTTCGAATGGACGGTTGAGCCTAAATCGACGTCCGTAACAATGAGTTTTACTCCTTCCGATAAGAAGGTGCCCTATTTCTTCTATGCGCTGACAGCTGAAGAGTATAGTTCGGAATGTCAAAACGACCCCGCGATACTGAAAGAGCTGCTCCCTTCTTTTATCGCTAACTTGGCCAAGGCTTACCAGATGTCTGTTTCCGAGTTTATGAAGAAACAGCGGATGACGGGTGATTTGGAGGAGTTCACTTTTACTGGTTTGCTGCCTAAAACGGGGTATGTCGTATTCGTGTGCGGTATGGATGAGTACGGTCGTCCGACGACGGATGTCAGCGTGAAGGACTTTGAAACGTTGGAATATGTCGCTTCGGATGCTACGGTGGAGAGCGTGGATGTCCGTCTGTATGACGGTGAGGAGGCTTCGTCCATTGATCCGACTACGTATAAGCCCGATGATTACGGAGGTGCCTATTTCTTGCGATACGTACCCCAGTTCTCCGAAGAGTGTGCCGAGGTTTGGAATATGCTGGTGACCGATGTGGATTTTTCGGGTGAGTCTGACGACGTGGTTTTGTCTTACATTATGAGTATGGGCTTTGATGCAGATACTTCTATGATGGATATAGTCAAGCTTCCTGAGGGCCTTATGGTTTACGCTTATATCGTAGCACAGAACGAGGCCGGAGAGTATGGTAATATTTACCGATGTGAACCGTTCGAGGTGAGCAAGGCTAACCTCAGTCCGGTGGAGGAACTTTTCCCCGAGTCTAATTCGAAGAGCGGAATCTCTTCCGTAGCTTTCAGTTCGGTGGGCAAGATGTGTCCGAAGACCGTAAATTCGATGAAAATCGTTAGCGTGTTGTAATTCGGCCGCTGACCGAAACCGAAGATTCCCGAAGTAATTTCGGGAATCTTTTTTTGCGTCTTTCGGAACCGGGGAGGAGCAGCTGGAGGAAATTCCGGGAATTGAGTCCGAAATATTTGGCACTTTGTGGAAAAGTATTTAATTTAGTAAAAAATATCGCAATGATATACTTTGGTGGATCTCTTTGGGAATGTAGCGCCAAGTCCCTCCGAGGAGGGAATGTCGGGGAGAATTGCATTACAGACGCAGCCACAAGCTGCGAATAGGCGACCCTTGCGATGCTGCGATCTCGGATGATGGTACATTGAAATATATAATTGCCCAAAATGTTTATTGCAATGAGTGTATCTGTGAACAAGACATATTCGGCGGCCGATTTGAAATTCCTCAATTTGCTTTCGGAGAAATTCCCGACCATTGCCGACGCTACGACTGAAATCATCAACCTGGAGGCTATTCTGAACCTTCCCAAAGGTACCGAGCATTTCCTTACGGACCTTCACGGTGAATACGAGGCTTTCCGCCACGTGCTGAAGAACGCTTCGGGCGTGATCCGGCAAAAGGTGCACGAGGTTTTCAACAATACTTTGCGCGAATCCGAAATGACGGAGCTTTGTACGCTGATCTACTATCCCGCCGAGAAGCTGCAACTCATCAAGCAGAAGGAATCGAATCTGGACGACTGGTATAAGGTTACGCTCAACCAGCTGACAGAGGTCTGCCGGGCCGTTTCGGTCAAATACACCCGCTCGAAGGTGCGCAAGATGCTGCCTCCGGATTTTTCCTATGTCATTCAGGAGCTTCTCCACGAATCCGATTCGCCGGGATCGCCCAAACAGAGTTATTTCAACGGGATTCTTAATTCGATCATCTCGATCGGACGGGCGGATGCTTTCATTATCGCCATGAGCAATGTGATCCAGTGCCTGACGATCGACCGTCTGCATATCATCGGCGATATTTTCGATCGGGGGCCCGGTCCGCACTTCATTTTCGATACGCTGGCCCAGTACAAGATGTACGATATCCAGTGGGGTAATCACGACATTCTTTGGATGGGCGCTGCGGCGGGAAATTTAGCTTCGATCGCCAATGTGATCCGTGTGTCGGCCCGCTATGACAATCTCGATGTGTTGGAGGACGGCTACGGCATCAATCTGCTGCCGCTGGCCCGCTTCGCCATGGAAGTTTATGAGAACTCACCCTGCAAGCCCTACCAGCCCAAAGTGATGCAGAATTCGGGCGTTACGGAGCGCGATGTACTGCTGATGGCCCAGATGCACAAGGCGATTTCGGTGATCCAGTTCAAGATCGAGGGACAGATGATCAAGCGCCATCCCGAATACAAGATGGAGGGGCGGGCTTTGTTGGAGAAAATCGACTACGAGAAGGGAACCATCGAGATCGACGGCAAGGATTATCCCTTGAAGGACGCCGACTTTCCGACGGTCGATCCCCGGGATCCTTATAAGCTGACTCCGGGCGAAGATCAGCTTATTCGTACGTTGCAAGCCTCGTTCCTGAACAGCGACAAACTACAGAAACATATCCGGCTGCTCTTTTCGAAGGGCAGTATGTATCTGATCGTCAATTCGAACCTGATGTACCACGCTTCGATTCCGATGACCGACGAAGGGGAGTTCAAAACAGTCATCGTGGACGGAAAACCCTATGCCGGACGGAGCCTGCTGGACAAACTGGACCGCCTGACCCGGGAGGCCTATTTCGGTGGCAATGGGGCCAAGAGTCAGCAGATGGCGCTCGATTACATGTGGTACTTGTGGTGCGGCCCCGAATCCCCGTTCTTCGACAAGGCCAAGATGGCAACGCTGGAGCGTTACCTGATCGAGGACAAGAAGACGCACCACGAGGAGAAGGGAGCTTATTACAAGCATTTGGATGATACGAAGATGTGCAGTATGATTCTTTCGGCTTTCGGACTCGATCCAGAGAAATCCCATATCATTTCGGGACACGTGCCCGTGAAGACCTGCAAGGGCGAAAGTCCCATCAAGGCCGGCGGCAAGCTGCTGATGATCGACGGCGGATTTTCCAAGGCGTACCATTCCGAAACGGGCATCGCCGGTTATACGTTGATTTACAATTCGCACGGGCTGCAACTGGTGCAGCACGAGCCTTTCGAGTCGGCGGTCAAGGCCGTCGAGGAGGGAAAGGACATCATCTCTACGAAGGTGATCGTCGAGGCGACGACCGACCGCATCACGGTGCGCGATACGACTATCGGCAAGGAGTTGCAGGTGCAGATCGACGACCTGAAGAACCTGCTGGCGGCCTATCGCAGCGGCCAGATCAAGGAACGTAAGTAACCGAAGGCAGCATTGCTGCGAAATATCCGTGTCCGGGGGACTCCTTTTATCCGGTCGGAATTCTGCGAAAGACGACTTTCGAAGGAGCGAATCGGTCTTTTCGGTTCGGCAGTAAGGCGGGGGATAAAAGCGGGCCACTACCGCACATTCATTGTTCCCACCGCAGCCGGGTCCGGTGGCGCTGGTGAACGCTTATGGCGCGGATATGGGGATGGTTTATATCTATGGCGTACTGGTGACGATCCCAAGTGTAATCTGCGCAGGTCTGATCCTGCCGAAGTTCCTCGGCAATCTTGAGCGCCCAACGCCATCATTCCTGAAAGCAGATCAACCGGTTGATATGAATAATCTTTCGATTCTGGTGCCGCTGATCCCAGCGCTCATTATGATCTCCACCACCATCGCCAATATCTGGCTGGTAAAAGATACCCCTGCGTGGGAAGTGGTTAACTTTATCGGTTCCTCGCCGATTGCAATGTTTATTGCGATGGTGGTTGCATTCGTACTCTTTGGCACCGCACGTGGTCATGACATGCAGTGGGTGATGAACGCTTTTGAAAGCGCGGTGAAGAGTATTGCAATGGTGATTCTGATCATCGGTGCGGGTGGCGTGCTGAAGCAGACCATCATCGACACCGGCATTGGCGACACCATCGGCATGTTGATGTCCCACGGCAATATCTCGCCCTACATCATGGCATGGCTGATCACTGTGCTAATTCGTCTGGCGACGGGTCAGGGTGTCGTTTCGGCGATGACCGCCGCCGGGATTATCAGTGCTGCAATCCTAGATCCAGCAACTGGTCAGCTGGTTGGCGTGAATCCGGCGCTGCTGGTACTGGCGACGGCTGCGGGTTCCAACACCCTCACCCACATTAACGATGCATCTTTCTGGTTGTTCAAAGGTTACTTTGACCTGTCAGTAAAAGACACGTTGAAAACCTGGGGTCTGCTGGAGCTGGTCAACTCCGTGGTTGGGCTGATTATTGTGCTGATTATTAGCATGGTAGCGTAAAAGGACACCAGAGCCTGCCAATGGCAGGCTCAGACTGATGACAAAGTCTAAAAATGTGCCCGGACAGTCCCCTCGCCCCTC